>Ga0055450_10000129_pt1 | contig 13092 bp, 11 predicted proteins | sample China_Galinas_PW_5_FD_57740 | JGI IMG/M metagenome (GOLD analysis project Ga0055450, IMG submission 57740) | Wetland microbial communities from San Francisco Bay, California, USA, that impact long-term carbon sequestration - China_Galinas_PWC_D1 | ecosystem: Environmental > Aquatic > Marine >... | reverse complement strand
CCTGCGTATGGCATGTGGCGCAACGGGCCGAGTTCTGCCCCGCCGCCACGCCGTGCCCGCCGGCGAGGAAGTTGGCGGCGGCGTGGTCGGGCGGTGGCTGGATGGCTTCGATCTGGCTCAAGCTGAAGCCGGACTGGGCCAGGGGCAGGTGGCACGTCGAGCAGTCGGCGTCCACCTGGTGCTCCGTGGCCTTGTGGGCGTGGCACGACAGGCATGTCTGTACACGCGGAGCCGGTAGCACCTCCATGCGCAGCCCACCGGGCTGCACGTGGCACGCCTCGCACGCCAGCGCCGAATCGCCCTCCATCTCCAGATAGGCGGGATGGATATTGTGGTCGAAGCGCAGATTGGTCGGCGGCAGCGTCGGTGGCGTGTAGCTCACCTGCGGCATCAGGGACCCGTCGTGGCAGCGCGCGCACACCTCCGGTGACGGGAAGAACGAGGCACTGTCCCCGTTGGGGATTCCCTCGTGGCACCCGGTGCACAGGGGGAAGAGCCCCTCGTGCCGCTGGTGAGGGAAGGCCATCGGGCGCTGCTGTCGGAGCGTGGACGCCGTCCAGCCCGCTCCAGCAAGTACCAGAGCCATGCCCATGACCACCGGGATGCGGTAGGGGAGCGAGCGCCAGCTCTGGCGCACCTTATCAGCCAGGGCGTTCATGAGCCCCTCCGATTCGCGAGTCCCGGGTCTTCACCCACGTTGATCCGCAGCGACGTCCATCCCCGGGTCTGGTTCCACGGGCTCAGGGTCGTGGTGCCGCCGTCCCGGTGTCGAAGCACCGAGAGGCCTCCCAGCAGCCGCGCCCGCTGGCCGAATCCCAGATCGAAGGAAAGTCCGCCGCCTACGGCTCGCCCATCCCCGACCCGGAACTCCTCGACCTGCTGGAAGGTCTGTGCCGAGGCCGTGACGCCCCACACCTCCGAGGGCGCGTACCGCACCGACGCGTCACCCGACTGCATGAAGCCCCCCGGGCCCCACTCCATGCGATAGCTGCCGTCCACCGACCACGCGGTCGACGGCAGCCAGCGGGCACCGGCGTCGGCACGCCAGCCGTCCCCGGTGAGGGGCTCCAGGATCTCCGTGGTGTTGGTGTTCCCGTAGCTCCTGTATCCGCCGGAGACCCACGCCCCGAGGGTCCCCGCGGGCGACCAGGTAGTGCGCACCTCACCCTCGGAGTACGAAACCGGCTCGAAGAAGCCCCAGATGGTGGACAGGTCGAAGTACGGGCGGTACCGGCGTCCCACCAACTCCACCAGCCAGTGACCCTGGTCGAAGGGGACCGCCAGCGTCAGGTTGCCCTTGCCCGTCTTCTGGAACGCGAAATCGTAGTCCAGCGAACCGGTCAGACGTCCCCGGGGCACGGGTGTCGCGAAGTCGAACGAGCCGCGCTCGGACACCAGGCCGGAGCGATCCGCCAGCAGCTCGCGCTGGTATCGCCCCGTAAACGCCGTGCCGAAGAGGCGGCCGCGGACCGAGCCACCGTACAAGTAGCTGCTCTGATCCACGATGTAGGAGTCGAGCCCCTGGAGGGCCGTGTTCGCGGGCTCCCGAAGCCCTCGCGCCAGGCTGCGTCCCACGTACGCCTCCACGGCCAGCCCGCCGTGCGTGTACGACGCACTGCCACCGTCGAAAGCAGGGAATCCGAGTCCCCCCCGGATCTCCTGTCTGCCCGCGCGCACGCGGATCGGGCCGCGGATAAGCTGGGCGTAGGCCAACATGGCCTCGAAGCGGTCCCCGGTTCGTGGCCACACCAGGTCGCTGCCCATGTCCGACCGTCCCCGGAGGAGCGTCGTGAAGCTGAGCCCCTGCACGCCGAAGCCCCACGCCGTGAAGCTCACGTCCTCGGTGGCGGCCCAGGCGAGGGTAGGATCGGCGGTCGCGTAGACCGTGCACAAGGAGGGGACGACACATGAAACCGCGCGGCCTTGATACCGATACGTGCCGTCGGGCTGGAGCTCCAACGCCGACGCCGGAATGGTATCGAGGACGAGGGGCCGCATCTGCACCGCCTGAACGTTCGTGCCGATCCACCCCCGCAGGGCTTGTGCGCTCGCATCCGCAGGTGAGAGCGCCAGGATCCCGGCCGCCAGGGCGAACAGGAGGAGAGCGGCTCTGCCATGCTTCGGTGGTCCGTAGCGAACGGCGGCCTTCATAAGGGTGCTCATCGGCGACTCCGGTTAATCACCGCGGGGCGCCGGCAGGTGACAGTCCGCGCAGGACTGCCCCGGCCGGTGATCCCGCAAGTCCTGATGGCACACCAGACACACCTCACGAGTGCGCGGGACCGTCTTGAACGGGGGCGACTTGTGACAGCTCGCGCCCGTACACGTCACGTGTGCCTGCTCGGGCGGATGCGCGCTCGGCGGGGGCTGACGATGACAGACGGTGCAATCGTTGTTGGGCTGGTGATGCTGCTCGTGACAGGTGGAACACTGCACCGCCTGGGCAGAGCGGTTCACGCCTTCGGTGTGACACTTGGAGCAGTCGAGACTCGCGTGCGGCTCGTGGGAGAACTGGAGGTCCCTGCGCACGGTCTTGCCGATGGAGAACGTCATCTCCTGGGGCAGGGTGAACGTCCTGGTCGGCTCGTCCGAGCTCTTGTGGCACCTCGTGCAGTCCTTCGCCACCGGACCGGCGTGGTGACAGGAACGGCAGTCCTGGAGCGTCTTGATGACCAGGCCCCCGTGCTCACCGTTGCTCTTGTGGCAGTTCGAGCACGCTACGGTTCGGTGCCGGGCATGATCGAACGTCGGACCCTGCCGTGGCGTTTGCTGCGCCGGAGGCACCTGCTCGGCGTGAGCCTCACCCTGGAGCGCTCCCGGCGTGTGCACGAGCAGCGCGAAATCCGCTGCGGCCAGCGGTCCTGCCGCGCCTCCCCGCGGCCCCATCACCGGTGCGACCCGCCCCGGGAGGGCGCTGATCTCAGTGGCCCCGTCAAGCGGTTCCTCGGCTTCCGGAACCCGGCCCGTGTCGGGGACGAGCTGCATCCCCTCGCGGCGCATCCCGGGAGGCGGGGGCGGCAGCTCACCGACGATGTTCTGATGGCAAGAGCCGCAGTCGTTTCCGTTCAGGCTGAAGTCGTGCGCCTTGTGGCAGGTGCTGCAGCTCTCGAGGACGCCCGGAGGCAGACCCTTGTGGAACGCCGTCAGCGTGTCCGGCCGCGTGTGACACCCCGCCTTGGTGCAGGACTTCCACGCTTCCTTGGGAGTCTTCTGTACGTGCGGGTTGTGGCATGATGCGCACTTCCCGCCGTGCGGATCGGGGTTGGGAAGCTGCATCGCCTGGCGCATGGCATGGCAGCTCAGACACTCGTTCTGGTTCGGGAGGATCGCGTTGGCGACGTTCGTCGCCTCCGAGCTCGACACCGAGTCCACCGGCGCCACGAAGGAATGGCAGGCCGCGCAGTGAATGGTGAGGTTGCTCATCTTCCCGAGGTTGATCTTCTTGTCCTCGTGGCACCCGGCCTGCGCGCACGTCTTGTCCACCGGAGTGAACTCGTGCAGCGACACCGAGTGACACTGCACGCACTGGAGCCCCTTGAGCTTCGGGTTGTTCGAATCAAGGTGGGCCTTGTGGCCGGCGGTGTTCGCGATGATCCGCCACTTCGCCGGGTCACCCTTGATGTGACAGTCCGCGCACCGTGAGTTCGGCACTTCCGCGTGCACCGCGAGGGATTCGGGATTCTCGACGATCTGCGTGAGCGCCATCGAGGTCCGGGCGATGATCGTGGGCTGGTGGCACGCCTTGCAGCCCAGCCCGCGGTGAGCGCTCTTCGCGAACTTCTGGAAGGGCTCCTCCATGAGGTGGCACGACAGGCAGAAGTCGTTGTCGTGCTGGACGTAATCGTACGTCCTGTATGCGTAGTAGCCCCCTGCCCCAACGCCTCCCGCCAGAACCACGCCAATGGCGGCGAGCATGGGCAGCGAGAGTCGGCTCAGCCACCGGGAGGCCCGTGACAGTGGTGTGGGAGTCGGCTCCGTCATGGTGTCAGAATCGCGGGGGTCCCCACGGTCGTAAAGTCGGGAAAAGCCCCACCGATACGTAAGCGATCACGCACTCGCACAGGCCTTTCCAGTCCTGTCAAACGTGCGGCGGCCGTCCGGCCGAAGCCGGACGGCCGCCCATGGTCACTCAGGCCCGTTCGGGCCCTCCGAGCGTAGCCCGGTCAGTTGCTGCTCGCCGGCATCTTGAACATCGGCGCGAGGCTGACGTTCGTCTGCGCCGTGAGGCCGTACGTCGTCTTCAGCGCGTCGATGCTCGCGATGAGGAGGTTCTCGACGAGGAACGGATTGTGGACCGGCGCACCATCCATCGCGGCGAGGTCACGATTGAACTTCGCGCCCTCCGCCACGGTGTACCGATCGTCCGTGGTGCTGAACTCGGTCGACGGAACCTGCGCCTCCAAGGCGTCGATCTCGCCGATGAGGAGGTCCGCCCGCGACCGCGCCGTCTGCATGGCGGCACGCGCGACATCCTCGCTGCCGTGGCAGCCCGAGCCCGTGCAGGCCTGGAAGGACCGCTGGCTCGCGTCGCAGTCACCGGTCGTCGGCTTGCCGTCGGCGTCCAGGCACGGGATGGCCGCGAAGACGTGGCCGGTGGCCTGGAAGCTGAAGGCGCCGGTTGCCGCGTCGGTCACCGTGAAGCGGGACACGTGGCAGCGCGCGCACAACTCCGGGTTCGCCGACGGCGTCCCGTGCGTCCCCACCAGCTTGCCTGCCAGTCCCGGAGGCCACCACCCCGCGGTGCCCAGCAGCGTCGGCCCTTGCGGCGAGTGCGGTCCACGCGACGACGTCGGGTCCGGCGCGCTGCGCCGCTGGTGGCACTTCATGCAGAGGTTGGCGTCGACGTTCGCCGTGCTGATGGGGTAGCGGAGCTGATGAGCGTTGGGACCGCCGTGCGGGTCGTGGCAGACGCCGCATACGATGGGCAGATGCGCGCCGCTCTCGGCGTCGGCCTTCTCCAGATAGTTGTCGTTCTCGCCCCAGGCGGTCAGCGCTCCGTCGCCGGTGTGGCAACCCTGGCATTCCTCGTTGTCCACCGCGTGGCTGTTGAGGGTGGCATGGGCAGACTGGGACCACTCTTCCACGAAGGGGTTGTGCGTGCCCTGGTGGCACTCACCGCACCCGGTCGTGAGGTCGACACCCACCGACAGCGGCGCAAGCGGCTCCGTCTCGACGGTGGGGTTGGTGACGTGCTCCAGGCCCGGCCCGTGGCAGGCCTCACACTGCACGTCCTGATACCGCGTATCCTGAGTGGCTACCCACCCCGCGTCACCCGTCGTGTAGTTGCCGTTGGCATTGACGGTGTGGCAGGGCTCGCAGCTCGAATTGGCATGGCCGCTCGCCTGCAGATCTTCCCAGGCGTGCGCGTGCTTGGTTTGCTCCCACATGGCCTGCTTCTCGACGTGGCAATTCCCGCACACGACGAGCTTGCTGCCCTGGTCGCTGTATCCGAGGAAGCTCTGGGCGGCGCTGGGCGGATCCTGGAAGAGGGCCCGATCCCGGTAGACGATCTTCTCGTCCACGCAGCCGGACAGGGAAGACAGCGCGAGTACCAGCAGGGGCAGGAAGGCAACCCTTGTGAAGTGGTTCCTCATTGCTATTAGCTCCGATCCTGGCCGCCGGCGTGCCGGCGCACCATGGTGATCTGCAACGGGAGGGTCGCATGTGAATTTTAGTGCGAGTCCGTAGCCCCCGCAAGCGGGCGTTCCGTAAATGTACGGACCTTGTTCCCGATCAAGCTAACAGGACTGCGCGGAATCGCTCAAGTGGCGCCGCCAAGTGCGCCGGTAGGCGCGGAACCCCGGTACGAACGTCCCGCTATTCGAGGAGATTTCGACGCTGTGCGGCCCTTCGAGCCTGCGAATCCGGGGGACGAAGCGCGAACCAACGCTTACCCTGCGCGAAAGCGGCCGCCGCGCGCACGAGAACCCGGGAATCTACGGACAATCCGCGGCCGGCCCCACTGGTCGCTGTCGGGGTCGGAGCCGACCCTCGGAAGGCGTTGATGCCGGTCAGCGTCTGGCCCAGCACCAGCGGGTGGATGTCGTGCGTTCAATCGTAGGTGTACACCGACTCCAGGTTCTCCATGTGGCGCATGGAGCGGTACTCCACGAGGATGCCGTTCGCCCCCAGCAGCCTGCGCGCCTTCCGGGCGATGTCGCACGCCATGTCCACGTTGGACCGCTTGGCGAGGGAGACCTGGGGGGAGTCGTCGTCCCGCCGTCCTTCAGCAGTCCCGTCGAGCTATGCGTCGTCGCCCAGCCCGAAGTCCCTCATCCTTCTCCACAGAGTGGTGCGGCTCATGCCGAGCAGCTCGGCTGCACGGCTACGTGATCCTTCCGCCTCCTCGAGGGCGGCCACGATGGCCGCTCGCTCATCGGCGGAGTCCGGGGCCTTGTACCGCTCTTCCTGGAGCCCGCCCCCCCCCTTGCCCTCCGGATCGCGGATGGCCTCCGGCAGATGCTGCGCCTCGATGCGCGGCCCGCCCGCCCGGATGGCCGCGCTCTCCACCACGCTGAAGAGCTCCCTCACGTTGCCGGGCCATCGGTACGCACGCAGCAGCCGCATGGCAAGTGGCGAGACGGCGGGCGCGGGGCGCGCAGGGCTCCGTTCCCGGACGCGGGACAGAGCGGCTTCCACCAGCAAGGGCACGTCCGAAGCCCGGGCTCGGAGCGGAGGCAGGTCGATGCGGAACACGTCCAGCCGATAGTAGAGGTCCTGTCGGAAGCGTCCCAGCTCGATCTCACGAGCCAGGTCACGGTGCGTGGCGGCCACCACGCGCACGTCCACGGGCTCCGGGCGCACCGCACCCACGGGCGTCACCTCGCGCTCCTGAAGCACCCGGAGCAGGCGCTGTTGCAGCGAGAGGCTCACGTCCCCCACTTCGTCCAGGAAGATGGTCCCGCCTCGTGCCGCCGCGAAGAGCCCCTTGCGGTCGGTGGTCGCTCCGGTGAACGCACCCCGGACGTGCCCGAACAGCTCGCTCTCCAGGACCCCCTCGGCCAGCGCGGCGCAGTTGACGGGTACGAAGGGCCCCGACGCCCGCTCGGACAGGTCGTGGACGGCCCGGGCCACCAGCTCCTTGCCGGTTCCCGTCTCACCCGTGATGAGCACGGTGGCGTCGGTGGGCGCCACGCGCCGGACCGCGTCGAAGACGTCTCTCATGACCCGGGCGTGGCCCACCATCGCGCCGAGGGCGCCCTCCCGGACCCGTCCTGCCGCGGGTCGGCGCTCCAGCAACTCGGCCACCTTCGCGCTGAGCACGTCCGGATCCACGGGCTTGGACAGGAAGTGATCCGCCCCCCGGTGGAGGGACTCGACGGCGACGTCGATGGTCCCGAAGCCGCTGATCATGAGGATGGGTGCGGCGTACCCTCGGCGCCGAAGCACCTCCACGGCGGTGAGCCCGTCCATGCCCGGCATGCGCACGTCGAGAAGCACGAGGTCGAAGCGCTCCGCTGCGATCCGGGCGGCAGCCTCGGCGGCGTCGGCAGCCACGGCGACGTCGTGGCCGTCCTGGCGGATAAGCTCGGCGGTGGAGAGCCGGAAGGTGCGGTCGTCATCGACGACGAGGATGCGTCGAGGCGACGTCATGGTTCCATCTCCCCGGACGGTCCGGCCGGCTTGGCGTTTCGGACATCCGGGCCGACGGCGAGGGGCACCTCCACTCGGAAGCGCGCGCCGCGGCCGTCGTCGCGGTTGGCCGCCGACATGCGGCCGCCGTAGCGGCGGGCCAGACCCTCCGCCACGAAGAGGCCGAGACCCACTCCGTGCACGGCCCCCTTGGTCGTGAAGAACGGATCGAAGAGCCGAGGCAGATTCCCGTCGGGGATCCCTGGGCCCTCGTCGACCACATCCATCTCGGCCAGCTTCCCGGTCCGCCGGATCCTGATCTCCACCAGCCCCTCCGTTCCCGAGGCCTCCCGTGCGTTGTCCACGAGGTTGAAGAGAATCTGCTTGAGGGCATCTGGGGGCATGGCTGCCCGGATCTCTCCGGACGCGTCGCAGCGCACCTCGACCCGGAGAGGAGTCTCCCCCACGCCGCTCAGCGTCGCCACCTGGCCGGCAACGCTCTCCGGCGAGCACGTGCCCTCTCCGGCGTCGGCGGGGCGGTTCAGGTCCAGGAGCTGCTCCGCGAGCTCGTGCATGCGCAGCAGCTCGTCGATGGCCATGTCGGCGAAGCGCGAGCTCTCGGCGTCGTCGGGCAGGGCGCGACGTACGACCTCGAGACAGTTCCGGACGTTCGCCACGGGGTTCCGGATCTCGTGCGCCAGCTCCGCCGCCATGCGCGCGCTGGAGGTGAGTCTGTCCTGGCGGATGAGCTCCGCCTGCAGGTCCCGCAGGCGGCGCTGCCGGTCCTCGAGGGCACGGTTGGCCTCCGCCAATTCGTCCAGCCGCGAGCGGAGGCTCTCGCGCATGGCGCGGAATGCCGTGCCCAGGCGGTCCAGCTCCTCTACCCGCGAGGTGGGCACCGGCGCCTGGAAGTCGCCCTGCGCCACGCGGTCCGCGGCCCTGGCGAGCGCCCGCGCCGGGCGGCTGAGGCTGACGGCCACGAGCGCGCCCACGAAGAGGGCCAGGACCAGCGTGAGGAGCCCGGCCACAACCGCGCCCCGGCGCACGCCCGGGAGGGCGGCGAGCTCCTTGGCCTCCGCGCGACTGAACAGGACGGCGCCGGCTCCGGCCAACACCCCCCGGGCCACCCAGACGGGTGCCCCCGCGACCAGGACCTCACTCACGTGGTCGGATGCCGGACGCCCACCCGCTGCCGCGGCCACGGCCAGCTCCCGCGCCGAGGTGCTGTCCAGCGTGGAAGCCACCACCGAGTCGTCGCTGCCCACGATGGTGACGTCCGACCGCGCCAGCGCCGACAGCGCCGTGGCCGTGGTCGAGTCCAGGGGTGTCCAGGAGCCGGCGGCACCCAGGCGCTTTCCGTTCGCCGTCAACACGACGAAACCCACCGCCCGGGGCATGCCCCGCTCGTACACGTAGTCCACCCGGCTCTGCCCGGGGGACAACTGGGACATCAACGTGTCGGCGATGCGTGGTCCCACCACCGGAGCCCCGTCCGACCCCACGAGGAGGGGCTGCTCGCCGTACATGGAAGCGGCGCTTCTCACGAGTGCCGCGGCACTGTCAAGGTGACCCGCCCGCACCGCGTCCATCAGCCCCGGAGTGCTCGCCACCGTCATGGCGTGCATGGACAGCGCTTCCGCGCGGGCTGCATTACGGTCCTCGAGGATCATGGGTGCCCGTCCCAGGTCCTCCACGGCCACGCGACGCAGCTCAGCCTCGACGCGCCGGTCCAGCGCGATCCCCGCCGGCACCAGGGAGGCGGCCAACGCCGACGCCAGCAGCAGGAGCAGGGCCCCCAGCAGCGGTACGTGGAACGTGGGCTTCATGCGGTCAACCTAGATGACAGGGCGGTCGTTGCCCATCCGGGCACGCGGACGCGAGTGGAACAACCGCCGTGCCAGCCCGGCCCCGAGCGGTGGCATCCCTCGCTTCGCGTTGCGCGGCGGGGACATCCGGGAGGGGGCCGCGTGCTCCGTTCGAGGAACCGTCGTTTCACGAAACGGTGACCATTCGGGGATGAAACGGCGGAGGGAACGCATCGGACCACACGCGGGGAGCGCGGCCTACTCTTCGTACGATCCCGCGTCCGCGAGTGGCACGGCGTCGACCGCCTTGGAGTTCCTGACGCGCATCGCGCCGTAGGCGATCTCCCGCCCGAGCTTCGAGCCGAGCCACGCGGTTGCCAACACCGTGCCGATCCACCCGCCGATGACCAGGTCCGTGGGGCGAATCACGAGCCAGATGTATGCGGCCACGCACGCGGCGAGGACCAGCCCGAAGAGCCAACCCCACCATCCGGCGCGGTCGCGTGCCCTCCGGCGGCACCGCTCGCACCAGAGCAAACGGTCCAGCTCCATGACGTCCTTGACCTCGAGGCAACGGATGCAGGTCACCTCGTCGGGATATCGGTCACGCCAGGTCGGGTCTGTCCGTGACATGGCGCTGCTTGCCTCCCCTGGAGCGATGTGGGCGCGTGGCGTCCGGTGCGCTCCAGCCCTCAGGTCGACGTGTACTTCTTGTTGTATTCGTACTGGGTGTGCTCCTCACCCCAGCGGACGAGGTCGTCGAGGAGCGACGGTCGCTTCGTCCCGTCCCTACGTGCCTGACCCGCAATGTTCAGCGATCTCCGCCACAGGATGTCGCTGAGCTCGTTGCGGGCGAGGAGCGCGCGGGCGATCTCACGCCCTCCCGCCAGCTCCGTCACGATCTGGACCCCAGCCAGTCCGGGATAGTCCTTGAACAAGGACTGCGTGTCGTCGCTGAACAGGAGGATGTACGGCCCGACCTTCGCCCACAGCACTCCTCCGCGGGTGATCTGGCTCGAAGGTTGGACCACGGTGACCTCGGCGACGTTGCCGTTGAGGCGCGCGGTGAGCGTTCCCCGGTAGGTATAGTGCGACTCGATCTCCTTGGCGGTGGGGAGCGCCAGCTCCTTCTTCTTCCCGCACCCGCCCAGGAGCATCACTGCGGCCAACGCCGCCACGCCGAGTCTCCTCATGTGCCTCCGATCCACCATGTCCCTCGTCTCGCCATGTCAAACGCCGCCACTACGCTCGTACCACAGCAACGTCCGGGCCAGAGCGTCGGCGGCCGACGCCAGCACACCTGGGTCCGCCGGGTCCCGGGAATCCCCCTTCACCACCCCGAACCAGAGCACGCGTCCGCTACGAACGTCTATGAGCGTCGCCGAGAGCGCCACGGAAGCCCTGGCCCCGGTGGTATCCGTCACCATGGACACCGTGAGCGGGACGAGAGCGACCTCCCCATCCACGAAGCTCGCCAGCCGCCGGAGCTCGCCGTAGAGCGGGTCTCCCACCCTGCGCACCTGTCCTACACCGAACGCGGCGATGTCGAGCCCTCGGATGCGGCTGTGGAGGCTCGGAGAGCGGTCCAGGGCATCCTGGAGGTCCGCCGGGAGGATCCACTGGATGTCCGGACCCCGGCTGCGCAGGCCAAACGCTACCTCGGCATCCACGTCCCCCTGCACCCCCGCCAGTCGTTGAACGGGAAAGACCATGACCGGCACTCCCCGGAGGTCCGGTGGAGTACCCTGCGAGGTCCCGGGCTCGGGGGGCGGCGCATGCCGATGGATGCAGCCACCAAGACAGGCCACGACGAGCACGCCGGCGGCACGGGCGGCGCCGCTTCCGGCTCGGGATCTCAAGACTGATCTTCCTCCGGCTCCAGGGTGAGCGAGACCGAGTTGATACAATAGCGCATCCCCGTGGGCTGCGGACCATCGGGGAACACGTGTCCGAGGTGACTGCTGCAGGACGCGCACACGACCTCGGTGCGCACCATGAAGTGGCTGCGGTCCGTCTCCGTCACGACCGCGCTCGGATCGGCGGGCTGGAAGAACGACGGCCACCCGCATCCCGAATCGTATTTCGTGTCCGACGAGAAGAGGGGAGCGCCGCACGCTCTGCACCGATAGAGCCCCGGGCTCTTCTCGTCCCAGTAGCGGCCGGTGAACGCCCGCTCCGTCCCTTTCTTCCGGAGGACCTCGTACTCCTCCTCGCTGAGGGTCGCTCGCCACTCCTCCTCCGACTTCTTCACGCGCTCGGTCATGACGCACTCCTCGTTTGAGGCTCCGGGAACGACGGCGGTCTGGCAGGCGGCCCGAGCCGCTCGGTCGAGGAGCCACGCCGGTCCATGCGGGCGACGTACTAACACGGCAGACGGACATCCTGTTCCAGGGACTCCGACGGACGACGGTGCTTGACCGAACGCACATAGAAGTACTATATACCTTGCACTTCTATAAACAAGATGGAGCACGGCGATGCCCCGTTCCCTCGGTGTGACCACGCTACAGATACTCGCGGCCATCCGCGACGGCGAGTCGTACGGCCTCGACATCGTGGCCCGCACAGGCCTTCCGTCGGGGACGGTCTATCCTGCGCTGGGCCGCCTCAAGGCCTCGCGCCTGGTTCGGGCGCGATGGGAGGATCAACGCGTCGCCGACCGGGAAGGTCGCCCCCGCCGTCGCTACTACGACCTGTCTCCCGAAGGTGCGGAGGCACTGGCCGAGGGCGTGACGAGGATGGCCGAGACGGCGGCAACGCTGCGAGCAGGCCTGCCGGGAGAGGCGTAGTGCTGACCGAGCCCCAGCCCCCACGGATCGCTCGCGCCGTACTTCGTGCCGCGGCCCGGCTGGTCCCCGCGGATCGACGGTCCGAGTGGGGCGAGGAGTGGGAAGCGGAGCTGGAGGCGTTGGTGGAGCTCCGCCGCAAGGGCCGCCAGGCGGCCTACCCCGGGCCCCTGCGCTTCGCGCTCGGGGCGGTGCCTCACGCCCTCTGGATGAGGAAGGGAGAGGGTTGGACCATGGACGGGATCTTGCACGACCTCAAGTTCGCCGGGCGGGTGCTTCGCCGGGCCCCGGGCTTCACCGTGGTGGCGGCCCTGACGCTGGCTCTGGGGATCGGCGCCAACGCGGCCATCTTCTCTCTGGTCAATGGAATCCTGTTCCGATCACCCCCGGGAATCTCTCGACCCGACCGCCTCGTCCAGATCGCGCGGAGCTACGATTCGGCACCGCGCTGGGACAACTGGTCATGGCCGGCGCTCCAGCTCATCAGGAAGGAGGCTCGCACCCTCTCGGGGGTAGCCGGCTACGCATCCCATCCCTTCGTCGTGGGGGCCGGGGTGGATGCGGAGCAGGTGGACGGCGAGCTCGTGAGCGGGGACTACTTCGACGTGCTGGGAGTCCGGCCCCACATAGGTCGCCTCATCAGGCCGGCGGACGACGTCACGCCGGGGGCCCACGCGGTGGTCGTCCTGTCCTATCCGTTGTGGCAGCAACGCTACGGACGTGATCCCGGGATGGTGGGCCGGACCATCCCGGTGGGGTCGGTTCCGTACGAGGTCATCGGCGTTGCCCCCCCGGGCTTCGCTGGCTCCGAGACCGTGGGTGCACCGCCGCAGATTTGGGTGCCGGCCATGCAGTCCCCGGGATATGGAGGTCAGCTCCCCTTCGACGAGTGGGGGTGGAGCTGGATCAACGCGGTGGGCCGGCTCAGG
>Ga0055450_10000128_pt1 | contig 13133 bp, 10 predicted proteins | sample China_Galinas_PW_5_FD_57740 | JGI IMG/M metagenome (GOLD analysis project Ga0055450, IMG submission 57740) | Wetland microbial communities from San Francisco Bay, California, USA, that impact long-term carbon sequestration - China_Galinas_PWC_D1 | ecosystem: Environmental > Aquatic > Marine >... | reverse complement strand
AAAGACCAACCGCCCGGTACATAGCACCGGTATCTAAATATGAATAGCCCAGAATTGCGGCAATTTTCCTGCTTATAGTTGATTTTCCAACACCGGAAGGCCCATCGAGGGTAACAATTTCCTTGTATTTCTCCATTATCTTTTATAAAATCGGCTTGTTGTCTGAAATCCCCAACCCTTTTTCAAGGTTATGGGCAACCTTGAAAAGAACATCCTCTTTGAAATGAGATCCTTGGAGTTGAATACCTATCGGTAATCCCAGCCTACTGAATCCCCCCGGTACTGAAATGCCTGGAATCCCAGCCAAGTTTGCAGATATTGAAAAAATATCAGAAAGATACATGGCCAGAGGATCATCTCCTTTATCTCCGAATTTCCATGCAGGAGTTGGGACCACCGGGGAAATCAAGACATCACACAACTCAAAGGCCTTTTTGTAATCGTTTATTATTACTGTCCTGACCTGAGATGCTTTTTTATAATAGGCATCGTAATAGCCTGAAGATAAGGCGTAGGTACCTATAAGAATTCGGCGTTTTACCTCCGCTCCGAAGCCTTTTGACCTTGTTTCTTTATACATATCAAGAAGCGATTCAGCCGACATATCCCTATATCCATAAAGAACTCCATCATATCGGGCCAGATTTGAACTGGCTTCAGCTGGTGCTATAATGTAATAAACGGCAACACAATAATCCGTATGTGGGAGAGAAACGTCAATAATTTCCGCTCCTGCCTCCTCTAAAACAAGGATACCGTCTCGCACAATTTTTTCGACTTCAGGATCAAGACCTTCCCCGAAATACTCTTTAGGAACGCCTATTTTCATCCCCTTCAACCCTGATGTCATTGCTTCCAAATAGTTGGGTTTTGCTATATTAACCGATGTTGAATCTTTTTTATCATAGCCTGCAATTACATTCATCATTAATGCACAATCGGCGACATTTCGAGAAAAGGTTCCGACCTGATCAAGAGAAGAGGCATACGCGACAAGACCGTAACGGGAAACACGTCCATACGTAGGCTTCATGCCGACTACACCGCATAGAGATGCCGGCTGTCTAACAGATCCGCCTGTATCCGAGCCAAGGGATGCAAAACATTCGCACGCTGCAACTGACACAGCAGAGCCACCGGAAGAACCTCCGGCAACATATCCTTCTTTCCAAGGATTTTCCGGAACACCAAATGCACATGTCTCGGAAGATGAACCCATGGCAAATTCATCCATGGTTGTTTTTCCTACAATAACAGCACCTTCTCTCTCAATTTTATCTATAACCGTTGCGTTATAAGGAGGAATGAAATTTTCCAGAATCCTTGATCCGCATGTTGTCGTCATGTTTTTTGTACATAAGAGATCCTTCACAGAAAGAGGAATACCGCATAAAAGGCCCCGTTCTTTTCCTTTGAGGGTGTCTGCCTTGTCAGCCATGGCAAGAGCTTTTTTACGATCAAAGGATATAAAGGCATGAAGACGTCTGTCTACATCTTCAATGCGATCAAGACAACTCAATGTCAGTTCACGAGATGACAATTCTCTTTTCAATAAGAGATCTTGAGCCTGACTTATCGTAAGTTCATTAACTTTCATAAAATACTCGGTATTAGATTATGCGGGGGACGACAAAACATTCGCCATCCTGTTTTTGACAATTAGCGAGGGCTGATTGCTGAGAAAGAGAATCTTCCACTATATCGTCACGAAAAGCATTGGAAATGGAAAAAGCGTGGGTGGTAGGCTCTATATTCTCAGTATCGAGTTCTTTCAACTTTTCTATATAAGAAAGTATATTATCGAGTTGCTCAGTCATCATAACAAGTTCTTTGTTACTGAGATTTAGTCTTGCCAGATGGGCTACATGCTCAACTTCATCTTTTGTTATTTTCATTTTCCTGACTCAAGTTTGTTGTCTGCAATGTCATACAGATACGCTCAAATTTTTCCGGTTTCAAAAAATTATTCACCGGCTGTTTATATTTAACAAAGTTGTCAACTTTCCGAAATATAGAGATTATCTATATATTCATGTGAGAGTATATTATTCTTCGGCATAAAGTCGACAATATTTTTAGCAAAATACTTAACGGTTTCCGGGTCGAATTGAGTTCCGGAACATCTATCTAGTTCAGCCAGGGCTTCTTCCATATTCAAATTTTTTCTATAGTTTCGACGGGAAGTCATGGCATCATAACTATCAACGACAATTAATATCTTGGTTAGTGAATCGAGTTTATCTCCTGTCAGTCCATCGGGATATCCTTTTCCATCCATCCTTTCATGATGATGTCTAATAATAAACTGCTCCTGTTTCATGAAACCAAGAGGTTTAACAATATTTGCTCCGACACTGGGATGTTTTTTTATCAACAACCATTCTTCGTCGGTTAGTTTTCCTGGTTTTTGAATACAGGAAAGATCTATTACCAATTTTCCTATATCATGAAATTGGGCGGCTCTTCGTAATACAATTTGTTCATTCTCCGGTATATTCATTGCCATCCCCAACATCACAGCGTATTCAGTAACCCTTGTGGTATGACCTGCAGTATAGTAGTCCTTTTCTTCCATTGCATTCTGAAGACTTGACATGAGTTGTACCGTAGCATTTTCAAGACTATTGCTATAGGAAAGCAAAAGCTTATTTTGTTCTTCTAGCTTTTCCGCCTTTTTGCGAACGTCATCTTCCAAGGCTTCCTTATATCGCCTTTCCTGAAGAACATACATGCGTTTTTCTATTGCACGACGAATTTTAACGTTAAATATATCAAGATCCTCTATCGGTTTTGTTAAAAAATCATATGCGCCGAGATTTATTGCTTTAACAGCATAATCCATGGAACCGGCACCGGTAAGAAAGAGGACCGGAATATTAAAGTTAAGTTTATTTAAGGCATTTATTGTATCAAAGCCGTCCATTCCCGGCATATTTATGTCCAAAATAATGACATCGAATGAATCATTTACAACCTCAATAACACCTTTCCCATCAGAAACAGTTTGGACATTATACCCAAACATCTCCAGGATTTTGGAAACAGTGCTGCGAACCATTGCGTCGTCATCAGCTATCAATATTCGAGCTTTATTTTCCAAATTCCGCTCAGCATCCAATTTTGATATACTAATCAAATTAAATTTCCTTGATTATTAAAAGTACAAGGCTCCACTAAAAAGTCTCTATGTAATAAATATGTAAGCGCCTGTTATGAACGTCATAAAAAAGGTTGTATTATTTCAATTTGCTGTTGAGTACCGCAAAGAATTCTACCTACTTTGCAAGGTAATACCAAGTTAATTTTGCAGAAGGACTTCTTGACTTATCCTTATCATATCAATAGAGTAAATCTACATTATTGTATTAATCTTTAAAATTAGAACCCTTCGCAAAATGATGATTTTGGTCCAAAATAAAGGCATTCTAAAAATTTCACCACAGGCATATATGTAATATTCCGAGGATGAAATTTTGAGCATAACGCAGAGTTTAAGTGAAAAAACCATTTTACAAGAGGCTCTGATTCATAATAACAAAAAACTAAATAAAACTCATATGAATACGGTTACGCTAGGCGAAAAGGAAATAAATGTATTAAAGATAGTTGATGCAAAAGACGTATTTTGTCCTATGCCTCTTTTGAGGACGAAAAAAGAAATGACAAGCCTCATGAAAGGACAGGTCCTTCAAATAGATATAACTGACCCAAACTCTAAAACAAATATACAGGGATGGTGTCAGCGCTCGGAAAATACGTACTTGGGAGAAAAAATATATAATAATTTTATAAGTGTATTTATTAAGAAGAGTTAGTTGAGTGTTGAATATTTATCAACTTTTCCATAACAAGATCATGAACAAGGGGCCTGATTTTTTTTATTCTCTCGTTTTTATCATCCCATAGAACCCTGTTGGTAAGAAAAACTATTATAATTTTCTTTGTCAGATCAATCCAGAATGACGTTCCTGTAAAACCAAGATGTCCAACGGAACAACAGGAAAAAAATTTTCCACTGCTTGAACCTGCTTCAGAAGGCGTATCAAAACCAGCTGTCCATTGATGACCCTTAACTTTTTTCAATGCCAATCTCAGTTCTTTGTTGGAATATGATGGATGAACAGACATATTGAGCCATTCCAATAAAATATTTTCACAGAGAAACAAGACACCTTCAACTGTTCCAAAGACCCCTGCATGTCCGGTAATACCTCCTAGAGCCTGGCTGTTATTATCATTGACCAATACTGTATATCTTTCTTTTTCATTCGGGTAATAACCAGTGGATGCAAAAATTCGATTTTTTTTATCTTCTTTTTTTGGGAAAAGAATTTTTTTCTCAAGAGACAAGGGGACTATTATTTTATTTTTCCAGTAGTTATCAAGACTTTTTCCAGATTTTTCCTCTATTATATACCCAAGCAAAATATACCCCAGGTCACTGTAACAATTTTTCTCTCCCGGCATACTTTCAAGGTTTTCTTTTAAAATCCACTTAATAATTTTATCCTTTCTCAATTCGAATGGTATATTTTCGAGTTTGTCAAAATAGGATTTATACGCGGGAAGACCAGAACAATGAGACATTAGATGAAATATATTTATATTTTTCTTATCATCCGGCACATCATAAGAAAGAAGGGAGTCCAGTTTGGAATCCCACTCTATTTTTTTTTCTTCCATCAAAGCTAGAAGAGATAAAACCGTCACCAGAGGTTTTGTTAACGAAGCCAAATCATAGAATGTAGAGTTATCAACATCTCTTGATGACCCGTCAGGGGATCCATAACAATAAAATTTCCTATTTAACTCATTGTTTTTATAATAAGAAAAACCTAATGCAGCTCCAGGAAAAACTTTATCTTTTATACAATCTCCGAATAGCTTATCAAGCTGGTATTCTAAATCAGAAAAATCTGTTTTTATCATGATCTAATTGCCATTTTATTTTATTGAAATTTTTAGCAGTTTCAAATATATTGGTGGCTAAATTAACTGCAGAAAAAAGCTATCTTAATAGCTTATCTTAAAAGGCTAAAAATTTCCTCCATTATTACTTGTTATCACTTTTAAATACCAGATTTGTTGAAACCAGTCTTAATAAAATTTTTATTTCCTGTTAATAACGTGTTGTGAACAAAATAACTTACTTTAATGACATCCTTTTGTTTATAAATTTATTTAATATTTTAATAACTTAGTTAATTTATCAACAAATTAACTCCAATAATAAATACAAAGAAAAATAATAATAAAAGGATAATAGATATGGCTCTTAATTGTACTGTATCAAGGGATGATTTTCTTGAAGGACTCAACAGCCTACAAAACATAACAAATAAAAAGGGTACTCTTGCAATACTTTCAAATGTTTTAATAGAAACTGCAGGGGGAGGTATTTATATAACAGGAACAGATTTGGAAGTAGGTTTAAAATATTTTGTAAAAGCTCAGATAGAAGAAGAAGGAAAACTTACTCTGCCCTCAAAAAAAGTATATGAAATTGTAAGGGAATCCGGATCAAATACACTTTCTATTGTCGAAAACGATAACTGTTGGGTTACCATCACATCCGGATTAAGCACATATAATCTTGCAGGATTGGCAAGTCATGAATTTCCTGAGTTTCCTGAATATGACGATCAATGTTTTCTCTCTTTTTCTGGAAGTCTTTTGTTGGAACTCATAGATAAAACCATATATTCCATAGCGAATGAGCAAGAAAATGTGTATTCCCTGACATCTGTACTTATTGAAAAAGAAATACGAAATGAATCTTACTATTTGAGAATGATCTCTTCAGATGGTCATCGTTTATCAATTATTGAAAAAGAAGTTGAAACAAACATAGAAGAGCTTAATCTCAATCCAATAACCCTTATCCCCAAAAAAGGGGTTCAAGAGCTAAAAAAATTCTGTGAAAACAGAGGCTTTGTAGAAATTTCCTTTGAAAAGAAACAAATGGTCGTAAAAGATGATATGGCTGTAATGGTAATACGGTTGAAACAGGGAGAATTTCCACTCTATAAAGCAATAGTTGATGCCATAGAACTAAAGGATTGTATTGAAATAAAAAGAATTCCATTTTTAGAATCCCTGAAAAGGATAGATTTATTGACTGAGGATATCTTTCATACCATTCAAATAAAAATTGAAAGCGATAAAATGATTCTCTCTTCAAATAATGTTGAGCTGGGTAATGCAAAAGACGAGATGGATATAACGTATTCGGGTGAACCTCTATTGCTCGGATTTAACTGTAAATATTTTATTGAAACGTTACAGGTAATGGAAAGTGCAACTATTCAAGCATATATAAACTCAAATAATAGTCCATGTCTTATAAAATCAGACCAGGATGAAGGTTTTTTAAGCATTATTATGCCGATGCAGCTCTAAAACAAAAAACCTTTTAGAAAAAACAGGTAATAACCGTGATGGAAGAAAAAGAGAAATACGGTGCGGAACAAATTAAGGTTCTGGACGGTCTTGAAGCAGTACGAAAAAGACCTTCAATGTATATTGGGAATACAGGAGAAGAAGGCCTTCATCACCTTATATGGGAAGTTGTCGACAACAGTATTGATGAAGCGCTGGCAGGTTTTTGTACAAGAATAAGGGTTATTATTCATGAAGATAATTCCGTTTCAGTAGAAGACGATGGACGTGGAATACCGATAGATCTTCATCCGACAGAAAATATGTCGGCTTTAGAACTCGTTATGACGACTCTCCATGCGGGTGGTAAATTTGACCATTCTACCTATAAAGTATCAGGAGGGTTGCATGGAGTTGGGGTTTCGGTTGTAAATGCCTTATCTATAGAAGCCATGGCCGAAGTTAAAAGAAATGGCCTAATTTATAGACAGACATATCAAAGAGGAAATGCAACAAGCCAACTTGAAAACATTGGAAAAAGTGAAAAAAACGGGACCAAAATAACATTTAAAGCTGACCCTGAAATATTTGTAGAAACAACTATCTACGACTACGAATTAGTTAGAAACAGGCTCAGAGAGCTTGCCTTTTTAAACAAAGATATTCGTATCTATCTCAAGGATGAAAGAAGCGGTGCCGAAGATAAATTCCATGCCGAGGGGGGAATTAATTCGTATGTCGAATATCTAAACAGAAACAGGACAACGATAACACAGGAGCCTATTCATCTGTCTGGAGAGAGGGATCAGGTTGAAGTTGAGGTTTCTTTCCAATATTTTGATGGCTACTCAGAAAGGCTTTTTTCTTTTGTAAACAATATTAATACGAAAGAAGGTGGTACCCATGTAGCTGGGTTTAGATCTGCGCTGACAAAATGTATTAATAAATACGCTAGCGACGACATCATCCCAAAAAATCTTCGTGAAAAAATGGGGGGGGACGATGTACGAGAAGGTTTGACATGTGTTATTTCCGTCCATGTTCCTAACCCTCAATTTGAAGGTCAAACTAAAACAAAACTTGGTAACTCAGAAGTAAAATCAATTGTTGATTCAATATGTTCAGAGAAACTGTTTGTTTTTCTTGAACAGAATCCCCAAATAGCTAAAAAAATACTTATAAAAGCGGTAGAAGCCGCAAGGGCACGCGAAGCTGCAAAAAGAGCAAGAGATCTATCGAGAAAGAAAGGGTCAACAAGTCTATTAATGGCCGGCAAGCTTGCAGAATGTCAAGAAAAAGACCCTAAAAAAAGAGAGATTTTTATAGTTGAGGGTGATTCTGCAGGTGGTTCTGCAAAACAAGGTAGAGACAGATCAATCCAGGCAATTTTACCTCTTCGTGGAAAAATAATGAATGTTGAGAAGGCGAGGTTTGATAGAATTCTCGGAAGCGAAGAGATTAAACAGCTCATAGCGGCTTTGGGATGCGGAATAGGAAGCGATGAATTTGATCTGGAAAAACTAAGATATCATAAAATCATTATAATGACCGATGCTGATGTCGACGGGGCGCATATTCGGACTCTTTTGCTCACTTTTTTTTATAGACAAATGCTGCCTTTGGTTCAAGGCGGTTTTGTCTATATCGGCCAGCCTCCTCTTTATCGGTTGGGTAGAGGGAAACAGGAAAAATATTTCTTAGAAGAAGACTCTTTAAATAAATACCTCTTCTCAGAAGCTTCCCAAAAAATGAGGGTACTTTACCGGATTGATCAGGATATAGAAGAAATAGAAAAAGAAGAAGTCACAAAAATTCTTGAAAAACTCGGTATTTACCAAAAAATTGTTACATACTTGAGCAGGATGAATATTTGGGAGGAAATGCTCTTTTTTCTTCTTGAAAACAATGTCAGATCGGCAGATCAATTTACTGATGCCCAATTTGTTGAGAATCTTATAGAAAAGCTTTCCACAAATGAATTAATCATTGGAAATTTACGATCCTGCCGATGGCGGCCTGACTGCTATGAGGTAAATATTGCCCTACGCGGAAAAGTTCAAGTCATGATGACTCTTGGACCAGAAATTCCATTAATTAAAGAGTATAGAACGGCTTTGAGTCTTTTTGATGAAATAAAAAAATATCTCAAAGCTGATTTCAAGATTCTAGTATCAACCCAAGCCGGAAGTGAGAAGGAGATCGTACTTAAAGGATGGGATGATCTTGTTTCAACGATAAAAAATGAATCATTCAAGGGTAGTCATCTTCAAAGATACAAAGGATTGGGCGAGATGAATCCGGAACAGCTTTGGGAAACTACAATGAATCCTGCTAATAGAGTTCTTGTCCAAGTTGCAATTGAAGATGCTGAAGAAGCTGACGAGATCTTCACTACTTTAATGGGTGATAAAGTAGAACCAAGAAGGGATTTTATACAAACTCACGCATTAGAAGTAACAGAATTGGATATATAAGGAATAATTTTAAAAGAAATGGAAAACGAAACGCCTCAAAACGAAAACCTCGCAAGAATCTCTATCGAGAAAGAGCTTAAGAAATCATATCTCGACTACGCCATGAGTGTCATAGTCGGTAGAGCACTTCCTGATGTGCGGGATGGTCTTAAGCCTGTACATAGACGTGCACTATTTGCGATGCGAGAGCTTGGAGTATTTTATAATAGACCTTATGTGAAATCTGCAAGAATAGTAGGCGATGTAATAGGTAAATATCATCCTCATGGGGATACTGCCGCCTACGATACAATAGTCAGGATGGCACAGAAATTTTCGATGCGCTATCCGCTTGTAGATGGTCAAGGGAACTTCGGATCTCAAGATGGTGATTCCGCTGCTGCCATGAGGTATACTGAAGCAAGAATGACCAAGATCGACAGGGAAATTGTCGCAGATCTGGAAAAGGAAACAGTCGATTTTATACCTAATTACGACAATTCTCTGAAAGAGCCGTCGGTAATGCCGACAAAGGTCCCTAATCTATTGATAAACGGATCCTCTGGTATTGCAGTAGGAATGGCTACAAACATTCCTCCTCATAATTTAAACGAGGTTATGGATGGGCTCAATGCACTTATTGATGACCCTAATCTAACAGTTCATCAACTGATGTCAATGATCCAAGGGCCTGATTTTCCGACAGGTGGTCTCATATGCGGAAGAGCCGGAATAAGAGAAGCATACGAAACCGGCCGGGGAATAATTACAATGAGAGCCCTAACCCACATTGAAAGATCTTCAGATGAAAAAAGCGAATCAATTATAGTAACTGAGATACCATACCAGCAAAACAAGGCTGTTTTAGTTGAAAAGATTGCTGAACTCGTAAAAGAAAAAAGAATTAATTCAATATCAGAAGTACGTGATGAATCGGATAGACATGGTCTTCGAATTGTAATTGATCTTAAAAGGGATGAGATAGCGGAGGTGGTAATTAATCAGCTATATAAGATGACTCCCATGCAAAAATCCTTTGGAATCATATTCCTTGCTATAGTTAATAACAAACCGGAAATTTTGAATCTAAAGCAGATGCTGGAATACTTCATCCTACATAGGAAAGTAATTGTCTATAGAAGAACTGCTTTCGAATTAAAAAAGGCCGAAGAAGAAGCTCATCTTTTAGAAGGGCTCAATATTGCTATAAGCAACCTCGATGAAGTTGTTGAATTAATAAAAGGATCAAAAAACCCACAAGAAGCAAAGGAAGAGCTCAAAAGTCGTTTTGAGCTTTCAGATATTCAGGCGCAAAAGATTCTTGAAATGCGTTTGCAAAGATTGACGGGGTTGGAAAGGGATAAAATTGCCAACGATTATAAAGAAATACTACTTCTAATTACAAAATTAAAAGAGATTCTAAGTAATGAATCTTTGGTGATGAAGATTATTCAAGACGAATTCACTGAAATTAGGAATGAATTTGGAGATAACAGAAAGACGGAAATTATAGATGCCGTAGATGAGATATTACCCGAAGATCTCATTACTCCCGAAGAAATGGCTATAACGGTTACCCATTCCGGATATATAAAACGCAACCCTATCAGCCTTTACAGATCCCAACACCGCGGCGGAAAGGGCATACTCGGAGTCGCCAACATTGAAGAGGATTTTGTATCAAAACTTTATATCGCTTCAACCCTCGATACTTTTCTCTTTTTTACAAACTACGGAAAGGTATTTTGGAGGAAAGTGTATGAACTGCCATTGGTTGGAAGAACAGCAAGAGGAAAGGCTATTGTTAACCTTCTAGAGCTGGCAGAGGGAGAAAAAATTGCCGCAATTTTACCATTATCCAAAATTGAAATTGAAGAAAAAAAGAAAACCTTGATGATGGTAACGAAGCTTGGCCGAATCAAAAAAACAGATCTAAAAGAGTTTGTTAGGCCTCTTAGAAAAGGTAAAAGAGCGCTTACTGTAAATGAGGGTGATGAAATCATAGCGGCACATATTTTAGACGGAAATAACACTATTTTCATGATTTCAAAGAAAGGAATGTCAATCCATTTCCATGAGTCCGACATTAGAAAAATGGGTAGGATTGCTGCAGGAGTAATTGGCATTAGACTTTCTTCGGATGATCGAATTGTTGGCGCTATTGTCATTTATGATGAGTCATCTGTCTTAATAGTAACCGAAAACGGCTATGGAAAAAGAAGTCAAATTCAAGACTACAGAATACAAAAAAGGGGTGGGAAAGGCCTTAGAGCCATTAAACAGAGTGCAAGAAACGGTGATATAATTGGTGCGATGCAGGTTAATGACAACGATGAAGTTATGCTGATAGCCAATTCAGGAAAAATGATCAGGATGCCGCTTGATAATGTCAGGATTATAGGAAGAACGACACAGGGAGTACGATTAATAAATCTTCAAAATGGCGAGAAAGTTGTTGATATGGATACAGTTGCCTTAGAAGAAACAGATACTGATGAAATTGAATCATAGAAATAATAAGATAGCAGTTATTGGAGCAGGATCTTGGGGAACTGCTTTAGCTGGGTATCTTGCAGGAAAGGAATATGTAGTTTCTTTATGGGGGCACAGAAAGGATCGAATAGAAGAACTAAAAAAATACAGAGAAAACAGGAAATATTTGCCAGGACTCCTTTTTAACGAATATATTTCCCTAACTTGTGATATCGGTGATGCGGTTCAGAAAGCATCGATAGTATGCATGGTTGTTCCTTCACATGGTTTTCGAGAAGTCTTCAAAAATGTCGTAAAGAATATCACATCCCATGCGTGTATTATTTCTGCGGTAAAAGGTATAGAAAACAATTCCTTAATGACTATGAGTCAGGTGATGACTCAGGTTCTCGAAGAAAATAACAAAAATCATTTAGCTCATCTTTCTGTTCTTTCCGGTCCGTCGTTTGCGCGCGAAGTTGCAGACGGTTTACCAACAGCTATTACTATTGGAAGTAGAGATAAATCTTATGCTCGAGAATTACAATTAATCTTCGGTTCTGATATACTTAGGGTCTATACAAGTTCGGATATAATGGGAATCGAAATATGTGCTGCTTTAAAAAACGTCGTGGCTATTGCCGCCGGTATTTCTGATGGATTAAATTTTGGTCTCAATGCACGTTCTGCAATTATCACAAGAGGTCTTGTCGAAATCAGCCGTCTAGGTTTGAAAATGGGAGCAGATAAAGATACTTTTTCAGGGTTAAGCGGAATTGGTGATCTTATACTGACATGTACGGGTGATCTTAGTAGAAATAGAAGCGTAGGAATAAATCTTGGTAGAGGTAAAAAACTCAAGGATATATTGAATGAAATGGATATGGTTGCTGAAGGAATAAAAACAACGGAATCCGGATATAAACTTGCTAAAAAACATGGAGTCGAGATGCCGATTTTAGAGCAAGTATATGAAATTCTCTATAAAGAAAAAGACTGCGCCAAGGCCGTACAGGATCTTTTGGGAAGAGAATTGAAAGAAGAGTGATCCTTTTGTAACATATCGATTCTTTTTCAAAAAGACCAAGAACATTTTAAAAAGGCTCAACTAAAATGGTCTTATGACCAATCATTATTAAGAAATTGATTATGATCCGGTTTTTCAGGTTTTTCCTCGATGAGACGTTGGTCTAACCATTTTAGAACCTTGTCAAACTCAATCCTTAATTCAGATAGAGCCTTGCCTCTATGGCTGATGGAATTCTTTTCCTGAAGTGGTATTTCCGCAAATGTTTTCCCCAATTCTTTTATATAGAAGACAGGATCATAACCAAAACCTTGATTACCCCTCTTTTCGGTGGTTATAACACCGTCGCATTGACCTTCGTATGTCAAAGCCGGCCCTGATGGGACAGCAATAGAAATAACGCATTTAAAGGAAGCACGCCTATCCTTTAAACCCCTCATTTTTTCAAGCAATTTAGATGTGTTTTCATCGTCAGTAGCGTTGTCTCCTGCATAACGTGCAGAAAAAACACCAGGTTCGCCATCTAAAGCATGGACAACAAGACCTGAATCATCCGCTATGGCAGGAAGTCCCAAAACTCGTGCGGTATGATAAGCTTTTTTATAAGCATTGTCGTCAAAAGTAAGCCCATCTTCGATAGGAGAAGGAATAGGACCGAATTCGGAGACAGATCTTATTTCAATAGGGAAATCTTTGAGAATACTTTTAAATTCTTTAATCTTGTTTTTGTTTGATGTCGCAAGGACGATAATTCTTTTCATTTTGGATTAATAATTTCCTGGAGTTTGGAGTTTCATTTTTTT
>Ga0055450_10000127_pt1 | contig 13171 bp, 14 predicted proteins | sample China_Galinas_PW_5_FD_57740 | JGI IMG/M metagenome (GOLD analysis project Ga0055450, IMG submission 57740) | Wetland microbial communities from San Francisco Bay, California, USA, that impact long-term carbon sequestration - China_Galinas_PWC_D1 | ecosystem: Environmental > Aquatic > Marine >... | reverse complement strand
TTCGGAGTTGGTCGAGACTCACCGAGAGTGTCTCGACCTTCGGAGTTCAACTTGCCTTCTCCCGAGTGGTTCACGGTTCGGAGTTGGTCCGTACCTGTTCCAAAGCGTCTCGACGTTCGGAGTCGCGCCCGAAGACTCCCCGTGTCTCGACCTTCGGAGTTGGTCGCGCCCCGCCAAAAGTGTCTCGACATTCGGAGTCGGCTTGGCCAAGTCCGAGTTTTGACCTTCCGTACCTGCACCACAGCGACTCTCATCACGGGACCCGAAACGGTGCGATTGGGACGGGAAGTCGCCCCCCCGCCTCGTCGAATATTCATGCCAAATCGCCATAACCCGTCCCTTCACTGACTTCCCAAGTCCCAGAGGAACGTTCAGGAAGCCGGAGCACTATGAGTCCTCTGAGAAAGCAGTCCCAAAGTACTACAAATATATGTTTGTGTCAAGATCGAGATCGGACTTTCGTCGGACTGCCGTGCAATGAAGCGGGCTCGCCTCCGTTCAAACTCCTCCGAGGCCCCTAGCCGGGAATCTCCGCCTCCACGAGCTGAGCCAAGAGCGCTAGCGATTCTTGCCAGCCCAGATTGCACGCCTCGACCGGAATGATGTCCGGAACGCCCTCTTGCACGATCTCCAGTTCGGTCCCGCAGGAGACTTCCTTTACCCGCACGGTTACTTGAATGACGCCAGGAAGATTGGGGTCCTCGAATTCATCGGTATGCCGGATCAGTTCATTCGGCACGAGTTCAAGGTACTCCCCGCCAAACGAATGGCTTTGACCGGTCGTGAAATTCGTGAAGGACATCTTGTAGCGCCCACCGACCTTGGCATCGAGTTGATGGATCCTTCCGGTGAATCCATGGGGCGGGAGCCACTTGACCATCGCATCGGGATCGAGAAAGGCCCGGTAGACGCGCTCGGGCGTCGCGCGGAGGACACGGTGAAAGCGGTAGGTATTTGTGGACACAGATAGGCTTCCTTTGAGGGTGGGGAAGTTCGAGAGGGATGTTCTCACAGAAAGTGCTCATGAGGAAGCATCAGCTATCCCGGATGGGTTACGCATCAATTTCCGGACGGCCTAGTCGCCGATCTTGATCCCCAGGATTTTCGACGCCTCGTAGAACGGTTGACCTGGATACCAGACATAACTTGCATAGATGACGTGATCTCCACTCGGACTTACCCATGGCTGCCGTTCGTCGTGCTCATCGTCGAAGCTCAAGCGCCTTGGCTCTCCGCCATCGGCGTCGACGATCCACAGATCGCAAGACTTTCCCGCGCGATCGGAGGCAAAGACGATTTGCTTTCCGTCGGGAGTCCAGACCGGCCAAGCGTCTACGCCGGGGGAGGGGGCAATGTCGTGGGCCTGCGTTCCGTCAGCGTTCATCACGATCACGGCCCAGTCGTCTTCGCTCAGCATGCGACGGCAGACGATTCGTGAACCGTCCGGCGACCACGACGCGTAAGTTTCGACCTGAGGAGTCGCAGCAATTCGACGCGCATCGCTGCCATCAACTGCCATCGACCAAATGTCCAGATTCTCGGCAGCAGTGTCACGATTGGAGACGAACAAAATCCGTTTGCCATCCGCGGACCAGAAGGGATGTTCCTCGACGAACTCGTTGTGCGATAGATTGCGCTGGTCACTTCCATCGGCGTTCATCGTGTAAACTTGACGGTGGCCATCGCGGTCGGACATGAACGCGATACGTGTGCCATCAGGAGACCACACGGGCGTACCATCGCGGCCCGGAGAATCGGTAAGCTTGTGGCGCGTGCCCTTCTCGAGATCGACCACGTAGACATCGAAGTCACCGTCAGCCGTCGATTCGTAGCAGATGCGTGAACCGCTGGGCGACCAGCACGGATAGGCATTCGTTACGCGCACGATAATCTCGGGTTCTGAAGCAAGCACCGGGGGCACGGCTGCGAGGAAAATGGCCCAAGCACAAAGCGCGAACGGAAACACGGCCATTCGAACACGCCGGATGATGATTTCATGCAAAAGCAAGGCTCAAACCTCCAGTGCGGCATGAGGACGCTATGGATGGAATCGCCGAATGACCCCCGATTTTCCAACGGCAAGCACTTCGTCATTCGACAAGCCCATGACGCAGGTGAGATAGGACTGGGTCCCCAGGTCCATGGGCTCCCAGGAACTTCCGTCATAGCGCAGCATGGTACCGTTTTGACCACAGGCGAAAGCCGCACCTCCGGGACTCGCCCAGACCCACCGCAAATCCTCGCTCGTACCACTATTCATTGGTGACCATGCGCTCCCATCGAAGGAGAGAATGGTACCATTTCGGCCCACCGTGAAGATGCGATCGTGAGAAGTCCCAGACACCGATAGGAGCGTTTCGCTCGTGCCGCTGTCCATCGGACTCCAGACATCACCGTCGTAGCCCAAGATCCGGCCGCTGATGCCGACCGCGATCGCCATGGTATCGGAAGCTGTGTAGACACCGGATAGGTACTCGCTCGTGCCGCTGTCCATCGGAGTCCACGTGCTTCCATCGAAATGCAAGATTGTTCCGCCCGATCCGACGGCGAAGATGTTGCTTTCTGAACTCCCGTGAACGGCGTAGAGGAAGCTCGTCGTCCCGCTGGTCATCGCGGTCCAGGCGCTGCCGTCGTAGTGAAGGATGAACCCGTCCGCTCCCACCGAATACACGTTGCTGGACGAGGTGCCCCAGACGCTGAGATTGGTCGCCTGCGGAACGTTGCTCATTTCAGTCCAGCCCGTGCCATCATAATGTAATATCGATGCGGATTCATCGAGCAGGAAGGCGTCATCCGGAGCAGCCATCCAGACCCCCGAGTAGACGTCGTTGGATCCAAGCGTAAGTGCTTTCCAGGTTGAACCACTCGAATGGAGGATGGTCCCAATATCTCCCACGATCATCACACCACCAGAAGAAGATCCCCGGATGCCGTAGAGAGGCACGGTGATGCCGCTGTTCACGTAGCTCCAGCTCGACCCGTCGTAGTGTCCAATGGCACCGTTCCCGCTCACTGCGTAGAGGTCGGTAGAAGAAGTGCCCCAAAGTGAGTCGAAGTCCAGGCTGGATTGGCTATCCAGCGTTGACCAGGTACTACCATCGTAGTGGACCATGGCTCCACTGGCTCCCGCGGCAAAAATGTCACTCCCCGAGTTCCCCCAGATGGCGTAGAGATGCTCGACGGTTGCGGATGTCACGGGCGACCAGCTTGCGCCGTCGAAGTGTAGGATGAGTCCTCGTTCCCCCACGACGTAGATGTCATCCGCGGAGCTTCCCCAAATCGCGTTGAGGCTGTAGTTCGTTCCACTGTTCATTTGGGTCCAAGAAGTTCCATCGTAATGAAGAATCAATCCTCCGGAGCCAATCACGTAGACATTCTGGCTGGAGGTACCCCACAAACCGGTAAACAGACTGATGACGGGAGGGTACATCGTGGTCCAACTCGTCCCGTCGTAGTGCAGCAGCGCACCGACCTGACCCGCTGCGAAGACATCGAAAGGAGAGGTACCCCACACCGCGTAGAGATCTTGAACGGTGCCGCTCTTCATCGTTCGAAAGCTGCTGCCATCGTAGTAGAGAATGAGTCCGCCACTGCCGACCAAGAAAAGGGAGTGGGTCGTGGTGCCCCAGAGGGCGGTCATGCGCTCACCGCCGGCCTCGTAGTGCCAGCTTGCCACAGTCACCACATCGGGGCTGGTGGGAGTGCTGCTCGAGCTCCCGCAAGACGCGAAAAGAGGAACAAGGGCCAAGAGCACGAATGTGAGTACTGCCATTCGTCGGAGCACGAGGAGCCTCCTTGCGAACCACGTTTGGTCATGAGAGCGAACGAGTTTCTCGTTCGGCGAGGTACTGTGTGGGGGGAACTTGCCGAAGAAAAATACCCCGCGCCGTGCGAGGCCGCAATTGATTGGAGAGGATCAAAAAGAATAACCGAGTGAAAGATGTGTCTGTCTCTGAATCTCGCTTCGAAAAACGAGGGAGATACTAGTTTCAGACGCAGTCGAGGGGTCGATGCGGCGGATCGGGCAAGATGACTTCGATTTCGTCGCCGGGCCGGACCTCTCCACTTTCGAGCACGATGCCCATGATCCCCGACTTGCGGATCAGCTCCCCCGACTCCGAATGCTCCAGGACCGCCTGCTTCAGGCCCTGTTGAAAGTCGTCGAGCTGACGGCACGGACTGCGTAGCCCCTTGACCTGAACGACTGCTGAGGGGCCTACTCGTAACAGGGTATTCTGAGGCAGGGAGAGGACGTCGAGATCGCGAGTGGTGATGTTTTCCCCGATTGCTCCCGGATAGACCTCGAATCCGCGCGCCTTCAGCTCTTCCAGAAGCTCAACGTGAAGGAGATGAACCTGGCGCAGGTTGGGTTGTTCGGGGTCCTTCTTGACCATCGAACGGTGCGCAACCTTGGCTCCAGCGTGGGCGTCACCTTCGACGCCCAGGCCGGCCAACAGAGTAATGCAAACACAGTTTTTCTTGCTGAAGGTGTGCGAGCTGCTGCGGCTCACCGCGACCACCGCGGGTTTGCTGCCAGTGACGGGGCGGGTTTCCGCACTCACTTCTTCATCGCTCCGTCCAGTGGCAAGATGACCACCTCATTCACGGTAAATAAGGGAACCAGTACCCGGTTGCGCTTCGTGTCGATCCCGATGTCCGCCGGTGACTTGAGCGAATCGGCAAAGACGGTGTATTTCCCCTCTTGGTTCATCTCGTAGATCGCCGCGGCGTCCCAGCTGGTGACGAGGAAATGTCCATTCTTCAGTTCCACCAGGCCGTCCAAGGTCCCTTTGGGTGGACTTGGCAGCTCAGTCTGCATCCCATCGGGGGTGATGCTGAACATCTTTCCCGATCCCATGGTATTGACGATGAGCTGGCCCTTGTGATCCCAGATTCCGTTGGGGTGTCCCATATCCTTGTTCATCAGAATGGTTTCATGATGACCATCGGCCCACACCTGATATACGGCATCGGTACCTGAGGGTTTGAAGCCAGGATTAAAGCCGCTATCGGTCACGTACGCCGACTCCTCGGGCCCCGGAGTCATGCCGTTGAGAAAGGTCGAACCTTCTATCGTGATGGAACTGGACTGAACGCCGCTGGGGAGGTCGAAAACTTGTACTTGGTTGCAGTCAGCAACGAAGAGGTGGGTTCCCACTACGGCAGCGCCCTTGGGCGCGTTGAGCGTCACGTTCTTCATTGTGCCGTCGATCCACTTGAGCTCTTTGACGCTTCCGTCGGGCTTGAGCTTGGAGATGAATCCATTGCCGTCGACAGCAGAGGGATCCCCGTTGATATTGGTAACCAGATAGACGTCTTCAGCGGAATAGTACTCGACCGACTCTGGGGTGGAGAAACCGACGTCCTTGACGACAATTTTCTGGTCGGGGCTCTTGGCGAACGCCGCGATCGACCAGAGAGCCGCGACGAAGAGGAGAGCAGCGCTCCACATTCTACTACTTGGCTTCATTCTGAAGATCCTTTCCGGGCCGAGTTGTCTGTCAGATCTCCCGCGATGGCGGGAAGTATTCGTATCAGAATATGAACAAGACAACCCCTCGCGGCCACTTCTGCAAAGATCGGCAACCCGAGTTCTTTTACTTGGGTCCCAAAGCTCCCGCGGACGGCCAATCAGTGTCTCCGACACGTTCGAGCTTCATCTCATAAAAGCGAACTGGCTCTTTGCCTGGCATGACGCGATCCCCAGTCTCGATCCAAGTTCCATCCTTGATCGTGGCTGTATATTTCATCGTCATCGGTCCCGCGGGGATCTCCCAGCTGTAACCATCTTTTGTGGGAGTCAGCACGAAGTCGCCAACATTTCCCTGCGCATACGAGTGCATGCTGTAAGCCTTGGACTGTGGGTCGTAGGAGATGATGCCCAGCGCATTGAAACTGACGGTGCCATCAGCCTCGTAGCCCCGGCCCTCGACGACTCTCAGTGAACCATCCAAAAACGATCCAACGCGCTCTGTCTGGGTTATTTCGTGCTTCCCGCCCGGGCCCATGCTGATCGAAGCTGGACCCCTCCATACGCCATCCATGGTCGCGAATTGGGCCATCGCTTCTCGTTGAGCCGCAATGAGCTTCGCGGGATCGGGACGCCTCTGGGCTGAAGCAGTACGAGCCCACGGTCCCGAGAGAATCAAGAGGGACAACAATAACAAGCGAAATTTGGTCATGGCAATGCCTCCTAAGCAGCGCATAAGGGAAAACTGAGACCTGTAGGGGAGAGGGCGGATGAGTTGAGCCTGGACTAGCTGTCCAGGAGAGGTCAAGGGCAGATAGGGCTTTCGGAAAATACATGCGTCGCCCACGAGCGGGAATGGGCTCAGTCCAGCCCGAGTGTCCGCTCTCGCCATTTTGCGAGATCCACGCCCTTCAGCAGCATCCAAAACGCGAAAGCCAGCTCGCCGACGAAACAGGGGATGAAGAACACAGGAAAGAGCGTTTGGGCGAAGGGGGGATCCAGGAACTGGGCAAAGCTCGTGAAGAGGTAGCAGAGGCCCGCGAGCGCGAGCAGAAGGCCAAGAAGCTTGGGGAGAAAGCCCGAGTGATAGAGCAAGTGACCCAGGGCAAGGCACGCGAAGCCGAAAAATACCAAACTGATGGCATAGGCGTCAGCGTGGAGATTCATCACCCAGAGTGCGAGCGAGTGTAATTGCTCTGCGGAAAAGGCTTCGAGAGAGCTACCTCCGTGCAGAAGCTTCAATGCCGCGAAGTGGCTCATGCTGGCCACGGCCAAGATGAGATCACAGGCAAGGCGCATGAAGGCAGCCAGAAGCGCAATACTCCGATCGACCCGGCGGAGGAGCGCATACAGTATTACTGCCACCATGACATCGAAGGAGAGGTGCAAGATCTCGCCGGAAAATCCAAGACGAAACAATGATTCGTGAGCCAGGATATTGCGAGCCGTCGCGCCGGCATCGGCCGGTATGACGAGCTTCGTGCGAACGAAGAGTTCGGCGAAGATACCGGCCACGATGATGTACAGATAAAATACGCCACAGAGACGCGCGTAGTGCTGGGGCCAACGAGCAACGGAACTTTCAGACATGCTTGCCCTCGTGGGAATACGTGGCCGGTGGTTTAGAAATGAAATCCTATCTGAAGCTGGCCTCTTCGTGCCAGTCAATGTTCATGGCGAGACTAGTAGCGCAGCTCTTCCGCGATCTGCAGTTTGTCTTGCCACAATTCCTCGAGAGCGGCCAACTCTGCGGCCGGGTCCTTCACTTCGTTCTCGGTGGGCGGCAGCAGATCCACGACTTCGAAGAGGAATGCATCGGGGCCATCCGAGTTCCAGTCGGTCTGAAGCGCTCGATTGGGATGCCCCTTCGTCTGGAGCTGAAAGCGGATGCGGTTGAGCATCGCCGGAGCGTCGGGGCTGGAGCCCAGGAGAGTGCGGCCGGTCGGGATGTGCTGAACGCGGTAGACTCCGGCCGGACGCGCGGACTCCTTGTAGTCTCGAACGGCCTTCTTACGGTCCATGGTGGTCCCTTTCGAGCGACGCTTGGCTCAAAAAAGAGGAAAGAGTACTTGTCTCTGATTCTGCTTACAGACTCACCCAGCTCAGAAGAGCCAGCACCGCCACGCTCACCGCAAGAACCACCAGAGCACAACCTCCACCGCTGACGATCTTTCCGATTTTTCGCTGCCGACCCGACTTGGTCAGCGGGATTCCCGTGGCCCGCGAGATCTTGTTCTTGGCCCGCGTGATGCCGACCGCCCGCTTCCAGGAGAAGCCACCTCTGTTCATTTTTCAATGCTCCCCATGCCAGCTCTCGACCCAGTTGCAGCGAGTTCAGACCCTCAAGCCGCTTCCTTTTTCCCGTGCGGAATTGCATGTCGAATGCGCCAGGCCAAGAACAAGCCCACTATGGCCAAAGGCACCATGGAAATAGGCCAGGCCTTCCAGTTGGCCGGGTTGGTGGCCGCACCGGCGAGCCGCCCCAACTCGTCGAGCGTCTCATGCGGAAGAATCACCGCGTAAGTGAAGCTCATCGCCGCGGTACCCAAATACACGAAGCCGTCGATCAAACCCACCGCGATACCGGCGTTCTTGCTGCCGCCGAAGTCCATGCTCGCAGTGCCCGACAGCATCCCGTGGACGCCAATCACCGCCATCGACATCAGCACCACCAGCCAGCCCACCCAAGGCTGGGTATAGGTGAAAATCATGATGACTGCGCACACCAGCATGAAAGCGTAGAGCAGGGCCGCCACCGGTCCGCGCCGCGATTGGAAGACGTGGTCGCTGATCACGCCCGCCACCACACCACCCATGATGCCGGCCACGCACAAAAGGAGGCCCCAGTTGTCGTACACGAAGCCCGAACTCAGTCCCAGGCTGAGGTCGGTCTGCTTCGCAAAGGTGCGGAACCATTGCATGATCGACTGTCTCAACCAGCCACTGCAGAACTCGATGGTGGCGATGGTCATGATGATGGGGTTGCGGAGCATCATCGAGAAGACCTTCCTGGGACTCATCGGCGGGCCTTCGACTCCGTCGGTCGCGTCACCCAGGCTGATGTCGGCGAAACCGGCCTGGCTCGGGTGATCGCGTACGACCGAAAAGTCGATCAGCCAGAAAATGCCGAGGATCAGGGCGGGCACGAAGAACACCCAGGCCAGTCCCAGATGCTCCAGTACGAACAGCCCCCAATCGAAGGCGAAGTAGATTCCCAGCGAAATGAGAATTCCGAAGATCGCCCCGAAAACTCCACGCTCTCGCACGTGGAACCAAGACGAGTTTACCTTGACGATGGCGACAGCGCCGAAACTCTGGAAGTACATGTTGATGCCATAGAGCAGGGAGAACAGAACCACGAAGTTCTGTGCGAAGAAAGCGTGCCCCGGACCCATGTGCACCAAGGAGAGGGACATCAGTCCCATCACCAAGTTCGCCAATGCCGCGCCGGCCGCGCCCATGAGAATGGAAAAGCGGCCACCGAAGCGATCGGTCAGGGGACCATTCACCAGAAACGAGAAGCCATAGATGATGGTACCCACCCCGAAGATCACTCCGAACGCCTCGTTGCCCATCATCGAGTTACCGTGACTGCCCTGAAGATTCTCGAACGCGAACTTGCTCACCTTCAAGTTGTAGCGACCCATGTAGAGGAAGGCGTAGGTCAACCCTAGAGGCAACCAGTTCCAGCGCCTGCGGGCCATGAACTTCGCCGAATGTCCAAGGTCGATCTTGGGTAGGCGCGCCAGCACGAGGGCAACGACGACCAAGAGGATGAGAATGGGGAGGAGTTCCTTCAGCCAATCGAGCATGTTCGCGCTCCGGTGGTTGGTGAAAGTCCGCTGAGGCTCAGACCTGCGGATTCAATCGCTGAAAATCGCTACCCGTGGGCTCTTGAAAGACCCGCAGGTCGAATTGGGGGATCACCGCCAGGATATGATCGAAAATGTCGGCCTGGATTCCTTCATATTGCACCCAACGCTGGTCCTTGGAAAACACATAAACTTCAATCGGGATCCCCTTGGGGCCGGACGGCAGGTGCCTCACGAGGAAGGTCAAGCCTTCGGTGTGCACCTGGGGATTATGCCTCAAATAGGCTTCGAGATAGGCCCGGAAGCAACCCAGGTTCGTGAGACGGCGCCCGTTGACCAGGACTTTTTCGTCGACCTTTTGCTCCTGGTTCCAGGCCGCCAGTTCCTTGGTTTTCTTCTCGATATGATCGCGGAGGTATTGGATCTTGGAGAAGCGTTCCAACATCTCTTTGTCACAGAAGCGCACGCTGGTCATGTCCAGACTGACGGCCCGCTTGATGCGCCGCCCTCCAGAGAGCTCCATTCCGCGCCAGTTTTTGAAGGAATCGCTGATCAGCGCGTAGGTCGGGACCGAAGAAATCGTCTTGTCCCAGTTCTGCACTTTTACTGTCAGCAGCCCAACTTCGGTGACCGTTCCGTCGGCAGCGTACTTGGGAATCTCGATCCAATCACCTTCGCGCACGAGGTCGTTGCTCGCGATCTGCAAGCCGGCTACCAATCCCAGGAGGCTATCCTTGAAGATCAACATGAGCACCGCGGTCATCGCCCCCAGGCCGCTGAAGAACACCAAGGGGCTGCGGTCGACCAGCGCCGCCAGGATGAGGATGAACCCGATGCACCACACCACGATGCGCAACGCCTGGCTGATAATTTCGGTGGGAGCGTGTTTCGCCAGCGCGAGCCCGCGCGAGATGTCCTGTCCGGCGGCGATCAACGCCGACAGGGCCAAAGTGACGACGAGAATCATGTAGGCTTCCACGAAATTGGCAGCCAGTGCACTCAGGCGCGGGTAAGGCTCCAAAACCGGTGGAAGGAAAGTGAAGATCAGCCAGGCTGGAACGAGATGCGCGAGTTTGCCCAATACGCCTCGTCCGACGATGGCATCGTCCCAGCCCACGCGCGTACGCTTGACGATGGGCCGGACGATCCGGTGCAGCACACGTTTGACGATGAAATCGCTGAGCCAAGCCACGAGCAGGATGAGGATGACCCGCACCAGGAGAGTGGACAGGTTGCGGGCGAACCAATCCGTCCAGCCGATCTCCTCAAACCAGTGCTGTAGGCCTTGCAGCATCGTGCCAGCTTCTCTCGAGACTTGTCTCCGACCTGAAGACGGAGAGAGGAACTGGTGAATTCTAGCCTCCACGGCGCGAGTGGTCCAGAATAGGTGTTAGTGTTGCGTCAGGGAGCGAGTTCGAGAAGAGGTTTCGTGCGCAGTACCGACTACGAGCTCATCTGGGCCATGGTCTCGGAGATCCCTCCCGGGCGGGTGGCCACTTACGGTCAAGTTGCCCAAGCCGTTGGTTTGCCCGGCCGCGCGCGCTTGGTGGGCCGCGCTCTGAAGAACCTCCCCGAGAATTCCGCCGTGCCCTGGCAACGTGTGCTGGGCGCCGGTGGACGCATTTCGCTCACCGCTTCGGCCGGACAATTGCAAGAGGAACTGCTACGGGAAGAGGGGGTGCGTTTCCCGAGAAAGGGTAGAGTGGACTTGAGCCGCCACGGGTGGGAGTTTTGAGAATCATATCTAGTGGGATGAGCGAGGACTCAATGCAGTGATGATGCAAGAGATCAAAATCTACCGCGAACTCCCGAGTGATCGGAATCTGTTTCACGTCGCGCCGCCTGCGACCATTCGTGTTCTGGTGGTGCTGATTCTCGCAGTGGCGCTGTTTTCGGGAGTCTGGCTCGTGCGCAGCAAATGGAATCTGAGTCCAGTTCCCTTCACACTTCTCACCATCGTGATGACCATTATCTTCTCTTTGATGGCTGTGAACGCGACGAAAAAGGAAAACTGGGCTTCGTTTTCGATGGATCCCCGCGGCATCTACTTCCGGTCGACCACTCGGGGAGAGTTCATTTTGGTTCCCTGGAGTCAGGTTGGGCTCATCGCGCCCGGTCGTTTCGGCGTCAACAAGAAAGGGTTGGGGATTCAACTTCTGGGCGAGGCTGTGAATGCCCCGATCGCAAACGTCCTCTCGCGCGAGGGGGACGGGTCGAAGGCCTGGGTCCAGGTAAAATCGGATATCCTGAATCGGAAGAAGCTCATCGCCAAAGCCAATCAGCTTCGCGGCCGTTGAGTGCCGGCTCGGGGCTCCCTTGGAGGTGACGGATGTCCAAGAAGAATTCGACCCGCTGGTCACAAAATGTCACCCAGAATAGCGACGCTCTCGATAAGGAAGAGCTGCGCCGACTCTACGGCCGTACGGACTAGGGGAACCCGCTACCCGGGCCAGGCCACCACCGCCGCGCTCACCGCTCCGGCCAGAGCCAGAACGAACTTGATGCCGCTGGCCGCAACTTTGCCCACGAGAGCGTGCATTCCCACTCGTACCGAGGGCTGCAAGCGTTGCTCTCGCAGGTATTCGCCTCCCACCGCACCCACGAACGCGCCCAGGAAAGAGCCGAGCAGGGTGCCGAACAGAGGCACTACGCCGCTGCCCACGATCGCTCCCGCCAAGCCGCCCAGGAACGCGCCGAGCACCCCGTAGCGTGTGGCGCCCTTTTTGGCCACGTAGAGGCTGCCGAGCAGGGCCTCAACGACTTCGCCGATCGCCAGGAGCAACGCGAAGGCGAGGAGTACCTTCCAACCCACCGCATGGAAGTTGTAGAAGAGATCGTAGAGCACCGCGAGTGCGAGCGCGATCCAGCCCCCGGAAATTCCGATGGGAATCGAAAGCAGGGCGACGCCCATGGCAATGAGCCAGGCGACATACCCGATCCAGATTCCGATCGATCCTGCTAACCCACCCAACTCTTGCATCTGAGGCTCAACCCCTCTCTCTAGGAGTGATCGGTCGCAGTGCACTCGCCTTGAAGATGGCGATCACTCGTGCGTTCTCTTCAAGCTCCATTTCCTGAACTGCCTGTTGCGTCAGGGCTACCGTGAGCGTAGCCGATTCCTCCGGAGCCCCTTCCAGGCGCAAGGTGGCGAAGCTGCGGTTCCGCAGAGTTTCCAAACGGACGATCCGGGCTGCGAAGGCGTTGCGCGCGCTCAACCCTTGCGGAAGCTCGCGGGCCAGGATCACGTCGCGCGCGGCGAGAGCCAGATAAACGCTTTCGCCCGGCTCCTCCTGGGGAAGCGGCGGTCCGTGGAGCTTCAGCGCGCCCAGAGTGAATTCGCTCATTCCATCCTCCAAGAGATGGGCGCGGAGGGTCGCCCGGAGCAAAGAGTCGCCGGCCTGCAGCTCGGGTTTGGGGGCGTGTGGGCTATTGGAGAGAACGCGCGCCGCCTCCCCGTGGGCAATCAGTTTTCCTTGCTCCATCAGCGCAACCTCGTCCCCCAGCAGGAGCGCCTCCTCGGCCGAATGTGTCACGTAGACGAAAGGTACTGCGAAGCGCGTGCGCAGCGCGCGCAAGTAAGGAAGGATGCGGTAGCGCAGCGGAAGATCGAGGGAGGCGAGTGGCTCGTCCAGGAGCAGAGCACGCGGCCGGGCCAGAATGGCGCGTCCCACTGCCACCCGTTGCCGCTGGCCACCAGAGAGTTCATTGGGGCGGCGGTTGAGATAGGGTTCAAGCTCTAGCATCTCCACCACTTCGTGCAGGCTCTGGTGGTCCAGCGCGCCGTACACGAGATTGGCGCGGACGCTCATGTGGGGGAAGAGCCGACCTTCCTGGTACACGCGCGGAGTGCGACGCTCGCGCGCGGGCAAGTCGATCCCCCGTTCAGAGT
>Ga0055450_10000125_pt1 | contig 13366 bp, 9 predicted proteins | sample China_Galinas_PW_5_FD_57740 | JGI IMG/M metagenome (GOLD analysis project Ga0055450, IMG submission 57740) | Wetland microbial communities from San Francisco Bay, California, USA, that impact long-term carbon sequestration - China_Galinas_PWC_D1 | ecosystem: Environmental > Aquatic > Marine >... | reverse complement strand
TCATAAAGCCGCGTGTTCCCTCCTGGCTGGACACGCCGAATCACGCACCCGAAAAATCAAAACCCATGTGCGACGAATATAAAAGCAACGTCGTCAGCGGAAATCCGTATCGCCCGACATCAGCCACCACTTATTCGACAATTGCTGGACTGACGGGCCGTCCACCCAAATATTCGTCGGAACACTGATGTCCAGCGGCTTAACGCTACCTTCTAGCGCGGTGAAACGCCACGCCTCGTGCCGAGTAATCCAACAACACACGGATGGCGCGCCCCACTGTGCCGCTACCGACCGCGCCTCCTCAATAAGCCTCCCAAGCGAGCAAAGCGGTGCCACGATATCTACGAGCTCGCATTGGTCAGCCTCTCGTTTGAGCACGACGATACCGATTGATCTGCGAGACAGGCGGTGCCGTACGCAAATAACCGTATAGTCCTGCTGTGGATGATCGAAATAGCGATACTTGATGTACTCCCAATCCCGGACGACGACGATCGCGTCTCGGAGATCCTCTTCCATTCTTCTCCATAGCCTGTCCACCCGGCGTCTCTCCGAGTCCCCACGTCCGACCAACACATTGGAACGCACACCGGTGCGGGGACGAGGCTTCGCCGTCCAGCGCACCTCGACCATTTGCGCCACTTCAGCATAGAGTCCCAGCCGTTCCGCCAACGTCATCTGGCGACGCGTGGGAAAACCATAGGCAAGCGTGTTACCGCGCAGCCCTAAATAGATTTCCAAGTAGGTGACTGCAATCAAAAACATCGCGCCCTTTTTGGTGAGCACTCCACGTTCGCGCGGATCGACCATGACGTCGCAGATCTGCAGCCCAGTGCCTGGTTTCCCGAAATAGGAGACCGCGCGAATCATGCTCCCGTAATGGGCGACCATCCTGCCGTTGTGTCGAGCAACCACGGACCGACCTCGAGCTCCCCCGTATTTCCACATCCAAAGATCGGCCGCAAAATCCGATCCGAACGAGACCCGAAATAGAGACTGGAGCTCGGCGAGATTCTTCGCACTCGAATGTTCGAGGATCCATCTCGATATCCTGGGAGATCTTCGATACACAACCAGCCGTCCGACCCCCGCCACCTGGGAGCTGCTGGAGGTGCTCGCATCGACCGAGAGTCCTATACGCTTCGCAATGGCGCACAGGTATTCGAGTTGACGACTGGATATTGGAATTGTTTCGGCAAGGCTCGTCGGCTCGAACAAGACATAGAGATAGCCCGTCGGCGCGAGAAGCCGATAAGCGGCGTTGAAGAGCGGAAGGGGGCTTACGGATAAAAGCAGACTCCCCTGCAGCACGATCCCCTTGCACCCTTCGTCTTCGCCAAGCGGAGGGGAATTCGCAAGAGCGTCCATTTCCCCCTGACCAGATTCGGAAACGCGGCGCAAACTATCCCACCAGGACGACGCGGCGACCTCGTACTGGGGCAGCAGCACCGACAGCTCCTCGGCTACGGCGTCGTCCGTCAGGCACTGGATGCCGCAGCCCGGCTCTAGCTGCTCGGCAATGAGAGTGGCAAGATCGGAAACGGGAAACATATCCCGGGCCGGTGCGCCGGCTCGCGGGGCCTTGGTCGAAAACATCGAATCGGACCTCGCAGTCTCGGAAAGATTACGATGCTGGAGCGCCCTTCTTTTACCGTGCATCTGACCGCAACGCGGCTCGAATCGTATCTTCGGTAAAGCACCGCAATCCGAGCAGATGATCGACGAGCGACGGCAAGGTCTCGGGGGAGAGCTCGAGGAGACCTTCGGCATAGCCCTCGCCGCCCAGATAAAGGCCCCGATAGGCGCACAGACTGGCGGACACGCGCGTGTAATCGCAATATTTCAGCGGAAGGGCATAACATTGGACTGCTTGCTGGCGCAGCTGGAAAATGCTCGTAATATCCACAATGCGATTCACCGGCAAGGCTTGCCACAGCTCCCACATAAAGGCGCGGCCTCGGCAACCGGATTTAACCCAGGCGGATAGGACTGCCAAGCCGACGGCAACATGATCGCGATGATGGTCGAGCAGGGGTGGGATGAAGAGCCAGTCCGGCTCGTATTCCGCGAGCAGGCGCGCTAGGTGAGCGACGGTCTCTTCCCCACATCGAAACTCGCCATCGGGATAGCCCAGAAACGCCACGTCGCGAACACGGAGCGTCTCTAACGCGGCGCGGGACTCGCGCTCTCTCAGCGCGGGAATATCGCCGCCAACATAGCCTTCGGGATCGCCCCGACGGCCGTCTGTAACGACGATCGCGCGCACCTGGCATTGGTTGCGTCGTAACAACGCCAAGGTTCCGCCGATCGCTAAGGCCTCGTCGTCCGGGTGCGGTACGATTGCCAGCGCTTTGGCGCGCTCCGGCAGCACCAACGGCGTAGGCAACGGACAAATGTCGAGCCGCTGTACCGTTGACGACCACGCTTGCCAAAAAGAATCCGTGCGGTGGGCCGGAGAGCTACGGACAATAGGAGACGCTGGCTCATCTCGCTCGCCATAGGCGTGGAGATAAGAATGCGCAATGTCCGATGTCGAGGGCCAGGACGCGATCCGCTCGAGCCCTTTTCGCGCCAGCCGAGCTCGCAGGGCTGGATCGGCCACCAAATCCGTCAAGACTCGCGCGAGCGCGTCGTCGTCGCCGGGTGGTACCAGCAAACCGGCGTCGCCGACCACCTCCGGCACTCCGCCGACCGCCGTGAAAACCGCGGGCACGCCGGCCGCGAGCGCCTCCAGGTTGGCCATCCCGAACGACTCGGTCAGACTGGTACTAACGTAAACGTCGGCCGCAGAGTAATACAGCGCCATGTCCTCGCCGACGGCGAACGACAACCGATCCGCGACGCCTACTGCGCCTGCAAGGGTCCTCAGCGGGTCGCGAGAGCCCTCGCCGACGATGACTACCCGGACCGGCGCGACCCGAACTCGAGCACATGCCTTGATCAAAGACGGGAAATCCTTCAGGGGCGCCAGCCGTCCCACGCCAATGACGTAAACCGCCTCGGGATCCCAGCCAAGCCGATTGCGGGCCTCCGCCCTGCCATAGCGAGCCATTTGGGGCGCCGGATGCGGTATCGCCCGCCAATGGCGTGGGGTGGGATAGGCGCTCAGATCGCGGGCGAGCTGCGCGAGGCAACCGCGCGTCGGCGCAATCACCCAGTCCGCGCGGTGCAATACCGCCGATTCCCGCTTGCGCAGGAACCGCATGCGTCGCCCGCCAAGGGGGGCGCCGTCGTCATGCAGCGCCTGCGTATAGCTGCCATAGCCATGCTGAGTAACCCCCCACCGGAAATCCTTGTGGCGTTTGAACACTCGGAAGATGCGCAGCCCCAGCGCAATCAGGGGGTCGTGGCAATGAACGTGGCTATAGCGCTCTCGATCGACGACCTTGGCCCCGAGGCGGCCCATGTTCAGGCGTTCGAAAACGCCATAGGTCAGGGCACGGGTATCGCCGTTGATAATCCGCCAGGCTTCCAGCCTCGTCAACAGCTTGCGGACCGCCCCCAAGGCACGGACGGCGCTGTGGCCGAGATCGGCCTGACACAAATAGCCAACGGACAAATCTTGCCGCCGGAATTCGTCGAGCACCGGACCGAGACTCTTACCGAGACCGTACTTTTTATCTATGGTACGCTCTCGAGTCACCATCAAGACCTTCATCGATCTCTCAACGGTCGTCGCGATTCGATTTCGGGTTCGTAACGGCATGGCTTTGGCGTTTCAGTTGGATCACACGTTCCACGTACCGAGATCCGTGAGCGGGATCGATCCTAGGTCGCTCACTCGATTGCCAATCGCTCTCATAGCCGTACTCGCGAATGTAGGCCTCGAAATAGGGGCGGAAAAAGGCCTCGTCTTCCGGGGTCAGCCAGTTTTTCCAGTCGCTATGGGTGCAGGTTCGAGGGACATGAGCGTACTGCCGGTCGACATTAGCGTCTCCTTTCAAATCGAATTCCATATAATTGCTCAGCGACTCGAGACGTCCGTCGACAAAGTCCTCGTACCTCAGCCTCAGATAGTTGTCCCGGAGACCTTTCTCGAACGCCATGCAGAAGGCTTGCATACGTCGCGTCGCCTCCGCCGCGGCTTCCGGCGCGGTGCTCGGAGGCAGAGCGAAGATGTAATCCAGCAGCTCCTTGAGCGGATAGCGCTGCGGCTCGGCTTCTTTTTTACGAAGGTAATCTTGAATCCAACCGGTCGACTTCCGATTGCCGAATACCGAGGGTTTCTCCTGGCAGAGAAACAACGCCGAGCTTACCAGCCAGTCTCGTGGATCACGAGTCAGGTAGATGCGGCGGTCGAATCCGAGGAAACTACTGTACTTCACGCGCTCCGAATGACCAACGAGTTTCAGGATCGTCTTGGCGAGCACCCAACGCGAATCGTCACCCGCCTCGGGTCGATATTCGCGAGGCTCGAAGAGCGTACGGGGCTCGCGCTCGGCCTCTGGTAGCGAGTTGCGGATCTTGGTGAACAGACCCGTCGTCCCAGTCTTGTATTGCCCAAAGATGACGATTTTTCCAGGAGTCGGTTTCATCGAGATGTCCAGCGGCGATTGTTCGGGGGTCGGTAGCGCCTACCTCGCGCTCGCGCACCCAGGGTTCCCATTGTAAACCCGTCACACAAGGGTTTTCGGCCTCCCGCGCACGCACATCATAAAGCGCCAAGCGTTGTCGGAATACCTTGTCTTCTCAGTTAGAAAGCCGCGGCTTCCCTCCTCGCTGGACACGCCGAATCACGCACCCGAAAAACCAAAAATCCATGTGCGACGGGTAGAGCAACCGACCCGGTGGCTCTCCGCTCTTCGTCAACGCCTCATCCTGGCTCGCAAGCGGGGACCAGCGTTCGACGCCGGGCGTTTCACACGCGGTATCGAGGGGCTTTTTCAGCGCATTTGGGAGCGCAAAGTCCGCGAGGGCGTCCTCTCGCCCTCCTTCCGAGCGCGCATCCACCTGCCCCCAAGCGCCCCAGGGGCGCCAGTCGCCGCACAAACCCCAAAGAAACATTTTTGCAACATAAATTAATAGCCATTTGAAACCGTTTGTTACGCCACTGCCAGGATGCAGAATCGATGCAAATTCGTTTTTTTTTACACACGTGTCTTGACAAAGCACAGGTTGAGATTATTATTGCTTCCGACGATGCGATAAAAGTGCCACCGAGCGGCAGCTGGATAATCGCCCGTCAGACTGGCAATTGCTGTTGTAAGGATCTAGAATAAGGATTGCTCGCGGGTTTCTGTGAGCAACGGAAGGGTGACTCGCAGGCGCGAAAGCGTGCTACGACATCGATAAACAACAGAACGCATCCTAATCGATGGCCTTGTTGATCACACGCAATCGGGTTAGTAGGGAGAGCGGACTGCGAATCTGGATCGGCACACCGGCTCGTCACGCTTAAACCATATGTTTGGAGACTATGAACATGTTGAACCGAAATAAACTCACCGTAGCGGTTGGGATCGCCGTTGGCGCGACCGCCGGAGTACTCAGCACCGCGCAAGCCGGTCAGCTGTTTTTCCCGCAGGCCGTCGTCGGTACCACCGTCACGACGATCTTCAGCGTCATCAACACCGAAGGCAACACTCCTGGCAGGGGCACGGATCGGCTGCACTACAGTTACTACTACAAGGACCCGACCATGCTGCCGCCCTTGACGGGCGATCCGGAGACCGACGAGGACGCCGCAAACGCGCTGCACTGCTCTGAGACCAACAAATTCCTGCCGACCAGTAAGTTCGACATCCAGACCATCGACATCGGCGGCGACCTGCCCGGTAGCGTCGACGGCGTCATGTTCAACGACCCGAGCGTGAATAACAACTGGCTCGGCCACGGTAACTTTGCCATGGCGGGCTCCGTGCCTAAGCCGCATCGCGGCTACCTCTACGTTTCGCATGCCGGGAGCATGGGAGTACCTAGTACTACGGCCGGCCTCTACGGCGAGGCAATGATCTTCGAGTTCGACTCCGGCGGGGCCTGGGGCTACCAGGGCTTCTGGAAGGCAGGTGATGATTGTGATTTCCGAAATGCTGCCTCCAACTCTCCCAGCCATGTCGCGATCTTCCCGTTAGAAGGTTCGGCTTTCACGACCAAGTTCATGGTCACGCCGCTCTGGGACGTCATGAGTCGCCCAAACCTCCCTTCGGCTTCCGTATGCCCGAATGACCATAACTGGAATACGGCTTGGATCGAGCTTGAAGCTGCTCCCGAGTACGGTGACAACATTGTCATGTTCGACCGCGACGAGAACCCGATCTCCGGCGCCACCCCGAAGGAAGTGGCATGCGTCGGTGCGGTTACCTCCGAGTACCTCATCAACGTCGGCGCGCGGGGCGACCTGGCCGATGGCGGCTGGACCGGCGTGTTGAACTATACCAGGTGGAGAAACACTCTCTCAGTGCCGCAAGAGATACAACCCTCGGCAGTCGTCTACAAGCTCGAGTACGGCAATGTCTCGTCCATTGACCCTGGTAAGGATGGCATCTTCAATAACGCCATCTATCTGCTCCCAGAAACACAATGGGGCGTCCCCGAAGACGTGAATAATTGATAGCAACCAGCCAATAGGAATGGCCTCACGCGCTCTGTAGCATCAGCGCGATGGGGTCTGGCTAGAAAGAGCCGCCTTCGGGCGGCTCTTTTCTGTTCATCACCAAAATTGGGTCTCAGGCAAGGCTCGCGCGAGGATCCACCCATTCATCGTAGGCATCATTTCCCGTGAACCAGCAACGCAATTTCCTCATCCGGCTCCTTCTTCGTCCCCGAACCCTATTCGCTCTGCTCGCCGCCGCAAGCTTCTCCGCAGGCTCGGCGACGGTCACGCCGCTCACTACGGCGCCCATGCTCAAGCAGAGTGAATGGCGATACGCGTTGAACGCCCAGCACCGGCCATGGCTCGCCTATTACGATAAAGATCGCCAGTTGCGGCTTCGTACACCGGATGGCGGCGACGACCCGGTCCCCCGGAAAGAGGGCTCGGGAGCGCCTTCCGGCCTGGCGCTGAGCGCCCTTGACGACGGCGCCGCCTTACTGTGGCGCGACAAGCAGCCGACCAAGGGGCTCTACCTGAAGATAACCGGGCCCAACGAGTCGATCCGCGAAGTGGGCGACAATACCGAGCCCCTCGCACGGTTCGAAATGCAGCGCTTCGGTGATCGGATCGACCTGCTCTGGTACGGCGAGCGCAAGGTCGAAGAAAGCCCGCCTGGCACTAACTACTACCTTTACACCCGCCGGTTCGACCTGTCCAATTCGAGCCTCGGGCCGACCGAGCGGCTAATGCCCGGCTACTATCCGGTCTGGTCCGCCGACCCTACGGGCAACCTAGTTGTCTACAGTTGGAATCCCCAGCGCGACCATCACGCCATCGTCGCGCGCACCCGACCCGCATCCGCCGATACCTTTGGGGAAACCGTGACCATCGCCGATGTCCCGGAGATTACCCCGGTCTTCAAGGCATTTTATAGCAGCGGACGCCACTTCGTGGTCTGGGCCGCACTGTACCGCCACGACGCTTCCTCGGAGCGCGGGCTCACCACCCCGGTTTTCGAGGGCGCCTACTCCGACGACCAAGGCGCCACATGGACCAGGCTCGGCTTTGACGAATTGCGTGGTGTCCAGATTGGGAGCATCGACGTTGCCGCCGACCAAAAGGGTCACATCATCCTCGCACTGACGGTAAAGGCAAAAGGGCACAAGCTGGACGTGTGGACGATTCAATCCGCGGACAACGGCGCCACATGGCGGGCGCCCGCCGCTGTGAGAGCGGAGGCGATCGGATCGCGATTCCTTGCCCAAGCCCCATCGGTCGTTTTTGGCGCCACCCCCGGAGCGGCGGTGATGGTGTGGGAGGATCGGCGCGAGATCCGGGCGCGGCCCTACGCGGCGCGATCGACGGATTACGGGAAGACTTGGACCCCGGCCCAGGATCCCCTCCCCTATACCGAGGGCACCAACACCGGACTGACCCTCGGCCAGCCTGCGCTCTACACAGACGCCAAGGGCTATAATCTGATCGCCGAGGAGGCCCTGGATGACAGTATGAAGCTGAAAAAGCTGGTAAATATTAGCTTCACCTCCGATGATCTGCTCCCGAAAAACGCGGCCCCCGGCACGCCACCAGCCTCGCCAGGTGCCGGCAAACCAAATACCGCCACAGACGCAGCTGCGCCAACGACGCCGATAGCCAAGCGATCCGAAGAAGCGCTACGCGGCCGCGTCGATGCGTTCTGGAAGGCGATGGTCGACGGGGACTACGCCGATGCCTACGGCTTCTACGATCCGTTTTTCCGTGCGCGCAACAGCCGAAAGGCATTCACGAATCTTACCGGGAAGATCGACTATTCGGAGTTCGAGGTCAAAGACGTGAGCGTCGATGGCCCCATCGCCAAGGTCTCGGTCCGCTTCAAGGCCTCCGTGCCCGCCTTCAAGATGGAAAGGACCGGCGAAACCGTATCCCGGCCAGAACAGGAGATTACCACCACCAACAACTGGCTGTGGATCGACGACGATTGGTACCGGGAGTTCCGCGTGGAATCCGAAGACATCAGGTATACGGGCTATTAGCCCAACACCACCGCTCCTCGCTCGGAAAGGCTCCTACCAATCGAGCCCCGTGGGAGCGGCGTCCCGCCGCGATGGCCGCGTACTGAAGCGGACCGGATCGCGGCCGGAGGCGCGCTCCCACAGCGGACTTTCATCGTTCTAGGAGGCGCGGCACCCGCAGCGAGGTGGTATAGTCCCCAATCCGGCGAAGCCGGTACCAAACAGGCCGCTTCGGATCTGCCAGCTATACGTATCTGTCACACATGAGTTTTCTTGCCCGCACCAGAGGTAGCGCTACCCCTACTTGGGGAGCGGCGATCCCCTGACGGTCCGGACGCTAGAGGCCACGCGGAAGAGTGGCCATGGTACTTTGCCATGAAACTTATGATCCTGCACCAGGCCGTGGTGTTCGGTGGCGCCGAGCGCACCACCAGCAATCTTCTGAGCTACTTGGACCGGTCTGTTGTTCACCATGTGACACTAGCCGCGCCGACGGCGCTCCGCCGCCAATTGCCCAGCAACTATGACGCTTTCGTTGACACCGGCCCATTGATTCGAAACGGCTGGTTTACGACTCCGGAGGCGCTGGATGCCGACATTGAGGCGGCAGCCGCGCTACTTCGCACGGTTGAGGCGGACATTGCGCTTGGCATGATGCACTACTCCGGCTGCCTCGTGGCGCTTGGCGCCCCTCGAGCCGGGCACCACACCCGCACAATCGCCAGCCTTCGCGGCCCCGCGTCCGAGCACATCCGACGCTTCGAGACCGGCAATGCGCATATCGCCTTCTTGCGCCGCGCGGTCAGTCAAACGACCGCCGCGGCCGATCGGATTCTGGCGCCCTCGCAAGGCACCGCGGATGACCACTGCCTACATTTTCAGGCCAGCGTCGAGCGCACAGTCGTCATCCCCAACGGCATCGACGCCGCTGCTACTCGCTACGCTGCCGCATCGCCGGCCGACGGACTGGAGCATCTGCCCGCCGGCATACCATTGCTTTGCACCGCCGCGAGATTATCCATCGAGAAGAATGTGGCCCTATTGATCACCGCCCTCGCGCGCGTACAACAAAGCATGCCCTGCGCTCTCATCTTGGTGGGCGACGGACCGGCGCGCGACAGCCTGAAACGACAGGTGGCGGATCTCGGTCTGAGCGAGCGGGTCATCTTTGTTGGCCACCAGAGCAACGCCTTCCCATATATGCGGGCCGCCGATATCTACATCCACACCTGTGTGCTCGAGGGGTTCGGCTACTCGATGCTCGAGGCGCTGGCCTGTGGTACCCCGGTCATCGCGACGGACTGCCCACACGGTCCGCGTGAGGTGCTGTCCGGTGGTAAAAGCGGCGTGCTCGTGCCGCCGGATGACCCTGTCGCCTTGGCCACGGCCATCGTGGACCTGCTCTCCGATACCGAGCGCCGCGCCCGGCTGAAGGCGATTGGGCTCCAGCGCGCGGACGAGCTCTCCATCGAGCGTATGGTACTTGGTCACCAACGGGTGTTCGAGCAACTGTTCAAGGGATAAGTCAGCTATAGAACATAGCAAGAGAGGTCGACGGGGACCCTCAAAAGCTCAGGCGTTACCTGCTGAGCTCATCAGTAGGCGTTATGCCTGAGCCGTGACATAGGAGATATCCCCATAAAAAGGCATAGATACAGCGCCAAGGATATCTAGCAGGCGGACTGGGAGCAGATTTGCGCCGCGATGACAGGCCCTCGGCTCTGATTATCCGCACGCAAGCGATACTGAGACGACCAGAGCAATCCTCCCTAATGCCGCTGACGCAATACGTCTCGCTGAAAAGCCGGTGAGCCGTACGCGAAGACGAAGACAATTGACTCCAAAGGCACCCCTAATGGAGTCAATCGATTAACTTTATAGTAACTCCGAAGCGAACAGTTTATGTTAGTGAATCGTTCCCCGGTCATGACGAACCGACATTCCAGGCAGCAAGCCAAGCAGCGGGCTCGAAGCCATCCCAACAGCCGCGACGCCAGTGCCCTTGCAGGAACTTTACGTCACGTCGCAGCACTTCGGAGTAACGGAAACCTGGAAAAGGCAGAGGCGATGCTGAACGTGCTGCTGCAGTCAAATCCCGGCGATCCGGCTGCAAACCATCTCGCGGCCCTTGTGAGCGCGGATTCTGGGCGTTTCGACCGTGCCGTTGCGCAGATGCAAGACGCAATCGCCGGCGATCGCCGTAATCCAGGCTACCACTTCGATCTCGGACTAATGCTGAACGCGCAGGGGCGATACGAACAAGCCGTCCACGCGTTCAAGAAAGCTCTGAAACGACAGCCTCGGATGCCCCAGGCGCAAAATGCCCTGGGAATCGCGCTAATGCGTCTCCAACACACCTCCGAAGCCGTCAGATCCTTCAACTCGGCAATTACCCTTGATCCCGACTATGTCGAGCCCTACAACAATCTGAGTTTGGCCTACATCGAGCTCGGCTTCCCGCGAAAGGCTGCCGACCTTCTCGAGCAAGCGGTACGACTGAACCCTGACTATGTACCCGCGGTAAAAAACCTCGGTACCGCGTACCTTAGGCAGGGTCTATTGCGAAAGGCGCAAATGTGGCATGAACGCGCTCTGAAATTGCGCCCAGGAGACTTGAGTATTCTTCAGAATGTCGCCTCGGCCTATGCCTCTCAAACGCTCTATACCGATGCGGCGGTCGCATTGGCGGAGATGCTCTCTATCGATCCTACCCACGCGACTGCCAACAAACACTACGGCAAGGTGCTGGTTGCGCAACAGAAATTCGAGGAAGCAATTCCTTATTTTTTGCGAGCTCTGAACGTTTTCGAGGGGGACGCGGAATTGCACGATCTGTTAGGAACGGCATTGACAGAGTCGGGCAAGCTCGCGGATGCCGTGATCCACTACCGAAAGGCGGCCGAGGTCGATCCCAGGCATGTGCCGAACTTAGTGGCGATAAAGCGAAAAGCGGCGCTTTGTAGTCAGATCGAAGCAATCACGGAGCTTACGTCCTTATTGGAACAGCAAGGCCTATCCAAGAACGCGCGGGTTGAGGCTTACTTCAAGTTGGGGGAGCTCTATGACGGAGTTGGGGACGTTGATTGCGCGTTCGAAAACTACGAGGCCGGAAACGACAGCATTGAATCAGGTTTCGACCGTCAGCGCTTTGGGCAGCTGACCGGAACCGTCATTTCCGAATTCTCAGATGCGCGGCTGTGCTTGCTGCCAAGCACTTCCAATACCTCCAAGCTGCCTGTCTTCATCGTTGGCTTACCGAGGACCGGGAAAACGCTACTGGGGGACATGCTCAGTAAGCATTCGGGGATCGTGGTACCGGATGAGGTACAGCAGGTCGGCAGCTACTTCGATCTTGGAATTCACCAGGAAGCGAGCGAATACCGAGCATGCCTGGCCTCCATCACGGAGGATTTAGTGCAAGAAGCTGCAGCGGAATATCTGGATCTCTGCTCGCGGATCGGGCGTTCACCCACTGCGCGCGTCGCCAACACGTTGCCGCTGAATTTTTTCCATCTCGGATTGATTCAGCTCCTGTTTCCACACGCCAAGATTATCAACATCGAGCGAGATCCTCTGGATGTCGGAATCGAGTGTTTCTTCAAGAATTTTCACAATAAAAATATCTATAGTTTTAGTCACGATCTGGCCGATATCGGTTTCATGTATCGGAAATATCAGACATTGATGCAGCATTGGCGCCGGGTCTTGAACATTGAGATCTTCGACGTCCGCTACGAAGCGATTGTATCGGCGCCGTCCCAGACGCTCAACGAGGTCTTTCGTTTTCTCGAGCTCGAAGGAGTCGATGAGACGCTGACCGGCAGTGATTTCGAATTGGGCGGCAGAATCGGACTGGCCGGTCAGGCCGAAACGCTTACAGATCGCTATGTCGGGCGCTGGAAACCCTATCAAAAACACCTTGTTCCGCTGGTCGAGGAATTAGAAAAAGCGTGACTGCGGCTTCTGCGGGTGGGCGCCGCGAGTCGCGTCAGCCGTCATTTGAGGCTCACATTTTAGGCAAAAAACTGTCGCATGATGCATAAGCACGCTGCCGGCGAAGCGGTCTCCTCGGCCCGTAGCGGGCGATCTGCAGGTGCAAGCCCCCTGGGGCGAGAAGGGTGCCTGGAAAATTGGGTGGCGACCGCTCTCAGGCTCGAGTCACGCAGAGGTCACGCCCCGGCTTCAGGCTCTCGTCCGTGTTATTGGGAGGCAGGCGATTGCCGAAATTTCCCGGCCTTTCTACAATGACGCGAGAGGGCGAAAGGGCGCGGGGCGCTGCCCCCTCACGGAATTCTTCGGGCCCGCAGCGAGACAGCCCATGTGGCGCGGCACCTGAAGCCAAGCCCAGGTGGATGGCTGCCGCATCCAAGTGACGGGCCGGCTGCGACGGAAATCCCTTGAGAAGATCTCGATTATTGGCCATCCTGGCCGAAATCGGCGCGGCATTCGGAAATCCGATCTCAGAATGCCTTCCTTAACCGACCGAGCGGTCGGCACATTATCATTTTGGAGCGATCATGGCCTGGAATGAGCCCGGTGGCGGCAACAAAGATCCATGGAGCGGAAGGGGCGGAGAACAAGGCCCTCCCGACCTGGATGAGGTGGTACGCAAGCTCCAGGAGCGTCTCGGCGGGCTGTTCGGCGGGAAAAAGCGCGGACCGGGCGAGCCGAGCGGCGGCACGACAGGGCCCGGGGGCGGTATCGGCGGCAAGGCCATCGGCATCGTGCTGGGGATCCTTTTTGCCGTCTGGCTGGCATCCGGAATCTATATCATCGAGCCCGCAGAGCGGGGCGTGATCTTGCGCTTCGGCGCCTATACCCG
>Ga0055450_10000124_pt1 | contig 13398 bp, 10 predicted proteins | sample China_Galinas_PW_5_FD_57740 | JGI IMG/M metagenome (GOLD analysis project Ga0055450, IMG submission 57740) | Wetland microbial communities from San Francisco Bay, California, USA, that impact long-term carbon sequestration - China_Galinas_PWC_D1 | ecosystem: Environmental > Aquatic > Marine >... | reverse complement strand
ATAAAATTTTGAGCATAACGCAGAGTTTGGGCAAAAAGACAGTTTTGCAAGTGGCTCAATCCACTTTACCGCATTCATTCGAGTTAAGGAGACTCCATGCTATTTGTCATCGATATAGGCAACTCTCATACGGTTGCCGGGCTCTATAAAAATTCTACTTTAGTCGGGCAGTGGAGATTGAAATCCGATAGAGAATTGACCTCCGACGAATTGGCAATACGTTACCACTCACTTTTTTCCATGGCAGGTATCGATAAAAGCGATATATCGGGTATTGTTATAGCCAGCGTCGTTCCTTCATTGGAGTCTGCCTGGTATTCCTGGTGCACCAAGCATTTTTCCGCAAGTCTGCGCAATCCGATACTTGTTGTCTCGGAAAAAAATGTCCGCAACATCATCAGCATAAAAACCGATATGCCCCAGGAGGTAGGAGCCGATCGTCTTGTTAATGCAATTGCTGCCTGGTCTCAATATAAATCCGACCTTATCGTCATCGATTTCGGTACCGCCATAACATTTGACTGTGTGACGAAAGAATGTGAATATATCGGAGGAGCAATTCTTCCGGGAATAGCCATTTCATTGGAAGCTCTTGCCACACGAACAGCAAAACTCCCTCATATCGATGTATCCGAGCCGCCGGAAAAGATAATAGGGAAAAACACAATCCAGGCCATGAAAAGCGGTGTTCTTTACGGATACGGTTCGATGGTCGATGGATTAATCGATATCCTGGGACGGGAAATGTCGGGAACCGAATCTTTGCCGGAAATCATTGCCACCGGAGGTATGGCCGGCCTGATAATCCCCTATTCAAAATTGCATCCGAAAATCGATCTGATGTTGACTCTTACAGGTCTTAGAATCATCTACAACACGGTCTACCCAAATGGTTGATCTATTGATTCCACCTGCCATCGCACCTGGTGATACAATAGGAATAATCGCACCGTCCGGACAAATCCAGGATCGTCATAGATTTGATGCCGGTGTTCGCATTCTTAGGGATTTAGGTTTTACCGTGAGTTTTCCCTCTACCCTTTGGCCAGGGGCCGGATATTTTGCCGATTCCGATACCAACCGTGCCGAGGAGTTTAATCGAACCTGGGCAGACCCGAAGATCAAGGCCCTGATGGCAGCACGAGGCGGATTCGGTTGTCTGCGTATTCTGGATCAAATCGATCTGACACAAATCAGAATGAACCCGAAACTGTTTATAGGGTTTTCAGATATTACTGTTTTCCATACCTATTTCCAGCAGGAAACAGGCCTTGTAAGTTTACATGCTCCCGTTCTCACCTCTCTGAGCAGTTCCTCAAAAAACACGGTTGAACGATTTTTCCATAGTCTTACCGGAAACTGGTCGAAAGCCATCTCTTGTAATCAGATAGAAATTCTGCAAGGCGGTCCTCCTTGCAAAGGAATACTGACCGGCGGCAACCTTAGCAGTATCATAAGTCTTCTCGGCACCCCGTTCCAGCCTAGGTGGCAGGGAAAAATAGTCTTTTTAGAAGACACAGCCGAGCCGTTCTATCGTATAGACAGGATGCTCTCCCAGCTTTTTTATGCTGGTATGTTAAAGGATATCAAAGGATTAATTCTCGGTGATTTCTCTTTTGGTAAAGAAGATGATCACTTGACTGATCTTCGCCATCATGAAGCAATTTGGCAAAGAGCCTTAGAACTTACAGCCAAAACCGATACCCGGGTTTGGGGAGGTTTCCCGGTTGGTCATTCTCAGGAAAATCTCTGTCTTCCTGTAGGTGTCCCGACTTTGATGGACAGTAACATGACTACACTTCAGTTTTTTTAATTTTTTATTTTATGTCGTAGTGTTACAGAAAATATTTCCAAAAAAAATGCCAATAAGGGTTTGACTTCAATGAGCATAAGTGCTATATGTTTTGTCTGTGTACAGTCTTGGAAAGACCTACGGGAGATGGATATTTTTATAAATAATATCTTCAGGTAATGATCGCGAGAAACCAGACCTCATCCAACCTTAAAACACCCAAAATCTGTCATGCTTACTACTTTTCGAAAACATTTTTTCCAAAGTCTTCTCATTCTCCTTTTTCTCACATTTTCTTCTACACTCTTTGCTGCTCAATTTATCACTGTCGCCAAGGATAATGTAAACGTCAGAACCGGTCCGGGAACGGACAATCCGATTCATTTACAGCTCTTCGACGGATATCCTCTGAAAGTTATCGATAAACAGGGAAGTTGGTATAAAGTCATCGATTTTGAAAATGATACCGGATGGATTGAAAGCTCTCTGACAAGAAGTAACGACACGGTTATCATAAATGCCAAAACCAATGCCAACATGCGCTCTAAACCTAGTGTCAGCAGTGAAATCGTTGCCACTGTCGACAGAGGGGTAGTCCTGAAGAAAATTGGGATCCAAGGCGGCTGGATACAAGTTCGTCACAGTAGCGGAGTTTCCGGTTGGATCTACGGCAAGCTTGTCTGGCCGTGATTGAATAGTCGGTTTATGCCTGACTGTTTGCATGTGGTAACACATTTACTCATGGCTTGGTCTCGAACCAAACTCATAGTTTTCGGACGGGAATTATTTTCGTTTTCCGGCACGCTGGAGTTCCGCCTGAATTGATTTTTTAAGATTAAGCGGGAGACGGACTCTTTTTCCGGCCTTGTTTTTGAACAGGAGATAACCGTTATCCAGGCCGTAAAACAACAGATCCCGGGTGATCGCAACATCCATGCGGCAATATTCACAGATCTGTCTTATTTTTCCTTCTTTATACCAGCGTAACGCCTGTAACCCGTCTGCCGACTTGTTTGTTCCGAGAGTTTGCTCAGCCAATCTATCCAGACTGAGCCGATATCCCAGATGGTTGGAGATCTCTTCCAATAAGTCGATAGTCGGCAATGCATCCAATCGCATATCGGTATATCCGGACAGGACCTGATTATCAAAACGCTTGTTGTTGAAACCGACAATGAGATCCAGCTCTGTGAGATGTTCAATCAGGCGATTGACCTCATTCTCCAGGTAGGTAACGAAGCCTTCCAAGCGGGAATCGTACACAACGGCAACCGAAACACCCATTTTATCCGCTCGCTGCCAACCGCCGACTTCTTCGGCCGACCTCTTTGTTTCAAGATCAAAAATTCCATAACGGTCAGGCAATACCTCAAGTTCTGATATCGGGCCATCATCTATCGTGTTCGATGAAATGGTAATATTTGATGCAAAAAATGCATCGTCCGTTGTCTCTTGGATTGCCTGTCCCCCTATCGGTCTAGATTTTTGTATCATTTCCAGAAGTGTTATACAGGCAATTTTGTCTATAGGTCTGTTTCCCGATCCGCACTTGGGTGAGTGTACACATGACGGGCATCCGTTTTCGCACGAGCAAGAGTGAACCGTTCGCATCGTATGATCCATCAACGCTTCAATCTTTTCGTAGGCTTCCATAGTCAGGCCGATTCCACCAGGATGCCCGTCATAAACAAAGACCGTGGCAATGTTGGTCTGTTCATGCGTAGGGCATGATATCCCGCCTATATCATTTCTATCGCAGAGAACAAGAAGAGGAAACATGGATATCATGGCATGCTCCAAGGCATGAATCGCACCCATGAAATGTAATTTTTTTTGCTCTATATCCTTTTGGATTGCTTCGGGAATTTCCAGCCACAAACCATCCGTTTCAAAGGTCTGCTCCGGGAGATCCAAGGCAATGGTCGCTATCAGTTTCTGGGTTGAGTTGTTTCTTCTTTGGTAGCCTGTTACTCTCTCGGTTACCCGTAATTTTCCAAATGAAACTTTGCAGCCGAAAATTGGTTTTTTCTTAATTGTCTGTAGAATTTCAGTATGTTTATGGCTCATTGGTCTTGTGAAATAGCCGCTTTTTTTCTCTAGAACCACAATTTCCTTTCCTGGTAAATCCATTTTTTCCACCAGCCAGGTCCTGGCCATATGAAGATAAATAGCACCTGGATGGCACTCTTTCAACGCCCGCAGAGTGTCGATTTCACCGAGAATAACGCCATCCTGCCCGTTAATTATGGTAAGTTGGGATCCCCCACCCCTCAACCCAACCGTTTTTTGTGGATACCTTCTGCTCGAATACCAGGAATTTCCATCTTCAGACTGTAAGAGCACCGCTCGGCGAGAAAGAGTATCAATAACGGTTTGTATCTCGTTGAATTGAACAAGAGGCTCATTTGCTGCCAGCGGTATCTCGGCAGCAGCACAGTGAAGATGTTGCTCGACGATAACAGGATTATTTGGATTCAATGCAGCCGATTCCACTTTTCTTGAGAAAAAATCATCAGGGTTGCGCATGAAATACTGATCAAGTGCATCTTCTTGAGCGATAAGGATGATTGCAGAATCGCGTCCTGCTCTTCCGACCCTGCCTCCACGTTGCCACGATGCCATAATTGAGCCTGGATAGCCGACCAGAATGCAGACATCCAGATCACCTATGTCTATTCCCAGCTCCAGAGCGGATGTCGAGATGACTCCCAGCAATTTTCCGTTATTGAGACGTCGTTCAATGTCCCTTCTTTCTTCCGGAAGAAACCCTGCACGATAGGAACTCAGCTTGCCGGCCAGTTCTCCGAGTCTGGGTCTTGTCCAGACGGTGATAAGTTCCGTCATTTTTCGCGATTGCGTATAAACGATGGTTCTAAGCCCTCTTTTAAGGGCTGCCTCAAGGAGTTGGCAGGCAGCGGAAGCCGCACTGTCCCATGGATTGAGAAAAAGCATATGTCTTTCAGAGCGTGGCGCGCCTGACTTGGCAATTGTCGTGACCTCCCGACCAACCAGTGCTTGCCCCAACTCCCCTGGATTTCCCACAGTGGCAGAAGCCATAATAAAGACGGGTTTCGACCCGTAATGGGCGGCGATTCTTTGCAATCTTTTGATCACCCAGGCCATATGCGAGCCGAACACACCTCGGTAGGTATGAACTTCATCTACGATCACAAAATTGAGGTTTTTAAAAAAATGGCTCCAGCTGCTGTGATAAGGAAGAAATGAAAGGTGCAACATGTCGGGATTTGTAATCATTATCGGAGACGGATTTTCCCGCAGTTTCCTTCGTACAGAGGCTGATGTGTCACCATCGTAAATATCACCTATGTTCTCTACCCGAGTATTAAACCGGTCAGGAAGGCATGAGGCAAGATTCTTCAAAGAGCGCAGTTGATCCTGGGCCAGTGCCTTGAGTGGAAAGATATACAAAGCATGGCAAGTTGGATCCTCAAGGAGTTTGTGCAATACCGGCAGATTGTAAATAAGGCTTTTGCCGGAAGCTGTCGGCGTTGCAACCAGGATGTTTTTCTTTTCCGCCACTAACCTGAGAGCTGTTTCCTGGTGTGAATACAGTTTTTGAATACCTGCGGTTTCCAGGCAGCATAGTAAATCCGGCGAGAGAGACGAACTCGTTTCAAGAAAACATGCGGGAACTGCAGGAAATGTCTTGTGGCAAACCACCTGAGGACCGAATTTGGCCGATTGCTCCAATGCGGTGATATATTCCTTGAGATCTTTGGTCTCGACATCAAAGGGCATTATCATTGGTATAGTATTAGGTTGATTAAACAACCAGGAATGTTTAACATGATATGTTGCTTATCGATAAAAGGTGCCGTTACCGGCCTGAAAACAATTGCTAATTCGCTGAGATAGAAAAATATTATTAAAAAACATGACCATTATTGCCACATTGGGCCCCTTCGGCTGCGACAGTTATCAGGCGGCGCGACAATACCTCCCTGATGCCGAGATTGTACTCTTCAACCGGGGTGTTGACATTCTTCAAGCCTTTACAGAAGGTCGTTCCGACCTTGCTCTTCTTCCCGTGTACAATACCAGAGAAGGAGAGATAAAGGAATATTTCAGAATGATGGAACATACCGAACAGGGATTTTGGATTGACAACGTTGTGTTGCCCATCCATCTTTCCTTGGGTGCTTTACAGGCAAAAGACGACAGACGGCAATTTGATGTAATCGTAAGCAGCGGTCCTGTTTTTAAACAGTGCGAAGATTATATAAACGAACACTATCCTGATGCCACTCTGATGACTGTTCCGGATATAGAATCAGCCATCAAAGACATCAAAAACCACAAACGCATGCGGCATGGAGTCATCGAATCCGAGCAGCTTCTAAAAAAACACGGACTGGCACTCATAAATCGTGAAGTAGTGCCTCATAATCGGACACGCTTTGCTATTCTGGGCCCGCAAATTGCCGATTGGACCGGATATGATGCCACAGCCATTATTACCCGTCCGCTCAAGGACAGGGTCGGGATGCTGTTTGATATCCTTGGCGAATTCACCAGAAGAGGCATCAATCTCCTTGATCTACGCTCGGAAAACGATATCAAGACCCAGAAGTTGCAGATCTATATCGAAACGGAAGGACACATCAATGACCAACAACTGCAAGATGCCCTCCGGTGTATTGAGACGAATGTCATCCAGGAAGAGAAGTCCTTAAAACTGCTCGGCTCTTTTCCCCGTGTCGATATGCGGGTGAAAAAGATCAAAACCTTTGGTTTCATCGGCACGGGTGATATGAGCATCTGGTTTGCCGATCGTCTGGAAAACGAAGGATACAGGACTATAATTACCGGCAGATCAACGGAACTCCGCCCTGAAGAGATGATTCCTCAGGTAGATGTTGTTGTGATCTGCGTTCCTATATCGGTTACGGCTGATATGGTCAGGAAATACGGTGTGTACCTTAAAGAGGGACAGGCCTTGATCCTGCTTGCGGGTGAATCTGAAAACGTCCTTAAAACCGCCCTGGAATCAACGGACCAAGGTGTGGAGGTCATGCTGGTTCATAATCTCTGGGGACCTCAGGCCGTCACAATGAAAGACAAAAATGCAGCGGTAGTCAGAACCCCGCGCAGCGGTTCATTTTGCAGTGAATTTGAAGCATTTTTATATAAACATGGAGCAGACATTTACCAAGACAGCCCGGGAAAGCACGATTTACTCGTTGGAGTGGGACAAAAACTGCCGACTACCGTTTCCGTTGCATTGGCAATGACATTGGCGCAACACAATATTGATTGCCGTGATATCGGCAGCCATTCCACCCTTACCTCTCTCTATGGTATTCTGGCTATGGCCAGAATACATAGTCAAAACCCGAGGACATATGCAGAAATTATGGCCACCGGGGGTGAAGGAAGGAAGATTGTCAGAAGTTTTGCCGACAACTTGACACGGATCATGGACCTGGCCGATGAAGGGAAAATAACCGACCTTTGTGAACTGATGAATTCCAACCGCCTCTATATGCCTCCCGCCTTTCTTGACTCGAGAATGAAACAGGCAAGGGCTGTTGATGAAATATTAAGTGACCCCGGTATGAAGAACGACAACTAGTACATATATTATACAGCAGTATCCCATCAACCCGGAAGGTGGATTCGGGAATTGTGTTAACCTAAGGAGTAAAAGATGCTATTTAGTGATCCGTCATATTATGACGAAGTTCATATCTGTCCGTATTGTAATGAGAAAATGTCCTGTTGTGAGGCTCCTCCCATTCATATAGGCGACGGTTTGGGGTGGGGTTCTGAAATCCTGTTCATCTGTCTTAACGATACGTGTTCCCTCTATGCTGAAGGCTGGAAAAATATAGAAGAAAAATATGGTCATCATGCTTCTTACCGGTATATGGAACTTCCCGGGAGTAAAGAGAAAAACCTGATGATGGTAGGAAGCAAAGATGCCTTTACCGGCAGTGTTGTTGACCCGCAGGAATTAAAAAGACAAAATGAACGTTTCAGAAAAGAGCAGCAAGCCATCAAAGACCTTGCAACCTGTGTTGAGGAAAAGAATCTTGAACCGGTTCTTTTCCTGATCCTTGATGAAGCTGCCAATATTGCCGACAGGAAAAAAGCCGTAACCTACATTCTGGAATTGAACGACCTGTCCTGCATCGATCCAATCAGGAATCATACATTCAGGGACCCCTCATTGGAGATGGAGTGCAATATGGTTATATCGAAGATGCTGAAAGCCAACCATAAAAAGGAATGCCCGCATTGTTTTGAAATAATCAAGGCGCAAGCTAAAAAATGCCAATACTGCAAGGAGGATGTTTAACTCGGTTTTTTTCTTTCGTCATCCGGTCAACATGTAAAAGCTCCCTATCGGAGCCTTCTCTTACCTGCAAATTGACCGGGTTCCCGAATGTGCAGCTGCATCAACGGGCGAGAAAACCGGACTGAATAACTTTGTCCTTGCAAAACTGATGGTCAGCAGGTATATAAAGCACGAATTTAATTGAACCCCTTTGGATGGTGGGCGTGGCCTAGTTGGTTAGGGCACCTGGTTGTGGCCCAGGAGGTCGTGGGTTCAAGTCCCATCGCCCACCCCATCCATTTTCAACTCCCTGGCTTTACCATTTTATAGTCATCACAATACAACTCAGTGTCCGGGAGTCTCACAGGTACGGACCCGGATAGGGTCTTTTATTCCTATATGTTCGAGGTAATTGTTTAGTTCTTGAATAACCGACCAGGTGATTTCCTGCCCTCGTGGAATCAACAACGCTCCGTTGCGAGCAAGAATATCTTCATCGGCAATCATACCGGGAAGCACATCCTCAAAATTCAGGGTGACGATTTTTACTCGTTCGTTTTTAACGTGGACATCGGCAATAATCGTTAATACTGAAGGATTGTAAACACCTTTACGCCTATTCATTTCTTTCAGAGCGTCCATATGGGCAACGCCCTGGACAAGAAAATAGTCGTGATCAAGCGCAGCTCTTAGTATTTGAGCTCCGGTCTGTTCTTCCTTCGCAAGCGCTCTACCTGATCCGTCAAGGAATTCTTCATAAGAAAGCAACTGATTCTCCACCATTCTTGCCACATGCCCAAGTCGGGGAATTTTTGCTATCAATTTCGCCCCTATCCTGGGGTGATTTGTATACATTGCCTTTTCTTTTTTCGTGAGTTCCGATCCCGACTGAGCCTTTTTTAATATATCGTCCGGAATTGTTACACAACCAATCTGTGACATCAAGGCAGCGATCTCATACTGCCAGAGTCGGTCAAGACTCAGTTTTTGGGCTACCTCCACAACCATATCTTTAACCCTATATCCCCTACTAAACGCAGTCGGGTTAGCCAGACTCAATAACTCACACAGGACCTTTACGCTTCCTTTTAATGTTTGGTTGAGCAGTTCTTTTTCCGCAGTAACCAGATGATACTGGTTGATAGCCTGTTCAAGTGCTCTTGTCAACGCTTGAGGGCTGCAGGGTTTTGTCAGAAATCTGAATATTTGACCGCTATTTACCGCTTCAATTGCCGTTTGGATATCCGAATCCCCTGTAAGCATGATACGAACCATTTCCGGATACTGCTCCTTGACCCGAGACAGAAGTTGTACACCGTCCATTCCAGGCATCCGCATATCTGAGACTATCACTGAATACGGGCCTTCGGCATCGAGTATTTCCAAAGCGCGCAAGGCATTTTCAGCTGTACGTACCGAAAAAACTTTTCTGAATTGTCTCTCAAAGGCAAGGAGTACTCCTTGCTGGTCATCAACAAACAAAATCTCATTTTTATTCATTTTTCAGGATTCTCCATATAGGAAAAACAGAGATCATGCCAGGTTTGCAACTTTTCACCAAGTCCGATTTTCTTTAAATATTCTTCATTAAATTCAGGAGAAGCTCCTATGGTTTCATCCTCATGATACTTATAATACATTACATTCGCTATATGAACGGCGAGCGCCGGACTAAAGGTGTCGGCCGGATATTCCCCCAACTGATGATGAAAACCGATAGCCTCAACTATATCACTGGAAAAACCCCAGAGCCCGGTGAGGTATGCGCCCATATCACAATGTGTAGCCTTGAATACTTTTTTCTCTGCCTGGCGAAGGGTTAAATCTTCCTTCTTGGCAAGAATAACGACGTCACTGTAATGCTGCTGCATTTTTGAAACCAAAATGAGTTTCCCTATATCATGGAGAACACCGGCTATAAAACTGTTGCTGATAATATCCTTATTTTCACTTTCATTTTGAGCAATCTTTTTAGCAAGGGTTCCAACCATCATACTGTGCATCCACAAGAATTCTGCGGAAAAGTCATCGCTTGATATTTTCATCTCCGAAAAGATCTGCGAACCAAATACAAGCGCTTTTATGGTATCAAGTCCGAGAAGTTTCACAGCCCTTGCCGGACTTTCAACCTTTTGATAGAGGCCAAAGAATGCAGAGTTTACAAGCTGAAGAACTTTCGCTGTCATAGCTATGTCTTGACTGATTATATCACCAATATCATCTAATGTTGCTTCCGGGTCGCGTATCTTTTTTTGGAGTTTTGCATACACGGTTGGCAGGCTCGGCAACGTATCGATACTCGAAATGATATCTTTGAGCTTTCCATCTATCATCAGCCTGTGTAAAGCGCTTGCCCTCATCAGTATGCTTTTTAATTTTTCAGGATCGCAAGGTTTGGCAAGAAATTGGTGAACAACACCTATTGTCCTCAAGGTTGATTCATCATCCGCCTGTCCAGTGAGCATTATTCGTATGGAGTGAGGGTATTTATCTTGGATCTCTGCCAAAAAATCAGCTCCATCCATACCCGGCATCCGCATGTCGGAGACAACGACATCGAACTCATTTTCATTCATCAATGCCAAAGCCTCTTTTGCACTTTCAGCAAAACACAACTCAAATTCTTTGCGCATGGAACGAAGCATCCTTCGGAGCCCATCTAAAATATTGGGCTCATCGTCTACAAACAAGATCCTTCTTTTATCCATAGGTTTCTCCGTGGTAGAATACTTTGGTTTTTCCTTTAGATTTCGGAAAAACATCTCATATCTCAAGTTTGCTCGATTCTGACTCTAACAGGCTCTCTGACGCCTACCTGTTTAGAGAAATTCAACAATCCCCTCAGAACTGGCCAGGTAATTTCCTGTCCTTTGGGAGTGAGAAGAATGCCGTTTTTAGCAAGGATATCTTCTTCGGCAACCATCCCTATCGAGATATCCTGAACTTTTAAACTTACAATACGGGCACCTACCTCCAATTTCACATCATCTAACAGAGTTAAGATATCAGGATTATACATGCCTTTGTTGGCGATCAATTCATCGACAGCCTCTTTGTGCCCCTTTCCCTGAAACAACAGGAGATCATAATCAAGGGCCACTCTTAAGATCTGAGCACCAATTGCTATTTCTTCATCTTTACAGATTTCTTCAGTAAATTCGTCATATCTCCGCAATTGTTCGGCGATCATACCGACCACCGATTCCAGTCTTGGAATGTCCTCAAGCAAGCTTGCACCGACCTGAGGGTGACTCTGGTACATTTCGTTTTCTTCGTCGGAAAGTTCTATATTAGCATGCTTTTTGTTCAGGATATCAGTAGGTAAAGTTATGCAACCTATCTGAGACATCAAAGCGGCGACCTCAAACTTCCAGATATGACTCAAATTCATCATCTGGGCTAATTCAACCACCAAATTTTTTATCCGATAGCCACAACTGAACGCTGTCGGATTTGATAAACTGAGTAACTCGGACAGCACCTTAACGCTTCCTTTCAAAGTTTTGTCCAACAGTTCTTTCTCTGCCGTTACCAAACGGTATTGTCTTTGCGCAAGAGCAAGGGAAGGGACAAGAACACTTGTCGGACAGGGCTTATTGAGAAATTTGAAAATCTGTCCTTTGTTGACGGCTTCGATAGCGGTTTCCTGATCGGCATTACCTGTGAGCATCAGTCGTACCGTGTCCGGATAAAGATCTTTGACACTGGACAACAACTGCACTCCATCCATACCCGGCATCCTCATATCAGCGACTATTGCTGAAAACGGCCCTTCTTCTTTTAAAATTTTCAGTGCTTCCTGGCCGCTGTTGGCAGTCCTCAAGGTAAACCGTTTTCTCAACTGACGTGCTATAGATTCCAGAACGTTGATTTCGTCATCTACGAATAGTATTTTCTCTGACATTTTAGAAAGATATAGTTATTGATCATCTATCTTGTTTTCTACCGGCAAACGCCCCGTCAATGGTACATTAATTCCAAAGAGAACTGTTCCATTGGATCTCGCCAGGGTTGAACTTGAAAAAAGCATCAATAGTACGATGAGGGAAATCCTTTTTCTTTGAAAGTCATTCCATTCTTTCCCATGTGACTGTTTTTAACGCTCTTTCTTCCTTTCAGTATCTGTTTTTTTGGTATTCAATGCAAATTATTATTTCATGATAAACGAAAAGAGTAGTTGATAATCAAACCCCAGTGGCAGACTCCAGCCCATATTGTTCATAGACATGCACGCCACCTCAATTCGGAGAACTCCGGGCTAGAAATTTTTGCTGAAACCTCGTATAGTCATATTCTTCAAGTTTTATACTATCGGCAACGTAACAGAAACCACCAACCCCACCATTCAAACAGTGCGGATTACGAAATGCAGCAATATACCAAACTTGATCACCCGGAAATCCTCTCAAAAATTTTCTATCCTCGAAAGGCCCCTAAAACCCCTCTGCCCAAGGGAGCTATTGATAGAGATTTTGAAGTGGAGGCAGGGATTGAATTAGGGTGTCGGTATTATATGCACGATCTCTCCTCACCTTCAATTCTCTATTTTCACGGGAATGGAGAAATTGTCTGCGATCACGATGATATTGCTTTAGAATACACGAATGTCGGATGTAATCTTTTGGTCATGAGTTATAGAGGTTATGGATGGAGCGATGGATCACCTACTGTAGCATCTCTTTTCAAAGATGCCGGAATTCTGTTAAAAGAGGTGGCTGCTCAATTAAAAGAAATGAACGCTACCGGGCCTCTTTTTGTTATGGGTCGGTCCCTGGGCTCTGCCTGTGCCATTGATCTGGCGTTTCGTTATGGAGAATTCCTGAAAGGAATGATCATCGAAAGTGGGTTTGCCGACAGTCTGCCGCTTCTCCGTCACTTAGGGGTCAATCTGTCGAAAATCGAACTAACGGAGGAGGAGTGTTTCGGCAACAAAAGAAAGATTGCCGGAGTCATTCTGCCCACACTTTTATTACATGGCGCACGGGACCAATTGATTCCCCCTTCAGAATCAGAGAAACTTCAGGCGGACAGCGGAGCGAGAAACAAACAATTCTTTTTAATTCCAGGCGCCGATCACAACACCGTGATAAGCGTTGCCGGTCTCCAGTATTTTCAAACAATACGAAATTTCATAGATACGGTTACCGGAGAGTCTTCGTGGCGGAATATACGCAGACGGCAAAAAAAAGATGTTGAGTCTAAATCTTGATGATCTCGTAAAAAGTCATCCTGAGTGTTGAATTGATTTTATCTAGTTTCCATCCTGAAACGAGGGATTTTCTTCTAAATCTAGGCGCGATGGCAAATT
>Ga0055450_10000123_pt1 | contig 13410 bp, 12 predicted proteins | sample China_Galinas_PW_5_FD_57740 | JGI IMG/M metagenome (GOLD analysis project Ga0055450, IMG submission 57740) | Wetland microbial communities from San Francisco Bay, California, USA, that impact long-term carbon sequestration - China_Galinas_PWC_D1 | ecosystem: Environmental > Aquatic > Marine >... | reverse complement strand
CCGCCGCATGAAGGAGGCGGGTGAGCCCGCCGACCTGCTGGAACGCATCGCCGCGGACGAGGCTTTTGGTCTCGACCTGGCCACCCTCGAGTCCCTCCTCGACCCTCGACGCTACGTGGGGCGTGCCCCGGAGCAGGTCGCGCGCTTTCTGGCGGAGTGGGTCGCCCCTGCCCTCGAGCGTCACCAAGCCGACGCCCAACGATTGAGCGAGCCCGATGTCCATGTCTGACGCAAGTCCTCTCCTTCGTTCCCAGCTCGACCTTCCTCTTCTGCACCGAGGCAAGGTGCGCGACGTCTACGAGGTCGACGACCAGACGTTGCTCATGGTGGCCAGCGACCGTGTGAGTGCTTTCGACGTGGTCCTGGACCGCCCCATCCCCCGCAAGGGCGAAGTGCTCACCCTCATCACCGCATGGTGGCTCGACCAGCTCCGGGCTCGTCTCCACCACCACCTGCTGGCGGTGGACCCCGACGTCATCGTCGAGAGACACCCGGCGCTCGAAGCGAGCCGGGAGGTCTGGGCGCGTCGGTCCATGCTCGTACGCCGTACCGATCCGGTGTTGGTGGAGTGTGTCGTGCGTGGCTTCATCGCCGGCTCGGCGTGGAAGGAATATCGACTGCACGGGACCCTGGCCGGTGAAGCGCTGCCGGCCGGACTCCAGGAGTCGCAGCGCCTCGATCCGCCGATCTTCTCGCCGGCCACCAAGGCCCAGGAAGGGCACGACGAGAACATCACGTTCGACCATACCGTGGAGCTCCTGGGCGCCGATCTGGCGGGCAGGCTGCGAGCGCTCTCCCTCGAGGTCTACGGCTTCGGGCGGGACGTCGCAGGCACCCGCGGGATTCTGTTGGCAGACACCAAGTTCGAGTTCGGCGTGGATGCGAGCGGAGAGCTACTCCTCATCGATGAGGTCATGACGCCGGATTCGTCCCGGTTCTGGCCCAAGGAGCACTACGCCGTGGGGCGCGGTCAGCCGTCGCTGGACAAGCAGCCCATCCGTGATTGGTTGGACAGCCTCTCGGATTGGGACAAGACCCCTCCGCCCCCGCCCCTCCCGGACGAGGTGGTGTCCGCGGCCTCCGCCCGGTATCAGGAGGTGTTCCAGCGGCTTGCGGGCGTGAGCCTCGACGAATACGCGCTCCCGCGTTTCCCGGAGCTGCCATGAAGTTTGCGCGGGAAGGCTACCCCTTCATCGCTGTCGGCCTGCTCCTCTCGGGTGCGGCCTGGGTGTCTTCCTGGGCACTGGAACGCTCCGGCGGATGGATGGGGCCCACGATAGCGGGTATCCTGAGTGCGCTCACTCTGTTCGTGATCTGGTTCTTCCGGGACCCCGACCACCCACTTCCCACGGATCCCTCCGAGGTCGTGGCTCCGGGCCAGGGCAAGGTGATCCACGTCGAAGAGGTGGATGAGCCCACCTACATGGGCGGGCGGTGCCGCAAGATCTCCATCTTCCTGAACATCTTCGACGTGCACGTGCAGCGAGCCCCGGTCACGGGAACCGTGGAGCACCGTGCCTACAGGCCCGGCACCTACGCCGTCGCCTGGCGGGACAAGGCATCCGAGGACAACGAGCAGGCATCGCTGGGCGTCACCACCGACCAGGGACGTGTCCTGATACGGCAGATCGCCGGCCTCGTGGCCCGCCGGATCGTCACCTATCCGCAGGAGGGGGACACGGTCCAACGCTGCGATCGCATCGGTCTCATCCGGTTCGGCTCGCGGGTCGACTTCTTTCTGCCGTTGGAGTGGGAGGTGACGTGCGCCGTAGGTGATCGCGCGGTGGCCGGGCTCACCGTCCTGGCCAGGCAGCCTTCATGCCGCATCGAGGGTGCCCAGGCGGCCGGCAACGGGGAAGCCGGGAGGGTCGGCTCGTGAAGGCACCGCGGCCTCCCCGCCGGGAAGCGCTGCAGCGCGGGGTGATCATCCTGCCCTCGGCGTTCACGCTGGGGAATCTCTTCTTCGGGATCTTCTCCATGGTGGCGACGGCCCGGGGTGATCTGGGCTTCGCCAGCTGGTTCATCATCATCGCCGGCACCCTCGACATGCTGGACGGGCGCATCGCGCGCTTCACGAGGACGGGAACGAAGTTCGGAGCCGAGCTGGATTCCCTGGTGGACGCCATCTCCTTCGGCGTAGCACCGGGGGTGATCATGTACCAGCTCTACTTCTCCGATACCCACTGGAGCTGGACCCTGTCGTACGTGTACGTGACGGCTGTGGTGGTGCGTCTGGCTCGCTTCAACATCGAGCAGGGCGGTGAGGCAATTCGGAATTTCCACGGCCTACCTTCCCCCGCCGCCGGCATGCTCTTGGCGTCCTTCTATCCGTTCAGCCGCACGCCGTTCTTCGCCGCGTACCTGTCGGAGCTCCCGTGGCACCAGATCACCGGAATCGCGGTGGTGCTCCTCGGCGTGCTCATGGTCAGCCACGTGCCCTACGCCAAGGTGCCCCGTATCGGGCTGGGTTCGGCCCGGGGGCTCCTCACGACGGCCTTCGTGATGGCGTGCATCTTCGCCGCAGTATCGGTGCCGGAGTATTTCTTCTTCGGCTTCATCCTCCTGTACGTGATGTGGGGCCTGCTGCGCTCGGCCTTCATGGGCTTGATGGACCGCTTGCCTGGAGGGGACCCGCTGCTGGACGAAGAGGACGACGCCGATCTCGCTCGCGCGGAAGCCAGGGTCCTGGACTACGGGCCCCTGGGGCCGCGCGCTCCTTCCGGCTCCGCGCCGGACGACGACGACTCCCTGGAGGAACACGCTTGAGCAGCCATCGACTCGAGATCCGCGTAAAACCCCGCCCCGGGCTTCTCAACCCCGAAGGCAAGGCGATCCACAGCGCCCTCACCTCACTGGGGTGGAACGGCGTGGAGGACGTGCGCGTGGGCAAGGTGATCTACGTGGACATGGACGCCGACTCCGCCGACGAGGCCCTGGCCGCGGCCGAAGCGATGTGCCGGAAGATCCTGGCGAACCCCGTGACAGAGGACTTCGAGATCTCCACGGTGGGCGAGCTCCGAACGGAGGGGGCGCGGCCATGAAGGTGGCGGTCATCACGTTCCCGGGGTCCAACTGCGACTACGACCTCTACAAAGCCGTTCAGCAGGTGGGGGGCGAAGCCACGTTCGTGTGGCACCGCGAGCGGGGTCTCGCGGACTTCGACGTGGTCATGCTCCCCGGGGGCTTCTCGTACGGCGACTACCTCAGGGCCGGAGCCATCGCCAGGCTCAGCCCCGTCATGGAGGACGTCGTGGCCTTCGCCCGGGGCGGAGGCCCCGTGCTGGGCGTGTGCAACGGATTCCAGATCCTCTGCGAGGCGGGCCTCCTGCCCGGAGCCCTGGTCAAGAACGCTTCTCTCCGCTTCGAGAGTCGTGACGTGCGCCTCAGGGTCGAGAATTCGGAGACCCTGTTCACCACCGACTACGACGTGGGGAGGATCCTGCGCATCCCCATCGCTCACGGGGACGGTAACTACGAGGCCGACGACGATACGCTGGAGCGTCTCGAGGGCGAGGGGCGAGTGGTGTTCCGATACGTGGACGCGACGGGGGCGGCCACGCCCGAAGCCAACCCCAACGGGTCGCTGAACAACATCGCAGGCATCGTGAACGAGGGGGGCAACGTCCTGGGCCTCATGCCCCACCCGGAGCGGTCCATGGAGGCACTGCTCGGATCGGACGATGGCGTGGGAGTCTTCACGTCGCTCATGAAGAGCCTCGCCTCCTCCACCACCTCAGGTACCCAATGACTCTGAACGCCGCATCCACCGGATACGAGAACCGCGACTCGAAAGGACGAACGCACCTCCTGTGAGCATGGTCGAGGGCAGCACCACCCCGAGAACGAACGTGAACGACACGCATCCCCATCCCCGCGTCGGCGATCCCCCGGTCACCCCGGAGCTGGTGGCCGACCACGGGCTCTCGCCGGAGGAGTACGCACGCGTCCTCGCCGTCATGGGCCGTGAGCCGACCTTCACCGAGCTGGGCGTCTTCAGCGCCATGTGGTCGGAGCACTGCGGGTACAAGAACTCGAAGCGCCTACTGCGTCTGCTCCCCACCGAGGCGCCCTGGGTGATCCAGGGCCCCGGGGAGAACGCCGGGGTCATCGACATCGGCGGCGGCTACGCGCTGGCCTTCAAGATCGAGTCGCACAACCACCCCTCCGCCGTCGAGCCCTATCAGGGAGCGGCCACCGGGGTGGGAGGAATCCTGAGGGACATCTTCACGATGGGCGCACGCCCCATCGCGGTTCTGGATTCGCTCCGCTTCGGCGACCTGGATTCGCCCCGGGTGCGCTATCTGTTCTCCGGCGTGGTGGCCGGCGTCGGCGACTACGGCAACTGCGTCGGCATCCCGAACATCGGCGGTGAGGTGGCCTTCGATCACGGCTACGAGGGCAACCCCATCGTCAACGCGATGTGCCTCGGGCTGATGAAGAAGGAGGACCTCATCACCGCGTCGGCCTCGGGTGTGGGCAACACGTTGATGGCCGTGGGCGCGCGGACCGGGAGGGACGGCATCCACGGGGCTACCTTCGCCAGCGAGGAGTTGTCCCAGGATTCGGACGAGGCGAGTCGGCCCCAGGTTCAGGTCGGCGACCCCTTCACCGAGAAGCTCCTCCTGGAGGCGAGCCTCGAGCTCATCGCCAGCGGGGTGATCACCGGCATTCAGGACATGGGTGCGGCGGGCATCACGTCGTCGGCCTCGGAGATGGCGGGGCGCGCCGGGAACGGGGTGGAGATCGACATGGCCCTGGTGCCGGTGCGCGAGCCCGGGATGACTCCCTACGAGATCCTCCTCTCCGAATCGCAGGAGCGCATGCTCGTCGTCGCCGAGAAGGGGCGTGAGGACGACGTGCGTCGCATCCTCGAGAAGTGGGAGCTCGAGGCCGCGGTCATCGGACGGGTGACCGACGACGGGCGGTTCCGCGTTCTGGAGAGTGGCACCGTGGTTGCCGACATCCCCGCCCTTCCCCTCACGCAGGGATGCCCCACCTACGAGCGCGAGGGACGCGAGAGCGACGAGGTCACGGCCTCGAGGGCCATCGATTTGAGCGCCCACGCCGAGCCCACCGGCGACCTCACCGACCTCTTCCTGAAGATGCTGGGCTCGCCCAACATCGCCTCCAAGAGGTGGATCTATCACCAGTACGACACCACCGTCCGTACGGCGACCGTGGCCCGCCCGGGAGGTGACGCCGGCGTAGTCCGCATTCGCGGCACACGTCTGGCGGTGGCGGCCACGACCGACTGCAACGGCCGGTTGGTCTACCTCCATCCACGTCGAGGGACGCTCGCGGCCATGGCCGAAGCCGCCCGCAACCTTGTGTGCGTCGGCGCGCTGCCGACGGCCATCACGAACAACCTGAACTTCGGGAACCCCCTCAAGCCGCACATCTACTACCAGTTCCGGGAAGCCGTGCGTGCCATGGCCGACGCGTGCCGGGCCTTCGAGACGCCCGTCACCGGGGGCAACGTGTCCTTCTACAACGAAACCGACGGGCGCGCCATCTACCCGACCCCCGTCGTGGGCATGGTGGGCGTCGTCGAGGACGTGGACCAGATCACAGGCCTGGCCTTCCGGAACGAGGGAGACGCGGTCGTTCTCCTGGGACGGAACACCGATGAGCTGGGAGGCTCCGAGTACGTCTACGTCACCGCTGGCCTCGTAGCCGGAGAGCCACCGGACGTGGACCTCATCGCGGAGCGCAGCCTCCAGCAAGCCGTGCTGGCGATGATCCGCACCGGCGCGATCACCTCGGCCCACGACTGTAGCGACGGCGGTCTGGCGTGCGCGTTGGCCGAGTCCGCGTTGGGGTCGGGCGACGCCCCCGTGGGAGTGGACATCGAGATCGACGACGACCTGCCGCCTGTAGCTGTGCTCTTCGGCGAGGCTCAGGGCCGCGTGCTGGTTTCGTGTCCCGGTGACCGCGTGGGAGAGGTTCTGGCCGTGGCCGAGGACCACGGCGTGCCCGCGCGACGCATTGGAACCGTGGGGCCCCAGGGTGGTGAGGTCCGCGTCCGAGTGCGGGGAGCCTCGGTCTCCGTTCCGGTGGACCGGCTGCGAGACGTCTGGATCGGCGCACTCCCGGGCATCATGGACGCGCCACAAGTGTCGGAGGCGTAGGATGGCCTACGTCGAGCGCGCCCTCCCCGTCCCGGCTCCGCGAGCCCCCACGTCCACTGCGGACGACCACCTCATGGACGTCGCGCCGCATCGGCTCGACGACCGCCCTCATGAGGAGTGCGGGGTGGTGGGGGTAAGCGGCCTCGACAAGGCCGCGGAGCTCACATACCTCGCCCTCTACGCCCTCCAGCACCGCGGGCAGGAAGCCGCGGGCATCGTGGCCGTCGGGCTCGACGGGGTCGCCCGCGTTCACAAGGGAGTCGGGTTGGTGTCGGACGTGTTCAACGCCACCGCCCTGTCCCGCCTCACCGGATCCATGGCGGTGGGACACGTGCGCTATTCCACCGCCGGAGGCAGCAACACCGAGAACGTCCAGCCCATCACCGCGCGCTACTCCCGCGGAGACATGGCTCTGGCCCACAACGGCAACCTCACCAACCAGCTCGACCTGCGGAACAAGCTGGTGAGCGAGGGAGCGATCTTCCGCACGACGTCCGACTCGGAGATCCTCGTCCATCTCATCGCCAAGTCCAGGCACGAGACCGTGCAGGCGCAGGTGGACGATGCCCTCACACACCTCGAGGGTGCATACAGCATCGTCCTGAGCGTGGGAGAGACCATCTACGCGGTGCGCGACCCGCGGGGCTTCCGCCCCCTCGTGCTGGGCCGAAAGGGTGACGGCCACATCGTCACGAGCGAGACGTGCGCGCTGGACATCATCGGCGCGGACTACGTCAGGGACGTGGAGCCAGGAGAAGTGCTGGAGCTCCGCGACGGCAAGGTTCGCCGGCTCCGCTCCCTCCCCCCCGCGGGCAAGCCGGCGCCGTGCATCTTCGAGCTCGTCTACTTCGCCCGACCCGACTCGCACATCTTCGGGCAGAGCGTGGATCGGGCCCGCAGGGCCTTCGGCCGAAGGCTCGCCCGGGAGCACCCGGCGGACGTCGACGCGGTCATCGCCGTGCCGGACAGCGCCAACTCGGCCGCGCTGGGATTCGCGGAGGAAAGCCGCATCCCCTTCGAGCTGGGCCTCCTGCGCAACCACTACGTGGGACGCACCTTCATCCAGCCCACTCAGAAGGATCGGGACTTCGGGGCACGGATGAAGTACAACCCCGTGCGGGAGGTGTTGGCGGGAAAGCGCGTCGTCGTCGTCGACGACTCGCTGGTGCGGGGCACCACCAGTCGGAGCCTGGTGCGCATGCTCCGCCAGGCCGGGGCCAGCGAGGTGCATTTCCGCATCGCCAGCCCGCCCGTGCGCTTCCCCTGCTTCTACGGCATCGACATGCCCACGAAGGGGGAACTCATGGGATCGCGGCTCCCGATTCCGGAGATCGCCGAGAAGCTCGAGGTGGACTCGCTTGGCTACCTCTCCCTGGAAGGGATGGTGGACGCGGTTGCCGAGGGTAGCCCCTATTGCACGGCATGCTTCTCCGGAGAGTACCCGGCCCCGCTGGTCGACGTCGAGCGGGGGTTGGCGTCGCTCGAAGGGCCGGCTGGGTGTTGACCCCGGGGGACTCGGAGCGCCTCCTGGCCCTTCCGAAGGCCGAGTTGCACGTCCATCTGGACGGAAGCCTGCGCCCGTCCACCATGGCGGAGCTCGCCCGTGATCGCGGCGTCTCCATGCCGAGTTACGAGCCGGAGGGGCTGGCGCGGTATATGCTCGTGTCCGACGCGCACAGCCTGGAGGAGTATCTCGAGCGGTTCGTGCTCACCCTCTCCGTCATGCAGGACCCCGAGGCCCTCGAGCGGATCGCCTTCGAGCTCGTCGAGGACCACGCCCGGGAAAACGTGCGCTACCTGGAGGTGCGCTTCTGCCCGGCGCTGTGCACGACCGGCGGGCTCACCTCGGACCAGGTCATGAACCACGTCCTCGCGGGCCTCCGCCGTGGCGAAGAGCTCCTCGGCGTGCGTGCCCGGGTCATCGTTTGCGCACTGCGCACGCTGGACCCTCAGGTGTCCATCGAGATGGCCGAGATAGCGGTGGCGTACCACGGGCGCGGCGTGGTGGCCTTCGACCTCGCCGGCGCCGAGGCCGGCAACCCCGCCCGGGAGCACCTGGACGCGTTCCGGGTCGCCGAGGCTGCGGGTGTGCCCATAACCGTGCACGCGGGCGAAGGGTTCGGGGCGCCTTCCATCAAACAGGCGGTCCGGGACGCGCGTGCCCACAGGATCGGCCACGGCACCCGGCTGTGGGAGGACCCTGAGCTGGAGGCGCTCGTCAGGGAGCGTCGCATTCCGCTGGAGGTGTGCCTGACGTCCAACGTGCAGACCGGAGTCGCCGCCTCGTACGCCCTGCACCCTGTCCGGCGTTATCTCGACGAGGGCATCCCGGTGACACTCTGCACGGACAATCGCCTCATGTCCGGTGTCACCGTCACTCGAGAGTACGAACACGCTCAGAGCGATCTCGGATTCACCTGGAGCGAGATCCTCCGGGTTGCGCGTACGGGTTTCGAGGTGGCCTTCGCGGACGAGGACGAGCGGGGGGAGCTTTCGGCGCACTTCGACGCCGAGGTGGTGAAGCTGACTCGGGAGGAGACCCCGCCGTGAAGTCACTCGGCGCCTTTGATGCGACCTTGTTCCCCGCACACCGGTAGGACGAGTTGAGGGAACCGTTGGCATCCTTCCTGGAGCGTATCGCCCCCCGGATCATGGATGAGTCGGGACTGGAGCTCACCGCCCCCGGCCTCTACACCTTCCTGAACCCCCACACGTACATGATGCACCGGGGCGCCGACCTCCCCCTGGAGACCTTCCGGGGCATCTTCGTGGACGGCCTGACCCTGGTGTGGGCTCTCCGGGCCATCGGCGTGAAGCAAGTGAGGCGGTGCAGCTTCGACATGGGATCCCTCGCTCCGCGGGTGTTCTCGTTCGCCCAGGAGCGGGGCCGCTCCCTCTTTCTCGTCGGCACCGAGGCCCATCTCATCCCCAAGGCAGTGGCGAACATCCGCGAGGAGTATCCCGACGTCGAGCTGGTCGGTTACCGGCACGGCTATTTCAGCGGGACAGCCGAACGGACAGGGGTCGCCCGGGCCATCGCCGGAGAGGCCCCGGACATGGTGGTCGCGGGGATGGGGGCCCCCCTACAGGAGCGCTTTCTCCTGGACCTCCGGGAGGCGGGCTGGGAGGGGACCGGGTTCACCTGCGGGGGGTTTCTTCACCAGGCGGCGGTTCGTCTCCGCTACTATCCGTCCCTGGCGAACCGTCTCCAGCTTCGCTGGCTGGTCCGGATGAGTCGGGAGCCGCGAATCCTGGTCCGGGTGCTGCGCTATTATCCGTCCTTCCTCCGGGCCTTTCGCCGGGATGCCCGTTCCCTACCCCACCCGAGCCTCGCCAAGGGTGAGCGGGATCCGGCCCGCGAGGGTTAGTTCGGTAGCTGGCGGGTTCCTAGCGGGCGTAGTCGAAGGCTTCAGAGTAGACGTGATCAGAGAGAAACGGACCGAGCCCGAAGGCGTCGATGAGCCGGAGGGTCGTCCGGTAGTCCTCCTCCGAGAGCTCCTGTTTCCATTTGACCGGTTGGCGAGCCAGGCGGGCCGGGTCCGGAGGCGGATCCAGAAACGCCTCCGGGGGGGTTCGGCTCCAGGGTTCGGGGAGACGCCCCAGGATCCGGCCCAGCTCCCGGCCCGGGTCGGCACAGAGCCGGTCGTGGGAGGCTACGATCCAGTCCGGATGCTCCCCGATTTGGGTGGCCAGGAGCCGGTACATGACCAGGGACTGGAGTCCCACATGGTCGTCCGGCCTCCGGAGGGGAACCGAGGCCGGGTCGACGCCGAGACGACCGAGGCGCTCCCGGAGGGGCGTCTGGGTCAGGACGTTCCGGCACCCGTCGGGGTATCGCTCCCGCAGGTAGCTGGCGTGGAGCCCGAAGGGGTTCCGGAGGAGCACGACGATCCTCACGTCGAAGCGGTTGGCGATCCACTCCAGTGCCAGGGGAAGGTGCACGCTCTTCACCAGGAGAGGGCTCCCGGACGGGCCCTCGGACCGGGTGGAGAGGTAGCGGGCCACGAGATGGGCTGTGAGCCGGTGATCCTCCTCCCGGTAGGCCGCCCGGCCCCGGCGGACCCGGTTCCAGATCTCGTCCACGTAGACGAGACCCGTCTTCTCCCCGATGTGGGCCTCCAAGGCCGGGCCCCACACCCTCCTGAACCACTGCTGGAGGCCCCGGTACAGGAGGCTCGTGCGGGGCCACTGTCCTGAGAAGACGAACCGCCAGAAGGCCTCGAACTCGGGAACCCGGTCGTCCCCGGCCAGGTAGGGAAACCGATGGAGGGAGCGCTTGGCGTACCAGGCGAGGGGATCGTTCTTCTCGTTGTCGGGCTCGTAGATCTGGGCCAGGTGTCGGGGGCGGGTGAGGAGGTCGGCCATCCAGGTGGTGCCGGAGCGGGGGAGGCCCACCAGGAGGACTGGCCGGGAACGGGTGGAGTCCATGGAGGGCGAGCGTCTCCTGACAGTGGCCGGAAGGGCATTCAATATATGCCCATCCCACCCGCAGGGGAGGACCCTGGCTGAGGGAGGGTGGCAAGGATAGAATACCGGCCATCACCCCCGTTTGGCCCCCGACACAAGACGAGCTGGATGGCCCAACCCAACTTCTTCATTCTCGGCGCTCCCAAGTGTGGGACGACCTCGCTTTGGCGGGCGCTCCGGGACCATCCCGACGTGTACATGGCGGAGCCCAAAGAGCCGCGGTTCTTCGACCTGAACTACGCCCGGGGGGTAGCCCACTATCTGGCGGACCACTTCGGAGGACACCGGGGCGAACGGGCCGTTGGCGAGGCGAGTCCCATGTACCTCTCCCTTCCCTATGTCCCCGAGCGCCTCCAACGACACTTCCCCGACGCCCGCCTCATCGCCCTCGTGCGGGACCCCGTGGAGCGGGCCCACTCCGCCTGGTGGATGCACCACAGTGCGGGCCGGGAGGATCTCTCCTTCCCCCAGGCCGTGGAGGAGAACCTGGAGCGGATCCGCGCCGGCGTGCGCTTCGAAGGCCCGGCAGGGGAGTACCTGTGGCGCCGGAACGCGGAGTGGATCGCCCGGCACGGGAAGCTCCTCTTCCGAACCTACGTGGATGCCGGCTACTACGCGGAGGGCATCTCCAGGTACCTGGCCCTCTTTCCCCGGGACCGGCTCCTGGTCCTCCGCTTCGAGGACCTGGTGAGGAGGGGGACGGCGAGCCTCCGGATCGTGTGCGGGTTCCTGGGGGTGGAGCCGGAGCCTGAAGCTTCCGTCCCCCACGGCAACCCCTCTCTGGGAAGGGGGTGGCCTGCCTTCGCGAAACGGTGGGGACGAAACGTGGCGAGCCTACTCCCGGACAGCGCCTCCCGGGGCCTCCAGGCCGCGGCGGCCCGTCTGTCCACCGGCCGGCCCCCTGTGGAGCCGGAGACGCGCAGCAAGCTGGAAGAGCACTACGCGGGCCACAATGATCTCCCGGCAGCCGTGATCACCAGGGTCGAATGACGGAGATCAGCCCGGAACCCGACCAGGAGCATGGTGAAAGCGCCTCACCCGCAACCGTCCCCATGACTCCCTCCGCCCGTTCGGAGGCGACCACCGCAGCCGGCACTCAGGGGCTCTTCCTCCTGGTGGTCTCCCTGACACTCCTCTCACTCCACGTGCAGGGCCCCCTGGAGTTCCAGGCCACCGCCCAGGTCGGAGTTGCGCCCTGGAACCTGGCCATCATGCTCATCGTGCTCCTGACCCTGCTGCGCCTCGGCTCTCGCGGGATCACGACCCTCATCTCCGACACAGCGCTGACGCCCCTGGTCTTCTTCTTCCTGATGAGCTCCTGGATGCTCCTCTCGGTGGCGTGGGCGGGAAGGCCGGTGCTGTCCTCGGCCACCGCCATCGCCCAGGTGGGCAACCTCCTCCTCTTGGCGATCCTCTCCTCCGTAGCCATCCAAGACTCGACACTGGACCGGCTGAACATGATCGTCTTCTGGGGAGGGGTAGTGGTGGCCGTCCTGTCCATCGCCCTCTTCCTGCCGGCCTTGCTCCGCTTCCCCCGGGTGGACAAGCAAGGGCTGGGGTGGGTCTTCGATCGGGGATTGGCCCTCCGGGCGAGAGGGCTCACGAACGGCCCCAATGTCTACTCCCTCTACCTATCCATCTCCCTCTTCACGGGTCTGGACCGGCCGGTGGGAAGACGGCGCTTCCTGGGGCTGGTCGCCATCGGGTCGGCCTTGCTGCTGGCCATGTCCCGCTCCCTGGTGGTGGCCATCGCCGGGATCCTCCTGGTGTCGCCCCTGATCCTCTCCCTCCGGGGAAGGAAGTACCGTGGGACCTACACTCGGCGGCTGGCTCCCTTCTTCGCCACCATCCTCGTCCTGGGAACCACGGGGGTCGTCCTGGTTCCCACCCTCCGGCAGTTCGTCGTGGCCAGAGTCGACAGCGTGCACAAGGAGAGCCGACTGCCGAAGTGGTCGGAGGCCGCCCACCTGATCAACCACCCGGTCAGGGGAAACGGGTTGCGGTCCGCTGACGAGGCGCTGGGCCATTTCTCCCACAACACATACCTGGACACGTTCGTGGAGCTGGGAGTGGTCGGGACGCTGATCTGGCTGGGCTTCATCCTGAGCGTCGTGGCCATCGGCGTGCTGCGATGTACCGAGCCGCGCTCCTTTCCCTGGCTCCAGGGTTGGCTGACGGTGGTGCTGGGCTCGAGTACCTTCTCCCTCCTCTACAACCCCTTCTTCAGCGTGGTTGCCGGGGTCCTGCTGGCGGCCGCGAAACTGAGGGAGGCCCGGCGGCCATGACCCGGGAGCTCTTCAAGGGCGGGAGCATGCGGGCGCGCCTGCTCTCTGGCGGCGGGTGGGCGACGGCCGGACAGGCCGTGACCACGGCGTCGGGGCTGGTGGTCTCGGTCATCCTGGCCCACCTCCTCCGGCCGGAGGCAGTGGGAGCCTACTTCCTGGCCTTGAACGTGGTGGTCGTCCTCTCCACCCTCACCTGCCTCGGGCTCGACCAGGCCGTCCTCCAGCGGGTGCCGGGCGTGGCCGGGGGCGGAGACGCCGGCCTGGCCGGAGGGATGGTCCTGAAGGGCCTCTTCTTCGTGTGCGTGACCGGGTTGGCCGGCGCCCTCCTATACCTGCTTTTGGGGGGAGGGCCTCTCACCCGGCGGGTCTTCCACTCCGATCTCCTGGCGGCCGCCGCTCTCCCGGTGGCGGTCTGGGTCCTCGCCGCTACCGTACAGCGCTACCTGGCCCAGGCGTACCGCTCCCTGCACCGGATCCGGGAGTCCGTCCTCTTCGGCGCCCGGACGCGCTTCGGCGGGGTCTTTTCCACC
>Ga0055450_10000122_pt1 | contig 13435 bp, 8 predicted proteins | sample China_Galinas_PW_5_FD_57740 | JGI IMG/M metagenome (GOLD analysis project Ga0055450, IMG submission 57740) | Wetland microbial communities from San Francisco Bay, California, USA, that impact long-term carbon sequestration - China_Galinas_PWC_D1 | ecosystem: Environmental > Aquatic > Marine >... | reverse complement strand
ATAAGAAACAGCAAGTTGAATAAGTAAAGAGACTATGAGGATGGGAATGTGAAGTTTGATGTATTTTTTTATAAGGTATAGAAAAAGAGGAAAAAATGCATAAAATTGGAGAGTGAGAAGAATGTAGTAAAGCTGGAATGAGGCTCCGCCTGTAATTATGCCATCTATGGATTTATTGATAAAATCAGGTAGAGATAATGAATTATTGTTAAATAAAATATATAAGATGCTCCACAAAACATAAGGGATAAAGACTACGAGGAAGCGTTTGGAATAGAATTGTTTTATTGACCATTTTTTATGTAAGTAAACGTAAGTCAAAACGAAGGCTGTGACAAACATAAACATCTGACGATTGTAGTTAAGGTCATGACCTATTATTAAAAGTGCTTGAAGTGCGGCAGGACCGGTTACAAGGAATTTTGTATAAGAGATAGTGTGCAGTGTGACTACAGAGAAAACAGTCCAGGCGCGTATAAAATCTATTTCATAAAGATGTGGTCTTTTGATCGGTAAATTTTTTTCTTTTTCAGACATCGTAAATACAGATTAACATCACTATTATCGCATAATATAAAGATTTTAAAAAGTTTTGGAGAGTACAAAAAAAATTTTATATTGAATAATAAAACCTCTGCATAGGATCTATAGGCGCAATTTTCTTAGCAATTTTTCGCTCTCTAATCATTGATAGCAAGCTTGATCTGGATGCTTCTTTTTTCCCTACCCTCAATTCTTTAGCTAATTTCCCAGACTCTTCCCTAGTATAAATCTTCCTGGAGCCAAAGGAATTTGGGTTTTGTCCAAATGCGTGAACCCCATCTCCATGCACGCCAACTATTGTAATAAAATTAATGCCTTCAATCATTTGTGCGGTTTGCTCAGTCATCTCGAGAGCTGTTAGTCTCCTATTTCTTCCCCTTTCCTCTTCTCTCCTCATCCATGCATAGTAAGGGGTGTTTTGATAAATTTGCAAACCACTAAAAGTGACCCATTTAGGTCTTATATAATTTAATACTTTGATAGTATCTTCAGTATGCTTCTCCGCATATTCGATACCGCCTAAGCCGGGTATTATTGTTGCCGAAATTTCAGCACCTCCATTTTGGACTATAGCTCCAGCCTTCATAATCTCATCTTGATTACAGTTTTTTCCGGCTATTTTTAACACTTTATTACTTCCACTCTCTATACCCCAATAGATCAAATCTACCCCTTTTCTTTTATCATATTGACCGACAAGACTTCTTCGATTGCCAAATTCACCACTCCATAAATGACTTATGCCGCTTACTTTTTTTTCCAAGATATCCCTAGTATTCCCATAAAGCGATAGCCTACGTGGAACTTCTCCATTTTTAGCTAAATATAATTTTATTAAAGCGTATTGAGAAGCGAAAAAAAGTGTCTCTAAATCAGCACTTAAAGCGTTGCCTGCGCCAAGAAAAATCCTATCTATTTTTCTTAGTTTAAACGGGTGTCTTTTAAGATAATTAAAAACACCATCGACATGGGTTTTAAAATCCTGAGGGGTTTTTGCTTTATAGGACTTTCCTTCAGATCTATACATTGAACAAAAGGTGCAGCGACCATGGCTACAACCTTCAGTTAGTGATAACTGCAAAACGTTTTCTTTTTTCTCTGCGGGAGGTGGATTCATAGGCTCTTGCGAATACCCATACTCACCTCTAAGCCTGGACTCAAAAGATTCTAAAGACATAATGTATATTATAGGACTAACGCTTTTAAAAATCAATTAACTTTGACCTGTAAAGATGCTTCAGTGTAATAAGAATATGGATAAGCTATTTTTTTAAAATCTTCTTGAATTATTGTGGTTTTGGTCCTTGTACTATTTTGAAGTTGAAATTGGGGTTGCCGGTTGAATTCCAGATACTTAGCCAAATAGGAAGTATCATTTCCGCACCCCGCGCTGTTTTTATGTCGCCAAGATCAATTATATCTTTCCAGCCGTATTCATTGAGAAGTTTTTCAACTTTTGTCTTAGATGATTTATCATTGCCGCTAATGAAGATGCTATGATCTCCCCTCGCAAGCATTTTGGGATTGACCTGAACATAAGCATTGGTGGTATTGAGAGTTTTGACAACTTTTGTTTGGGGGAGAAGTTTCTGGATTTGTTCGGAGAGTGAGTTGTCGTTGCAGACAAAAAGAGTCGGTGGCATGCCCTTTGAAAAATCGAGAGGATTCGAGATATCGATCAGGATTTTTTTGGAGAGATTTAATTTGAGTTTTTTTAAAACTTTGAGTGAAATTTTACCATTGAGGGCGTTTAAAATCATTGGAGCGTGCTTTGAAACCTCAAGAAAGGTGCCGAGTTTCACTTTGGAATTTTTACTGTGCCAAGTCTTAAATGGAGGATTACCCATTTGATCAGGATCAGTTTTGGCAAGAGTTTTTTTTACATCTTGAGTACCAATCATTACGTCGTAACCAAGAGAAGCTAATTTTTCGGTATGAGCCCTACCAACCATTCCCGTACCCAGTACTCCAATTTTCATATGATTAAATGTAACAAATATAGTGATAGTTTGCAAGTAAGATTTGTGTAAATAATTTTTTTACCTTACAAATATACTTACAAATATATTGACAATTAATGTGGTATCATATATAATGCAGATATGTTTGAGCCAAAATTTCAATATACTCCAAGAATAGTAAATCAGCTAGCCATAATTGAGAGGCTATATGGACAGTTGTTAGGAGAAAAGCTTATTCCATCGCTGGCACTTAAACTCTCAGAGGAAAACAGGATTCTGGCTACTCATCATTCGACAAGCATTGAAGGCAACCCCCTTTCGCCTATTGATGTTACAAATATTATTTTGGGTGATACAATTCCAGTGACCAAATCAGAGACTGAGGTTAAAAATTATTTTTCAGCGTTGAATGAAAGTTTTGTATTGGCAAAAAAACGAACACCTGTAACTGTCGGTTTGATAGAAAAACTTCACGCGAAGCTGATGAAGGGGCTCATCAGAGAGGACTTGGGAAAGCTAAGAGATAAAGGTGTGTTTGTGGGACATAAAACAATGGAGGAAATTGTAGTCAAGCATAATCCGCCGTTTCATAAAAAAGAGGAGATCAAGAGGTATTTAGATGGGTTGGACGCATGGGTTATGAGCGAGGATCAAACGCATCCGTTAATTAAAGCTGGGATCTATCATCATCAATTTGTATACGTTCATCCTTTTCTTGATGGAAACGGGAGACTTGCGAGAATACTGACTTCTTATTATTTGCTCTTGAAGAAATATGAAGTAGATAAGTATTTTATTCTTGATGATTATTATGATATAGATAGACAGATGTATTCAGACTGTCTGCACTCTGCCGACAGTGGAGATGAGACTGACTGGATCGCCTATTTCCTGGAAGGAATTGCGCATTCTCTACAGGCGGCATATTCAAGAGTTCAGGATCTCAAAAAGAGTGGGGTTGATGAGGTAACTGGTGAAAAGAGAGTGCTAGTTACCAATAGAGAGGAAGAGGTGTTACAGCTTATAATTCAGAAAAAGGCCGTAAAGACTAGTGACGTACAGAGTCTTTTTGATGTTACCAGGCAACAGGCACATGCACTTTTGGCGTCGCTTGTTCGAAAGGGTATCCTTGAGAAATTTGGAAGCACAAAGATGAGCTATTATAAAGTGAAGAAGTAAGTTTTTATTCACTTTTCACATTTACTCTCTTTAGTATTTTTACATTATTAGGCATATTCCATATTTTGACTGTTTTAAATTCTTTCTGAGAAGTACGATAATTAACGAAATCATTATGGATAATCTTGTTAACTTCAGGAATAATTAAATAGACAAGGTCTGATTTTATTTTGTTTTGACCGGGGTCATAGGGAAAGTTTTTGTCATATTTCCAATTAAAGACATATGAATACTCATATGTATAAATTGAGGGACTATAAATAAAAACGTTGTAATCATTTCCTCCGGCATCACTATCTATAGTATCGGCAAAATAAATTTGTTCGGAAAGGCCTACCCTATTTCCTTTTTCAAAAAAATTATTATTAATGAAAGGAAAAAGATATGAGAGGGCAATATAAATTGTCCAGACTAAAAATATCGGTTTTAAAAATTTTATTTTGTGAATTATTAAAATCAGTAAAAAAAGGAAAATTATTTCGACGCCAATAAAATGGTAATCCCAGACAGGATTGCGCGCGGTTAGATATATAAACAAAATAGCTGTGCTGATTGAAAAAAGAAAAGTGATAAGTTTTTTTTCAGATGAATTTATCTTTATTTTCTTAAATAAAATCAAAATGAATAATAATATTAACAAAAATGATTCTATTAAATAGCCCGGAAGATCCTTTATTTGAACTAAGTTATTAAACTGGCCAAAGAAAGACTCAGGGATTTGCTGTCTGGTTAATCCAGTCTTATCAACAACATCGCCGTAATTTATAATCGCATTAAGTACAGTTTTGCTTTGTAGGAATTGATGCTTAATTTCAAAAATTATAAATGGTAAAAATGCAGACACAACTCCTGCTCCAAAAAATATTAAAATGAAAAATAGCGAGATGAATTGTTTTTTTAATTTTTTTTGATTTTTAAAAAATGGCAAAAAATTAACAAGAAATATATAAAGGATGATACCAAGGAATACTCCTATACCAAATGAGATATGGAAATTGATTATCATGCCAGATAAAAATCCTATTAGAGAGTAATTTAAAAGCTGCTTTAGTTTTGAATTTTGATTTTTTTTGAAAATTAATAAATATATAAGAATCACCAGGAATAATAATGAAAGGTGCGGATTCCAAAGAGTTGTTGCATAATCAAAGCCGGAACTAAAAATAAATAAAAGATAAACAATTAGAGTTGAAGTCCTATCGAAATTCTTTGATATCCTGTAGAGAATAAGAGGTAAAATAATTGTGAACGGAATTGTCTGAACAATGAACGTTACAACGCGAGGATCTTTGGATACTAGCGAAGCCAAACTGAGAATCCAAATCCAATATGGGCCATAAAATAATCCCGGAATGCCAGATGTTGGACCAATTAAAGTGACTTTATTTAGATTATCCAATGCAGACAATAGGTCTCTTGCGGAATCATACCAAAAAGGAATATTGCCTGTTAAGACCTGGATTGAGGAGATAAAAAATGGAATTGAATAGGCGCCAACGAACTGTATTTTTTTCAAATAATTTATCATATGTTGTTCAAATTTTAGCATTAATCTAAAAATATTCAAAAAATATATTTTTTAAAAGATGTTATAATTTATTGATAATTTTAAATTATGAAATTTTTAAGAAAGCATTATTTTGCTTTAAGTATTATTGTTATTTTAACACTTGCCATTTCGCTCAGGTTTTATGACTACGATAATCGCTGGGGTCTGGCATATGATCAGGCGCATGATGCGCTAATCGCTCATTATGCTGTGGAAAATTTTAAAATACCTCTTCTTGGACCATTCTCTTCTGCCGGTCCATTTCAAACAGGAGGAGAATGGTATTGGATAATAATGCTTGGAACTATAATCTATCCAGGCGCAGTAATAACTCCCTGGTTATTTATGACTTCTTTGTATGTTGGTTTTGTTGGATTAATTATAATAGTTGCAAATAAGATTGCCGGAAGAAAATATGCATTAATTGCCGGATTATTGGCAGCGGTTTCTACAGCGCAAATTATTCAAGGGACAAATTTAGCAAATCAATCTCCCCAAGCCCTTTTCTCGCTTCTAAGCATCCTGTTTGCAGTTTTATATGTCAAAAAAAACTCGCTAAGATATTTATTTTGGCTTGGTTTTTTTATAGGATTTGCCGCAAGTATTCATCTTTCGGGCGCGGGATTAGTATTTATCCCTTTGTCAGTTTTCATAATACTTAGAAAATTTCCAATTAAGGGAGTATTACTCCTGGCGCTTGGTGGCATAATTCCGTGGCTGCCAATATTCTGGATTGATTCTCAAAATAATTTTATAAATACGCAGAATATGATCCAGTATTATCTTCATGATCAATATAAAATTCCCCTTGAAGTGCTCGGCAGAAGATGGACTACCTTTTTAGGAAATTTTATACCTGAGGAATGGGCATATATAATTGGTGGCTTTCCAATACTTGGATACATTGAAATTGCCTTAATCGGCTCCCTTTTCTTTTTTAAGAAGCTTGTCAGAAAAGAAATATTAATCGTAATTTTGAGCTTGGTATTCATGATAATATTATTAAGATACACACATACTCCAATTTTCAGAAGTTATTTAGTTTTCATTCACCCAATGGTTTTACTTATTACCTCTTGGACCGTTTATGTGTTAATCGTTAAGAAAAAGGTAATTGGTGTATTTATTTTATTAATTATTTTTTCTGCAAGTATGTATACAAATATTATAGAAATAAGCAAACAGTCAAACAGATCAAATATTTTTGCTAAAGCCCAATTAACGGCATTGGATAAAAGATATAAAAATGATAAATTTGCAGTTTATAGTTTTAATAATTTTTGGAATGCTCAAAATTATATTTTAGCTTTATATCTGGAAAAGGAAGGTAAAATAGATCCTAATGGTAGGAGAATTAGTATTATAAGAAATGCTGATTTTAAGAGACCGATTATCTTGAAAGACGATATTGGCCACGCGCTAATTGATGTAGATGCATCTTCCGCTGCGATATTAAAAAAACAGAATTGGAAAAATATAGATGCCAAGGGTGTTTATTTGGAGACACAAGAATAATTTAGATAATAGCTAACTATTCAGAGCCACCCCTCATCTCCACAACGAGTCCATTAAATTTCTTTCTTTCCATAGGTGGGCCTGAGAAAATATCCTGTTCATCTTTAAATTCTTTCATTATGTGTTGGCTAAAAACCTCATCTGATTCGTAGATTGTAAAATGTAAGTTTTTTGGATTTGGAGACTGTGAGATAAGATCGCCACCAAAGATACCTATCTGGGAAGGTCCGAAAAATTCCGGCGTGTATCCGTATTTTTCTAAACCATACCAACTATAAAGATATGCCCAGGTTGTATTGTATCCGAAAGGCTGCGTGAGGGTTGAGATTGAAAAAGGGGCGCCTGCAGCTTTTTTGTATGTATAATCAATAATACCCAATTCATCTTTTAAGCTATTATCTTTTAGGACTGAAAAATAATTGGATGATTCATTTTTGGCCTGGATCACATTTATTACATTTGAATATAAAAAGAATGCAAGAATGGCAACGGTGATAATTTTGCCATATCTATGAGCGCATATCCTAGCTAAAGATACCGAGACTAGCAAATAAAAAATCGGTATGACAGAGATCATATAAGACTGTCCGCCTCTTGATAGTAAGATGAAGAGGAAAAAAGGCGAAGTTAAGGCAATAATTAAAAAGGTTTTACTCTTTTGATTAACCTTTATTAAGCCAGATAGAATAAGGACAATGGATAAAATAACAGACAATTCTTTAATAGTAGGAATAAATGATACTGCGAGAGCTTCGTAATAATTTTTAAAAATTATGCCAAGTATTTTCATGATTTCTAAACCTGATCCAGACATACCGGCAAAATCACTTATTTTTAGAATTCCTCGATGTATTAAGAGAGCTTCTGCGGCGATCATGGAGCTAATTGTTAAAAAGAAAATTAATATGCCTGTAAGGAATATTCTTTTTTTTCGTAAGACGTTGTCAGAATATCTTTTCCATAGGCTAATAAAATATGAAAGAACAAGTGCGAATACAAGGTAAATCATGTAAATTCCAGATTGTATTGCAATCCCTAAAAAGAACATGGCAACAAGGAACCATTTTTGCTTGTTATCAAAAAAGGTTTTCCAGAGCGAATAGAAAAAAATAGTTGAAGCCGGGAGAGAGTATGTTTGATTTGATAAATTTGTGCTATAAGCAATTATATGACTAGATATAGCAATGAATAATATCGATATGAACGGTGCAAATTTATTATTTTTCGCGATTTCTTTTGTTAAATAAAAAAGTGGAATAATAGTAAATATTGTGGTGATAAATGTTAGCGATAAAATTACAGGAATTGGGTCACCATTTGAAATAATGTAAAAAGGGCTAATAAAATAGTAATATAGAACACCATGGTAAATCTTATCATCAGTACCGCTAGCGGAGGGACCCTGAATTTTTAGATTATGATCTTTTAAAATCTGTTGAGATACATAAGCATCGCGAGATTGATCAAAGTGAAATATGAGATTATTGCCACTTATTAGCCAGACTCTAATTGCCAGAGCGATGATGATTGTAAATCCAATTAAAAGAAGGTCTCTTTTTCTCTCGCTAGAAAAAGCAAATATACGAAGAGGTGCGTTTGGTTCTTTTTTTATTTTTGACTCAATATTCCACTTAATCATTTTCTATTATTTGAAATAACAAAATATGGCTCTCCAGAAGATAATGTAATTTTTGTGTTAGCCGGATTATTTAAAATATCGACAGGAGTATTTTCAGCCTTATCAATTAGAATAGTATTTGGTTTTTGAGAATCCTTTCCCCAGTCAATGTCGCGGAATTCGAATCTCCTGAAAGACCCCACATGGACAAAGCCCTCATCTGTCTGAGGATAACGCTTGGCTGTTTTTTGATAAAGCGCAGGATCGTAGCTTGAATAAAATAAAAGATATATATAGGGAGATTCCTCTACTCCGGACATGATGACTTTTTTATTCTTGTTACCCGGACTGGAAATAACGGAGTTAATTTTTTCATAAAGGAGTCCCCAGTTTTGTGTTTCATTGTATGGGAAATGGGTGTAATAGCGGTCAAGATAAATCGCGATATTTCCTATATATAATAGTATTATAATTCCAATGATTATGTAGCGGATCTTGTTTTTAAAAATATTTACAGCCCACATAATACCTAAGGCAACTAAGATAATATTAACGGGAAATACGAAAAACATCCTAACCGTATGGGGTGCGTCCTTGGTAATACTTGGGGCAATTGGAGCGATAAGAAGCCAGAGCAGGATTAAATATTTTTCTTTTCTTTTGGGAGAGAAAATTAAAAAAGCCAATCCAAGGAAAAAGAACGGGGCTTCAACTAGATACATGTTGCCGAAATCGGAGATATTGTGAGCGTGGTTGCCGCCGCCACTAATAAATAAGAATTCAGGAGAAAAGGCGTTGAGATAGTTTTGGGCAAATCTTTCAATACCAAAAGCTACGCGATTATGAAAAAGTTTGGCAAAAATATCCTGGGGATTTTGATGTTCATTGCGAGGGGTTTCGATCTTGGCGTTGACTATTGAAGGATCTCCAAATATTCCGATGCCTGATATTTTGACATTGTTGGCGCTGGTTGTTTGGTACCAGAAGAAACCACCAAGTGATATAAAAATTAGCATGGCAATAATTCCAAATCTGTTGGTGATAAATTTTTTTCCGTAAATAAATAGCAAAGCCAGCGCAAAGAGCGGTACAAAAACATAACTACTAGCATATGTGCCAAATGTCAAAGAAAGTAAAAACGCCGAGACAAGAATAAGCCAGGTATGTTTTTTGCGTGCTTTTAAAAGAGCCAAGACTCCGCCGATTAAAAAACAATCAGCCATATTGGCTTCTGAAGCAACACGTGATAAATGAAGGCTCCAGGGAGAAACGGCCGCTAAAAACATTGCTAGAAGGGCAAGTGATTTTTTTGAAAACAATTCTTTGACCAAGAAATATACCATGACTACTGAAATTAGGCCTGCCAGGGCTGATGGCAGGCGGACAGAAAATGGATTTAGGCCAAATATTTTTATAGGGACAATTGATTCATAGATGTAAACTGGCAATTTCCAGTCGCCGAACGACTCAAATGAAATTGGAAAAGACCTTCCATATTCATCTTTGCCTGTCTCAAGAAGAGAATAGGCATTGTAGCCGAGGGCTGCTTCATCACGATTAACTCCTGGAGGAATGCTGCCCAGATCGAAAAAGCGCAAGGATATGGCGATCAGAATGATGAATATAAATGCGATTTTGAAAAAATGTTTTTTGAAAAAAGTCATAAAATCCTATTTACTAATTATAGTGTAAATTATAATTTTTTAAATAGTTGAAAATTTTTTGGATTTAATTTTAATAAGCTTGTATAATATTTAGTGATAATTTGATTATCATGGTATATAAATAGTATATAATCTTTGAGGTTTTAAAAATATGTTTAAAAACAAAGCTAAATTGGTTCCGATAATTATTTTGAGTTTAATTATTATTTTTGGGGGATTGATAAGATTTATAAATATTGACACCAATCCCCCGTCTCTTAACTGGGATGAGGTGGCTATCGGATATAATGCCCATTCTATTTTAATGACGGGTAAAGATGAATTCGGAATTTCTTTTCCTGTTTATTTCCGCTCTTTTGATGATTATAAGATGCCTGTTTATATTTATATGTCTGTAATTTCTGAAATGATGTTCGGCTATGGTGAATTTGCGGTAAGATTCTTCTCGGCTTTCTTTGGGACGCTAACAATTTTGATAGTTTATTTGATAAGTAATAAATTGTTTAAAAATAAAACCATTTCAATATTGGCAGCATTGTTTTTTGCAATAGCGCCTTGGCATATACAGTTTTCGAGAATGGGAGCAGAATCTATTGCGGGGTTGTTTTTTCTTTCGGTTGGGATGTTGACTTTCTTGTATGGAACTGAAAAGAGAAGGTGGTTATTTTTGATTTCCTTTTTCTTCTTTGCAATATCGGCATATACCTATATGAGTTATAGATTTATTGCGCCAATGCTTATTGGAATACTAATTATTTTGAATTTCAAACAGTTTTTTAAGAAATCAATATTTGTTTATTTAACTTTGCTTTTAATAATAATTTTTGGAGTTGTGTTGGGATACGACAGCTATATAAACAGGAACACAAGCAGGACTGCCGGTATTCTGGCTGTTTCATCAATCACAAATGAGTATAGACAAGACATAAGGGAAATGGCATATGATGGTGCTTTGGGGATAAATATTCCCAGAAGGATATTCCATGACAGCCATATTTTCTCAACAATAGATATTATTGGAAATAATTATTTTCTACACCTATCGCCTTCTTTTATATTTTTTAATAAGGGCCATTTGAGAGATTACACTCCAATGACGGGTCTACTATATTTATGGATGCTTCCTTTTTTGTTTGCTGGGTTTTATTTTTTAATAAGGCACTATAAAAAACAATCACTGACTGTTTTGGCTTTAATTTTAATCTTCCCTATTCCTGCGGCTTTTGTATTTGATTCACCGAATGCTATCAGAACAACGGCACTGGTATTACCATTTAGTATTTTGGCGGCAATTGGGGTCTATCATTTGGGGAAAGTGATTTTTAAGAAAAATTTTATTTACTTTGTGATTTATTTAGTAGCAATGTCTACGGTGATTGCTTTTAGTTTTTATCACTTTCAACATCAAAATTCCATACATTTAATTCAGGAAAGGTCTGATAGCTTTCAATACGGGAGAGAGGGGATGACAGAATATATAAATGAGCATAAAAATGAGTATGATAAAGTTTTTGTTTCAACTTCGCTTGAGTGGCCGCATATTTTTTATCTTTATTATTCAAAATATGATCCTAAAAAATATCTAGAACAGGGTGGGACTATAAATGGATCCTGGAGTTCTGAGAAAAATAAAGTTGATAATATTGAGTTTCATAGATTTGATTATCCAAGTGATGCTAAGGGGGAGAAGGTTTTATTTGTCGGGACTCCGGATGATTTTTCTGAAAATGCAATGCCGATTTATAAGATAGATTATCCCAATGGTGAGCCGGCTGTTTATTTTTTAAGCAACTGAAATTTTAGTTTATTTTTTTATTTGGATTTGTAATGAATTTTTTACAAAATCTATCCTGAGGGAGATGTTCAATATCAAAATCATTAATTTGAAAATTTGACGGGTATTTTTCTAAATTATATTTACTACATACTTTATCATTATAAATTTTATAAACAGCTCCTCCGTCCGCAAGAAGCGGAATGACAAGGCTTTTTTGCTTGACTAAATTAGTAGTTTTTTCGCAGCTTATATTAACATCCATAATAACAGTTGTGTTTTTTGTAATTTTGAAATTATCATCGCAACTTATGAAGGCAATATTGCCCAATTCATATTTCTCTTTTTTAATAATGGAACTTATTTTTCCTGATGCCTGTCTACTATAGCCGTCTGTATCGAATAGAAAGTGTTTAAAGATATTTTTTGGACTATTTGTTATCACAACAACGTTTAAACCCTCCTTACTGGATTTATATAAGTAAGAGGAAAGAATTCTATTGCTTAAGTTGAAAGCTTCGGAATTATATATTGGATTTCTTAAAAAATATATATTTATAAAATTTAAAATTAAGATGAGGTATGTAGTTAAAAGCAAAAAGGCAATTAACGCTCTCTGCCTTGAATTTTTTCTAAATGTAACTAGATACCAAGCTCCTGCCCCAATAAGAATTATAATCATTGGAAAAAGCAAGGACGAACGTAGAGCAGCAAAACCCGAGTTTACATTGCTTAAGATAGTTGGAATTGGAGATATCAATATTAAGCTAACTATTAATAGCAATACTGATTTGTTTTTCTTATAAATAAAATAGAAGCCAATAAACAAAAGGACTAAGTCGAAATAATAAAAGTATCCGTGATACCATAGCGAGAAAGTTGATCTTGCCTCTCCATTCAGGAAAAGCAGTTCTGTAGAAAAGACCTTAATATATTTATTTATAACCTCTTTTCCCCAAACCGTTAATTTATTTGAGATAAGCACTTTCATAGGTGATTCTATAGACAATCTTCTCTCAACATCTACTGTCTTAGAAATTTCAGTACTGTTGGGCGTCAAAATCTCAGACAGTCGATTGCTCGCAGAAGAAAAATTAAGCGAAGCAGTGAAATATAGCAAAATTGAAATACATAAAATATTAAGAATTATATATTGTTTTAGATATTTTCTTTTGTTTATGACAAAAAATGCATAAGAAGAGATAATTATTGAAAAAGGAATCAATATGAGCTTCGTTCCCATATATGAGTAAAATCCTATGAAAAATGGAATAATGGCATATAAAATATTCCACTTTTTTGAAACCAGGAGAATATAAAAAGCCAGTAAATAGAAAAATATCGCAAGAGGAGCTTCGTAAGCTGTGCGTCCAAAGAAAATACTCCAGGGATTTATGGCTGCAAAAAGTCCAACCATAAGCGCCACATTCCTTCCCAAAAGTTTATTTGTAATTAAATATAGCAAAAATACAGTAAAAATACTTATGGCTGCATATGGTAATTTTGACCAAAAGATTGAGAGAGGCGACATGCCAATAAACGGCGCCATGATGAGGTAAGGGATTTCTGCTTGAGGAAAATCTCCAGTTATAGGAGTTAAGGAGAACGGAGACCAAGCTCCGGAAATATCTT
>Ga0055450_10000120_pt1 | contig 13468 bp, 11 predicted proteins | sample China_Galinas_PW_5_FD_57740 | JGI IMG/M metagenome (GOLD analysis project Ga0055450, IMG submission 57740) | Wetland microbial communities from San Francisco Bay, California, USA, that impact long-term carbon sequestration - China_Galinas_PWC_D1 | ecosystem: Environmental > Aquatic > Marine >... | reverse complement strand
GAGCGGGTTCTCGTCCTCCTCGATGAGCTAGCAGGCGCGACCGATCCCGAGGCCGGGGCGTCGCTCGCTTGTGCGATAATCGAGACATTGGTCGAACGCGGGAGCGCGGTTGCCGTCACCACCCACTACGAGGCGTTGAAGGCGCTGGCTGCCGAGCGCGAGGACATGCGCAACGCTGCCGTCGGATTCGATTTCGACAACATGGCTCCCACCTTCCGATTGACGATGGGTGTGCCGGGCGGCTCGAACGCACTCGAGGTCGCGCGGCGGTACGGAATTCCAAACGAGATCATCGAGGCTGCGCGCAGCGCGCTACCAGAACACTCCCGGAGCTTCGAGACACTCGTGGCCAAGCTCGAGGCGGCGACCAAAGCCGTTCTCGAGGAACGCGCTTCACTCGAGGAAATGCGAACGAGACTGAGTGAGCAGAGCAGTAATCTCGACGCGCGCCTGGCGACGCTGAAGGCACGGGAGGCGAAGGGGCTCGGCCGGGAGGCCCAAGAGCTGGTAGACCAGGTCCGCGAGACGCAGCGCCGACTCGACCGAGCGAAGAAGGACCTCCGTGAGCGCGCGGAAGCAGAGTCGATAGCCTTGGCAGGTGCCACAGTCCGCGATGCGGGTACCGTGCTCGGAGATCTCGATGCACACCGTCTGAGTCTGGAGCCTGAACCTGTCGAAACCTCAGCGCTCGATGCGGAGGCGGTCCGTCTTGGAGATCGCGTCTGGGTGGACCGGCTGCGCAGCGCCGCCGACGTCATCGAAGGGCCTGCGCGGGGTAAGGTCCGAGTCTCGGCAGGAATGATGAAGCTTTGGGTCGATCTCAGCGACCTTCGCGCGCTCAAGCAAGCGGGGCGAGCCTCTGTGCGAGCCCCTGTGAAGGAGCGAATAGCGCAATCGGGCGCGCACCCAAAGCCCCCGAAGAGCATTCGAACGTCCGACAATTCGCTCGATGTCCGGGGCCTTCGTGCGGACGATGCGGTCGCCCTCGCGGAGGCGTTTCTCGATCAAATGTACGGGGCAGCCGAGTCGAACGTTTTCATCGTTCACGGCGTGGGGAGCGGGGCACTTCGACACGCGATCCACGAGCACTTGGCGCGTGATGCGAGCTACGTAGCGGGTTTCCGCGAGGCCACTCAGGATGAAGGAGGCCCACAGGTGACCGTGGTGTCCTTGAAGTAGGGGTCAGACGTCGCTGCCGGCGGGTGCATCCTCGGCCATGCGCGGCTTCACGCCGAACTGCCAGACCGCGAGGCCTAGGCATACCATCAGGATCGACGACCACTGCGCGGGCGTCAGGCCTCCGTACCGCACGTCCCCGCCTTCGAGCGGCGTGGCCCGAAGGAAGTCGAGGAAGAATCGGACAGGTGCGTAGAGCAGGGGCAGCATGACGCAATAGAAGCCGACCGGACGACGCTTGCGATGTTCGAGCCAAAGAAACAGCGCGATGATGAGGGTTGAAAAGAGCACCTCGTAGAGCCCGAGGTCGTGCCGCGCTTCGAATGGGGGGGGGCCGAAGCGGTAGTCCGCCACCGCAAGCGCGAAGTCCGTAACCTTGCCCGGATGATCGTGCACGACGAAGCAGCCCAGACGCCCGAACAACCAACCGAAAGGCAAACCGAAGCATATGGCGTTGGCGTACGGAAGAAGCGGTGTCTTCTTTCGGTACTTCCAAATGAAGCATCCGAGAATGCCGCCGAAGAAGCCTCCGTAGGACGAAAGCCCCAGCCAGGTCGTGAAGAACATCGAGGGGTTTCGCAGAACCTCGACGAAGGTTTCGCGCTCGTAGAACAGACCGTTCAAAAAGTAGCCGAAGATGAATCCCGTCACGACTGCGTAGGTCACCAAATCTCCGGTCGCTATCGTGTCGAGCCCGTTTCGTTGCGCAAATCGACCCGCAACCCACGCGCCCAGAAGCACGCCGGTGGCGACCAGCACACCAAAGGGTTGAATCGACAGAGTGTCTCCCAACACAGGTAGCGAGAATGGCAGCGGAATGTCCCAAGCCTCGAGACGGAACCAAGGAATGAACAGAAATGCGTGCATATGGCGGCCGAGCCTAGCACCCACATCCTTGCATCGCCCCTAGACAGCCGCTAAGGGCAGCGCGAGGTGAAATCATGACCGAGATCATCGCGATAGGCGCACGAGAGATCCTTGACTCCCGGGGCAATCCAACCATCGAAGTGGACGTGGAGTTGATGGGCGGAGCGAGCGGCAGGGCCGCTGTTCCTTCCGGAGCTTCCACCGGCGAGCATGAAGCACTCGAGCTTCGTGACGGTGATCCCAGCAGATATTTAGGCAAAGGCGTTCTAAAGGCGGTCGACAACGTCTTGAGCGAGATCGCGCCCCAGCTGATCGGACACGGTGCGCTCGATCAAGCTGCCGTCGATCAGGTGATGCTCGACTACGACGGTACGCCGTCGAAGGCAAAGCTCGGTGCAAACGCGATCCTGGGCGTTTCAATGGCCGTATCGAGGGCAGCGGCTGACGCGGTTGGCCTCCCCCTATGGCGCTACCTAGGTGGGGTGCAGGCTCAGGTGCTCCCCACACCACAGATGAACATCATCAATGGTGGTGCCCATGCTGACAGCGGCCTCGAGATTCAAGAGTTCATGGTCGTGCCGCACGGCTTCGATACGTTCTCCGAGGCGCTCCGAGCCGGTGTGGAGACGTTCCACCACCTCAAGAAGCTCCTCAAGGATGCTGGGCAGTCGACAGGCGTGGGTGACGAGGGCGGATTCGCCCCACACCTTTCGAACAACGAGGAAGCGCTTGCGTTCGTCGCGCGGGCGATCGAAGCGGCCGGCTATCGCCCCGGCGAACAGGTCTCGATCGCCCTCGATTGCGCGGCCAGCGAATTCTACGACAAGAAAACGGGGGTCTATACCTTTGACAAGAAGCCGGTGGATGCAGCGGGTCTGGTCAATACGTATTCGGACTATTGCTCGAAGTATCCGATCGTGAGCATCGAAGATGGCATGGATGAGAACGATTGGGATGGCTGGAAGGTTCAGACCGACGTCCTTGGGGCCCAAGTTCAGCTCGTCGGTGACGACCTATTCGTGACCAATACTGAACGCCTCCAGATCGGCATCGACCGCGGGATCGCGAACGCCATCCTGATCAAGGTCAACCAGATCGGCACAGTAACCGAAACTCTCGACACGATTCGGCTCGGCGCGCTGAATGGCTATGCGTCGATCATTTCGCATCGGAGCGGCGAGACTTCCGACACGTTCATCGCAGACCTCGCGGTGGCCACCGGTGCCGGCCAGATCAAGACCGGGTCCGCGTCGCGCTCGGAACGAATCGCGAAATACAATCAGCTGCTTCGCATCGAGGAACAGCTGGGCGAATCGGCGGTCTACGCGCGACGGTCCACCTTCGCGGAATGAAGTGACTATCGATGCCTCAAACGACCGCGAAGCGCTCTGAGGACTCGCTGTCGTACTGACCCGCGCGAAACGCGTAGTCGCTGAGGATCTTGCGCAAGATGTGGACGTTCGTAGCAAAGGGCTGAACGCGCATCTCCGCGAGCATTCGATCCATCGAGAGTAGCGCTCGATGTCGGATTGGTTCGAAGGTCGTCAGCTTTGCGATCAAAGGGCGGTCGTCAGCGGGCAGGGGCAGGCCGACCGTTGCTGAAGACGTCGCGCGAACGCTTCCCTGGGGCGCCGGCGAAACCGAATACGATGAAACGACGGCTTCTTGCTGGTCGAGCGCGAGAATCGATGCGTCGAGCGCGTGGCCGCGCGGCTCGATGGCTTCGATCTCCTCGGGGATCGCCTCCCCCGATGCGATTCGCAGTTGGAGCGCGACCAGGTCCACGCCCGTGACCATTTCGACGAGCGTATGGTGTCGTGGTAGGCCGATTTGCACGTCGGACACCCAGAACAATCCCGAAGGATCGATCTGAAACTGGATCTCGAGCAGCCCGGCATACCGTAGCTCTGCTGCAAGTCGTCGAGCGCTCTCGAAGAGCGCCATCCGAAACGCTTCACCGTCCGAGCGAAAGAGAAGCTCAGGTGACGGAGTTTCGTGGATCAGCGTATGCCCTCCAAGGGAGAGACTTCGGTCGCATTCGGCGATCGCAGTCGTGTTGCCGTGGGAATCGGCGATGACAATGACGCCAATCGCCCGAGGCCTCGACGCGTCCACTCGATCATGGACGGTGCGAACCTCGGCGCGGTGCGCGGCCGCCTGGACGGAGGCCTGATCGGTCAGTGCCCCGAGAACGTCGAGATCGGTTCCGATCACTGCCACGTCCGCCTTCTCCGCAGCAGCCGCTAGCTCGAACATCTCCGGCTGCCCCTGGTAGCCGAGGTGCGCTGCCTCAGCGCCGGCCTGCTCCAGGATTGACGGCAGCTGGTCGGTCGGAATTCCTCGGGCCTCTTCGAAATCGACCTCGATGCTCCGGTCGGCTGCCACGATGTGTCGGCTCGCGGTTTCGTTCTTGGGCGCTACCACGATGGACTCGACACCGAGTCTCCGGCAGGTGCGCGCGACGCGGGTCGCGGCCTCCCCGCGGCGCAGTATCAGTACTTTCTCGAACACCGGGCGAGCATAGCAACCGGTTCGTCCAAGGCACCCTGCTTCTTGGCTTGACCCAAACCCCGGGCGGCGCCACTAGCTCCGCAATGCCGGTCTGGCTTCGTTCACGAGGATTGGAACGCCGTTCCGTTCGCCACTCCGAGCTCAGGTGGAGAGCGGAAGCGATGCTCGAATCGCTTGGTCTTGGTCACGCTGAGTTGTCGATCCTTCTCTGCGATGACGAGTCGATCCGCAGATTGAACCGCCGCTATCGGAAGACGAACCGCGCCACCGACGTTCTTGCCTTCCCGATGCAGGAGGGCCGGGGACCCATCATGCAGCCAAGCATGCTCGGCGATGTGGTGATCTCCCTGCCGACCGCGACCCGCCAAGCGGCCACGCACGATCGCCCGATTGTCGACGAAGTCACCTTTTTGCTGGCTCACGGGCTGCTTCATCTGCTCGGATACGATCACGCCAGCAAGCGTGACGAGCTCGAAATGAGTGCCCGAACCAGGGATCTCCTGGCCGCGGTCGAGGCGGCCCGGTAGCCTTCCACGCTGTGGATAACCGTGCTGCGAGGGACCCAATCCAAGATCTAGATCTTGGTGCGATGCTTGGGATTTGGCGTCTAAGCCGCCGAAAGGTGGCCTGAATCGCCGATGAACGGGTTTCCTTCTCCATGTGCCGGGCCCCAGCGGAGGAACCTGTGGGATCTCTGTGGCAAAGGCGCGAGGCGCGCCCCGGCGTGGTCGCAAGCGTCAGCGCTTGGGCCGCCGCACATTGATTAACCCCAAGAAATTTGTTCGTGAAAGCGCACAAAGACCCTTGTCAGCACGGAAAACCCCAGGCATAGATGGCGCCGTGTCTGTCTGGGGCTTCGTTTTGGGGGCCTTTTCTTTGGATCGAACGGCAGGCCGGAGAATTAGGAGGGAACTATGACAGTGGGCAAGCGAATGACGAAGGCCCAGATCATGAGCGAGCTGGCCGACAAGAGCGGCCTTACCAAGAAGGAAATTGGCGCGGTTTTCGATGCACTTCGAGATCTCGTCAAGAAAGAGCTTGGTCGCCGTGGCACAGGGGAGTTCGTCATTCCCGATATGATCAAACTCAAGGTTCGTAAGATTCCGGCAAAACCTGCTCGGATGGGACGCAATCCGGCTACTGGCGAGGAGATGATGCTTCCGCCCAAGGCCGCGTCAAAGAAGATTCGCGCGACGCCTCTCAAGAAGCTCAAGGACCTGGTCCTCTGAGTCACTGAGACAACGAATCGAGAAAGAGGGGCCCTCAGGGCCCCTTTTTTGTTTGCGACCCGCGCAGTCGGCCCTCGGCGTAGCTGAGGATGAAGCGAATTTGATCGGCGTTGAGCTCGAAGGAAACCTCGATACGCTCGTCCACCGGCTTGAAGTCCATTCGGCGCAGGGTCTTGCCGAAGCCGGCGAGACTCGCGATCAGCTGCTGCGAGTAGAACGTCGCCACTTTCTTCCAATAGACCGAGGCCTCCTGCGCGAGGCTGTTTGACGGGTAGGTCGCCAAGACGCTGACCTTCACGACGTCGGGCGCGCTTTCCCGCACCGCCAATCGCAAACGGATCGGTACGTGCCTGATGTTGCCGAGGATGAACTGGTGAACGCCTTCGACTTCGAGCGAGATCACCTCTTCGGGACCCATCGAGAGCAATGCTTCGGGACCCCGTGCCGCGACGAGACCTTCCTTTTCCGCGTCGCGAAGCTCTCGCGCCTGCACCATGGCGAGTACCCGCTCGAGATCCCGTTTACGGGTGATGCTGAAGTGCTTCGGGCCGAGTAGCGCGATCGTACGAAGCGTCTTGTCGCGGTTGTGCCAGGGGGCCGTCGCGACTCCGTAGCGTCGTTGCCAGCGAACGGACTTGCCCCGGGAGCGCGCGAGACGAATCACGCTTTGGCGTGCAAATCCCTCCTCGTGCCCATGTCGGCCTGCGAGCACGAGTCGGGATCGGTCGAGGTTCGGGGTGGCGATCAGCAATCGGTCGAGGTCCGCGACCGGATCGATCCCGGACCCGTTGAGCAATAGCTGCCAGTCTGGGACTCCGTGCAGGAAGCGGGTGACGTCGGGAGCCAGGCTCGAGTGCCTTACCCGCTTCAAATCGACACGAAGAGCGAGCTGCGCGCCTGGCGGGATCCGGGACGGTCCGGTGACAGTCGGCGGTGCGATGATGGTGTCGGGGGCAGTGTCAGCGTCGGCGTCAGGGACAGCGCCAGCGTCGGTGTCAGCGCCAGTGTCAGGGGTAGCGTCCGTGTCTTCGGGGATGCCGGCATCGGGGGTTTGGGTTTCTCCTCCTTCGACCGCGTCTCGGGCCCAGCGTGGGTCGGGCACGCCAGTGGCCCTAGGCGGTTCGGACGCCGCGGCCATGGCCATTTCACCGGTGAGCCCGAACTCCACCTCCGCCGGAAGCGTGAGGTCGAAGTCGAAGTCGTAGTGAGCGGTGGCGCTGCTGATGTAGGCGAGCAGTGCAATGTGGAGCGAGGTCGATGCCACGATTCCGAACGCCGTGGAAAGCGGGTCGAGGTATTGACCGTTACGCATCCTAGTGACAGTTCGTAGCAGAACGAAGCCGTGCAATGCACACGTCGAACTGCCATGAGCCCCCCTATCGTAGTTTTCGTCACGATGGTGGCCGCGTACCCGCTACTGGCAGGTTCAGGCGGTTGCGATCTCGATGAGCCATTCGAGCTCATCGCGAACGAGCCGCCTCCCGATTCCCTCGACCTGGGGCCGCCTCAGAGAGTTTTTGCTAAGCGCTTCGTCAGTCCAATCCGGTCTGCCCCAAGCCCGGAGGCCGAGCGCGTGGGCTACATGCGCGCCGGCGCGCTGCTGCACTCCACCACCAGCAAACCTCTCGGGTATGAGGGATGCGAAGGCGGCTGGTACGAGCTCGATACCGGCGGGTTCGCCTGCAACACGCGCGATATCATCGTGTTTTCGGGCGAGCGACTGCCCGAGCTTCGGGCACGCCAAGCCGATCGTAGCGCCGTCATGCCCTACGAATACGTCACGGTCGGCCGGAACACGCCGGTCTACAAGCGCATTCCGAGAGCCGAGGAGATCTACGAGATTCCGCTCGAAGCTGTGGATGTCAGTGCCGATTCGGCAGGAGGCGAGGCCTCCGAGGCGCGCGATTCTGTCGACAACCCGCTCGTCGTACGGGTTCTACAGCCGGGCTTCTACGTGAGCCTCGATCGCAGTTTCGAAAGAGATGGCGTCACCTATTGGCGCACGCAGCAAAACGGGTTCATTCCCGCAGACCATTTGCGCCACAAGAAGTGGAGCGAGTTCAAAGGTCAAGAGCTTTCCGTTGGGGACTGGGGACCGCCGGTTGCCGTCACGCGGTCCGAGAGAACTACGGTCTACCGCATGAACGAACGGGGCAAGTTGCGAGCCACGCGGGCACGGCTCGACAAGCGCTCTTGGATCCAGCTGCGCTCGCGCCGCCGAATCGGCGACGACGCGTTCTGGGCGCTGAGAGACGGAACCTTGGTGCGCGAAACGGACGTACTGCTGATTCAGCCGAGCGCTCCGCCCGAGGGCGTGGGAGAAGGCGAGCGCTGGATCGATGTCGACCTGGGCCATCAGGTCTTGGTGGCCTACGACGGAACGCGGCCTCGCTACGTGACGCTCGTTTCGACCGGGCGAAGCAAGAGCCCGAGCCCAGAGCTCGACTACCGTACGCCCGTGGGCCTGCACAGGATTCGCGGTAAGCATCTCACGTCGACCATGGACAACGACGAGCCCGGTGCGCCGCCGTACTCGCTCGAGGACGTTCCGTACGTGATGTACTTCAAGGGCGCGTACGCGTTCCACAGCGCCTTCTGGCACGACCGATTCGGCCGCCCGAGGAGCCATGGCTGCGTGAACCTCGCCCCTCGCGACGCGAAGTGGCTCTTCAATTGGGCGGGGCCCGACCTGCCGGAGAGTTGGCACGGAGGGTCGGCCACCGAGCACAACCCAGGAACCTGGGTCTACGTGCACGGAGACACCCCGTAGGGTCCACGCATGGCACGACCACGGGGCAACCCCTGAGCCTGGGCCGGACTCGGAGCGGCGGCCTACTTGGCTAGCGCAGCTCTGACCGCTTTCAGCAGCTTCTGACCGTCGGGCCCGACCTGTTTCGCTACGTTGTCGGGAACGCTCTTTTCCTTGTCTTTGAACTTCTGAAGCTCCGCCGGGGTCGGTTCGTGAATGTCGTACCCGTAGCGAACCAGGTTCTTCAGGAGCACAGGCTCCATCTTCCGCACCTGTTCGCGGCCCCAGGTCGTGAGGTCGTAGGGCACCGTCAGAAGCACTTTCTGAATGTCGGCTGGCAACGTGTCGAACCACTTCTTCGAGTAGACCACGATGCCGGGCTGGTAGGAGTGCTGCGAAAGGATGAGGTTCCGCTCGCCCTCTTCGAGGCCCTGGTACCAGGTCGTCGCCATCGCGAAGAGTGGTGTGTTGTCGAAGCCGTCCACTACGCCGGTCTGCAAGCTCGTCATGGTGTTTGCCACGTCGATCGTGACAGGGCTCGCGCCCAGGGCCTTGTAGGCTTCGACGTGAGCGATCGCTTCCTGCGATCGGTAGCGAATCCCCTTCATGTCGTCGGGAACGCGAATAGGCCTGCGGCTGAAGTACGAACGGAAGCCATTTTCCCCCCACAGGGCGAAGACCAGCTTCTGCTTTTCGAGAATTGCGCGGACCTGCTTCAACACCTCGGGATCATCGAGCGCCTTGTCTGCTTGCTCCACCGTGTCGAACACGTACGGCGCCTCGAGGACATTGACTTCGCGAACGATGGAGCTGAGGCCACCGACAGAGCCTGCAAAGCCTTGCTTGCTCCCCATCTGAGTTCGCCGCGCGAGCGAGCGTTCATTCGAGCCGCCGAGGCGCAGCTTCACCTTCATGCGTCCACCGGTCTCTTCTTCGACGTATTTCTTGAGCCGCTTGAGTTGAAGTGCCCAAGGGCTGCCCGCGGGGACGACCGTCCCCAGCTCCAAGACGTATTCCTGCGCCGATGCTGGGGCCGGTCCAGCAAACAGGAAGGAAAGGGCGAAAAACGCCACAGCACAGACGATGGATTTACGCATTGGATTCTCCTCAGGAGGGCGGGCTAGGCCCAGTGGACGCCAGGGTGATCGAGCCTATTCAGATCAGAAGATGTCGTCGATTTCCGACATCAACTTCTTGGCCTTGCGCTTCTCGCACAGGGCTTCCGGGACGATCTCGGGAATGGCAGCGGGATCGCCGTTGAGAACGTAGTTGACTAGCTCCTCGAACAAGGGTCGGTTGTCTTCTTTCACGGCCCACTCTTCGGCCATGAGAATTCGAGTCCCATAGTAGTTCGGATGAGCTTGGATTGCGACGTTGAAGTGGGCCGCCGACTTTTGCATGTCGCCTCCCGCGAAGCTCGGCGCCTTTGCATAGAATACGCCGAAGTAGCGGTCCGGGCCCTGGTAGAAGTAGGTTGGATACTCATCGAGGCAGAACTCCATGATCGCGCGAATCTCGTCCTTGTACGACAGCAGAGTCGCGAAGCTCTCGAGTGTCGCCCAGCGACCTAGATTCGACGAGCGCCAATAGAGCGCGGGCACCGCATCGGCATTGAGCACGCTGATCGCGTTCTCGATCAGCTCGCCCGCGGCCATCTTCTCGGCGAACGCCGGAGACATCGCCGAAAGCGCACGCTCCGCTGCCCGGGTTCCCTGCTCGTGCATGTCCTTGTACGCGTCAGGGTTGTCCTCGTCGAAGCGGAGGTGACAGTCCGCGTAGAAGTACATCGCGTGAGTCAGCTCGCTGAGCGCTTCCGCGTTCTTTGGATCGAGCTCGGAGGCCTTGGTCCACGCGTCGATTGCAGCCTTTGCCTGCGCGGGGTCGTCGCGTTTCGCCCAAGCGGCCTTCGCCGTGGCCATGAGCTGAGCGACCTGCGCGCGGGCGGCGTCATCGAGTTGAACGGATTCTGAAGTCGTGTCCCAGGCGGTTTCGCGGGTTGACCCACAACCGGCTGCTACGGCAACCATGCATACCAGGGCAACCCAATGCCCGGTCTTCAACGAACTCATCATGCTTTCCTCCTGCTCCTCGCCGATCCGGCGGGGGGTACTGGCGGGGCATACCAAGAGGGCTTTCTCGCTGTCAACGACGCAAAGCGGTTGCGCGTCGGTTTGCTTGCAGGGGGTGGGGCGCTGTGGTACGAGCCTGCTTGAAAATTTGGTTTACCTAATCCTGGGTGGGCCGCCACGGCCCGCCCGTTTTTCGTTTAGCGACCCTGAGTAGAATTTGAGCCAGGCTACTGAACAACTCGTCCAGGCACTGGAGCGACTGATCGACCCCATTTGCCGCGCCCATGGCGTGGAGTTGGTGGATGTGCGCTACCTGAGAGAGCCCAAGGGTGCGGTAATTCGAATTATAATCGACCGGGAGGTCCCGGGTTTGGAAATCGGGAGCGGGGTGTCTTTGGAAGATTGCACGGGGGTCAGTCGGGACGTGTCGACCAGTCTGGATGTCCACGAGGACTTGCTCCCTTCCGGGGCGTTTCGCCTCGAGGTGAGCTCGCCCGGGCTCGAGCGCCCGCTGGTGAAGCTCTCCGATTTCGAACGTTTCGCGGGTCGCGAGGTCAAATTGCGAACACAATCTCCAATCAGGCAGCAGCGCCGCTTCCGCGGCAGGCTGGTCAGGGTCGTCGAGCAGAGCATCGAGCTCGAGCAAGACGGCGAACTTGTAATCATTCCGCACGGGGAAATCGCGCAAGCGAACCTCGTGTACAGATTCTCGAATTAGGTGGATAGATGGCTATTCAGCAAAGCGCGCTCTCCCTTCAGCACGTAATCGAACAGGTCAGCCAGGAGAAGGGCATCGATGCCAAGATCCTGGTCGAGGCCACCGAGCAGGCGATTCTGACGGCCGCGAAGAAGACCTTTGGTCCGGATCGCGAGCTCGAGGCGAGGTTCAACAAGGAAACTGGGGCGGTCGATCTTTTCCAGTACATGACCGTCGTCAGGTCGGTGGAAAACAGCGAACAAGAGATCTCCGTCGAAGAGGCGGAGGCGCACGGTCTAGAGGCCGAGATTGGCGAAGAGCTCGGCTTTCAGATTTTCTACCTCCCGGAAGATCGGGACAAGGCGCGCGAGCAGGACAAGCAGTTCGGTGAGCTCCTGAGCCTCGAGCAGAGCAGGAGTCGCTTCGGGCGCATTGCAGCGCAGACCGCGAAGCAGGTCATCATTCAGCGCGTTCGCGATGCGGAGCGCGAGCGAGTGTACGCGGAGTACAAGAGCCGCCAAGGCGAGATCATCACCGGGGTCGTTCGACGCTTCGAACGCGGATCGAACATCATCGTCGATCTCGGTCGAGGCGTAGAAGCGGTGCTGCCGCCGCGCGAGCAGACTCCGCGCGAGAGTTATCGCCCGGGGGACCGAATCGTCGCCCTATTGAAGGACATCGACCGCGAGGCTCGCGGCCCGCAGATCATTCTTTCGCGCACGGATGTCGGCCTGCTGGTCAAGCTCTTCGAAATGGAAGTGCCCGAGATCTACGAGGGCATCGTACGGATCGTCGCAGCGGCTCGTGAGCCAGGTGCGCGCTCCAAGATCGCGGTGAGCAGCCGGGACTCCGATGTCGATCCCGTGGGTGCCTGCGTCGGCATGAAGGGTTCGCGTGTTCAGGCGGTCGTTCAGGAGCTGCGTGGCGAGAAGATCGACATAGTGCCCTGGGATCGCGACCCGGCACGCTTCGTTTGTAACGCGATCGCACCCGCTGAGGTGATTCGTGTCGTCATCGATGAGGGCAACTCCAACATGGAGTTGGTGGTCCCTGATCCGAAGCTTTCGCTGGCGATTGGGCGTCGCGGTCAGAACGTACGACTCGCCTCGCAGCTAACCGGTTGGAGGCTCGACATCGTGAGCGAGTCACGGTTCAAGCAAATCGAAGAAGAGGCGATGGCCGCCCTCGCGCGCCTCAGCACCGACGAGGAGCTATCTCGGTCGCTCTACCGGATGGGTTTCCGGAGCCTCGACGAAGTCGTCGACGCGAGCGAGGGTGAGCTGGCGTCCGTCCCTGGCGTGTCTGCAGATGAGATCGCGAGGCTTCGCTCCACCGCCGCGGATGCCCTCGAAAAACTGCGCAAGGAGCGTCTCGCGGCCATGGCCGAGTTGGTGGAGGCTCCGAGCGAACGCGACAAGCTGCTCTTGGTTCGCGGCGTGAACGCCCGTGTTGCAGATTTGCTCGAGCAGAACGGGTACACGTCGGTTGCCGTGATCGCCGAGGAAGAAGACACCGATCGCCTCGCGATCAAGTCGGGGATCGGGGCATCGAAAGCGCAGGCGCTCAAGCTCGCAGTCGCCGCGTTCATCAGCACGGAGTGGCCGAGTGTCGAGAGCAAGATGCTCGCGAGCATCGCTGCCGCCGAGGCGGAAGCTGCTGAGTTGGCGAGGCAGGAAGCGCAAGCGGCCGAGGCTGAGGCCGCTGCGGCGGCAGAGGCCGACGTCGTCGCCGAGAGTGAACCCGATCCGGGAAGCTCCATCGAATCCACAGTCTCCTTGGAGACCACGCAGGAGTAGGCGCCGATGCTGGCTGTCATGGGCAAGACCGAACGAGACAAACCGTCGAGGCGGATGTGTGCTGGCTGCGGTGCTCGCGGCGAGCGTGATGATCTCGTTCGTCTCGTCGTCGGAGAAGATGCGCCATACGTCGCAGTGGATCTCGGACGACGGCTCGGCGGTCGAGGTGTCTCGGTCCATCCGGCCAGGGCCTGCATCCGCTCGGCGTCCCTGCGCGGAGGACTCGCGCGCGCGCTGCGAGGCGTGGCTCAGGTGGAACCAGAGAGCATCGAGGGGATGATCGTGGCTCAGTTCGAGCGGCGCATCCGGGGTCTCCTGAGCTCCGCGCAGCGGGCGAGGGCAGTCGCCCTCGGGACGGACGCGGTTCGAGCAGC
>Ga0055450_10000119_pt1 | contig 13522 bp, 10 predicted proteins | sample China_Galinas_PW_5_FD_57740 | JGI IMG/M metagenome (GOLD analysis project Ga0055450, IMG submission 57740) | Wetland microbial communities from San Francisco Bay, California, USA, that impact long-term carbon sequestration - China_Galinas_PWC_D1 | ecosystem: Environmental > Aquatic > Marine >... | reverse complement strand
GCCAGGTCCGGCTCTCCATCCTCAGGGACAAGCTTGCCGACGGCCTCGACATCCTGGCGGACATCGTCATGCACCCCACGTTTCCGGCGTCCGAGCTGGCCCGGGTGAGGAGGGAGCGCCTGGATCGGGTGCTGCAACGCTCCGCGGAGCCCGCCGCCATGGCCGACGACGCGTTCGCCCGTGTGCTCTACGGGGCCGACCACCCGTACGGCTCCAGCCTTCTGGGGACCCGTGAGACCCTGGAGGCCCTGGATCGCGAGGACGTGGAGGAGTTCTTCCGGGCACGCTACGCGCCTGGCCAGGCCACGCTCGTGGTGGTCGGCGACATCGCGAGGGCGTCGCTCGATTCACTCCTCGCGAGCTCGTTCGACGGCTGGCGCGGTCACGGCAGGGACCCCGTTCCCCTGCCGGCCGCAGCCGGCGGGGCGGCGCCGGCCATCTACCTGGTGGACAAGCCCGGAGCGGCTCAGAGCGAGGTACGCGTCGGGTACGTCGCGGTGGATCGCAAGACGCCCGACTACTATCCCCTCACGGTGTTGAACACCGTGCTGGGAGGGGCCTTCACGAGCCGGCTCAACATGAAGCTCCGGGAGGAGAAGGGGTACACGTACGGGGCGGGATCCGGGTTCGACATGCGGGTGGCGCCGGGCCCCTTCGAGGCCGGAGCGGCGGTGGCCACTCCCGTCACCGATTCGGCAGTGGCCGACTTCCTGGAGGAGATCGGGCGCATGAGCAGCGAGACCGTCCCGGACGACGAGCTCGGACGCGCCCGCAACTACCTCGCGCTTCGCCTCCCGCAGCGCTTCGAGTCGGTGGACGACGTGGTCCGGCGCCTTGCCGAGCTCGTCCTCTACGACCTTCCCCTGGACTCCTACTCGAGCTATGTGACGGCAGTGCAGGCGGTGGATACCGAGGCCGTGGAGCGTGCCGCCCATCGGTATCTGCCGGTGTCGCGGATGGTGGTCTTGGTCGCGGGGGACCGGGAGGCCGTGGAGGGCTCCCTCGTTTCCCTCGGCCTCGGCCCGGTGGTGGTGCTGGATCCTGGCGGAGCGCTCCGCGGGAAGGGCTCGATCCCGGGCGGGGGGGAGTAGGCGTGGGCATCCTCGACATCGCCTTCACCCGACACCGTTTGAGCAACGGTCTCAAGGTCGTGCTGTCCCCCGACCCCACCGCCCCCATCGTGGCCGTGAATCTCTGGTACGGAGTGGGCTCCCGGAACGAGGCTCCGGGACGCACGGGATTCGCACACCTCTTCGAGCACATGATGTTCCAGGGCTCGCTGCACGTGCCGAAGAACCGGCATTTCGAGCTGGTGGAGCGGGCGGGGGGCTCTCTGAACGCGACGACGTGGTATGACCGGACGAACTACTTCGAGACGCTGCCGTCGAACCAGCTCGAGCTCGCCCTCTGGCTCGAGTCGGATCGCATGGGGTGGATGGCTCCCGCCATGGATCAGGAGAAGCTGGACAACCAGCGCGAAGTGGTGAAGAACGAGAAGCGGCAGCGCTACGACAACCAGCCCTATGGCGACTGGGACGAGCGTCTCCACCGAATGGTGTATCCGGAGCGCCACCCCTATCACCACACCGTCATCGGTTCGATGGGGGACCTCGACGCGGCGACGTTGGACGATGTGGCGACGTTCTTTGCGGCCTACTACGTGCCGAGCAATGCCGTGCTCACCGTGGCGGGCGACTTCGATTCCGATCGGACCCTGGACCTCGTGGACGCCTGGTTCGGAGAGATTCCGGCGGGCGCACCCATTCCCCCGCTTCCGGGCGAACCGTCGCTGCCGCCGCTCATCGGCAACACCGTGCGAGACGAAGTGGTGGGCGACGTGCCACTGCCGCGAGTCATCATCGCCATGCGCATCCCTCCATACTCGGAGGATGGCTTTGCGGTGGCCGAGGTCGCCCGTTCCGTGCTGGGTACCGGTCGGGCGTCGCGACTCTACCGGCGCCTGGTGCGGGAGCGGCGCGTCGCCAAGGACGTGACGACGTACGCGTTCCCCCTGCTCACTGGGGCTGGTATGCTGCTGACCTGGGCCACGGGCTATCCCGGGGGAAAGCCCGAGGAGCTGGAAGCCGCCCTGGCCGGCGAGCTGGAGGGCCTGGTCGACGTAGCGTCCGACGAGGTGGAGCGGGCCGTGGCGGTCACGGAGACCGATCTCGTGCGCTCGCTGGAACGAGTGGCGGAGCGTGCCGACCTGCTCTCGATGTTCGATCTGTACTTCGACGACCCCGGGCGCCTGAACACCGAGATCGACCGCCTCCGGGCGGTGACGCCCGAACAAGTGCGAGCCTTCGCCGCAGAGCGGCTGGGGCCGGACAACCGGGCCGTCCTCTCCTACGTGCCGGGAGGTGACCGATGAGCGCGGTGGACAGGACCGGGGCGCCGGGCCCGGGACCGCTGCGGGACTTCTCCTTTCCAGAGGTACGTCGCCGTCGGCTGCCGGGGGGGGTGGACCTCCGTGTGGCCCGCATGTCGCGCCTGCCCGTGGTCAGCGCGGTGCTCTTCGTGCGCGCGGGTGAATCCGCGCTGCACGAGGCGCGGGCCGGACTCGCGTGCCTGACGGGACACGCATTGGACGGAGGCACGCGAAGACGATCGGGAAGTGAGCTCTCGGAGGCACTGGAGCGTGTGGGGGCGCGTATGGGAGTGGCCACGGGCTGGGAAGGGACCAGCGTCTCTCTCTCGTGCCTGGCGGAACGCTTCGAGGAGGCCTTTGCGTTGCTGGCGGAGACGGTGCGGGAGCCCGCGTTCCCCGATGCGGAGGTCGAACGGGCCCGGAGCCAGACCTTGGCGGATATCCGACAGCGCGCCATGGATCCGGGTTCGGTGGCATCGGATGTGGCGGCCCGTAGCGTCTTCGCTGCTGGAGTCCCCTATGCTCGACCCATGGCCGGCACCGTCGGGTCGGTCGAGCCCCTGCGCCGAGACCATCTCCGAGGGTACGCCGGGGCCGCCTACCGGCCCGAAGACGGAGGAGTCGTGGTGGTGGGGGACGTCGATGTCGATGAGGTCGGCGACATCGTCGGCCGCCATTTCGCCGACTGGTCCGGCTCGCCCTCCGTCGGTGAGGACTTCGAAGTCGAGCCGGCTTCCCGGAGCCGTGCCGTCCACGTCGTGGACCGCCCGGGATCCGTGCAGTCGGAGATCCGCGTGGGACACGTGGGGGTGGCGCGGTCGGATCCCGACGCCTTTTCCCTGACCGTACTCAACACGGTCCTCGGGGGTGCGTTCACCAGCCGGCTCAACCTCAATCTGAGGGAGCGGCACGGCTTCACGTACGGAGTGCGCTCGCGCTTCGCCATGCGGAGCCGGCCGGGTTCGTTTCAGGTCCGCACGGCCGTGGGGACCGAGGTCACCGCGCCGGCCGTGAGGGAGATCGTCGCGGAGCTCGAAGGCCTCGTTCGCGACGGCCCCACCGGAGCGGAGATAGAGGCCGCCCGGGACTACATCGCCGGGACGTTCCCTCTTCGCCAGGAGACGGCAGGGCAGGTGGCCGGGCGCATCAGCGAGCTGGTGGTCTACCATCTCGAGGACGACTACCACGACACGTATCGCGAGCGGATCAGAGCGGTGCAGGTGGAGGACGCGCACGCAGCAGCCCTGAGACATGTCCGACCCTCGGAGGCCCAGATCGTGGTGGTGGGGGACGCCGCCGAGGTCGTGCCGGCGCTGGAGGCGCTGGAGCTCGGTCCCGTGAACATCGTGGCGCCGCTCTGAGGAGTGGCCGCCGAATCCGTTCCTGCAACCGATGGCACCCCGGTATGCGTCTCACTCCGGTGAAAGGAGGGAGATGCGGACTCCGGACGTGCCGCTCAGGGGTCGTCGAACATGGATGAAATAGATCCCCCGCGCCGTTTTCCGGACCGACTGAGCACCCGTATGGTGCATGACGGGCGCATCGTCAAGCTGAGCCTCGACACCGTGCGGTACCCGGACGGTTCCCAGGGCACACTCGAGATGATCCGTCATCCCGGGGCGTCCGCGGTGTTGCCGGTGGTGGGATCCGTGGATGAGCCGGATCCCGAGATCCTGCTCATCCGTCAGTACCGGTACGCTACCGGCGGCTACATATGGGAAGTGCCGGCGGGTATTCCACTGGGGCCCGACGAGCGGGCGGATGTGTGCGCCAGGAGGGAGTTGGAGGAGGAAACGGGGCATCGGGCAGGAGAGTTGCTGCCCCTGACCCGGATCTTCACGACTCCGGGGTTCACGGACGAGGTGATCCAGCTGTTCCTGGCGAGTGGTCTGACGGACGGAGAGCGGAAGCTGGACGATGACGAGTTCGTCGAGGTCGTGCGCATGCCGTTCTCCCGGGCGATCGAGATGGTGCGCGACGGGGAGATCACGGACGGCAAGAGCGTGTGCACGATCCTCTATGCCGCGACCTTCCTGATGGGTGCGTAGCGGACCTGCCAGGCGTGCAACAACCTGCACGGTGTCCAATTCTCACCTGTTCAGGCGTCATCTAGGTAGGACGTCCGTCGTATTAGAAGGAGGCGGAGCGGGCCGGTTTGCGGCTGGCACGCCCCGTGCAAGACAGGGTGTGATGGAAGACGGGAGGAGGATCCGCCGTCGCCAGTGGCGGGACGGACCCAGACGAGGAGGTGACAGCGTGGCCAGATCGAGCGTAAGAAAGCGCGGGGCCCCGAGGCCGACGGGCGAAGCCCACGAGCACCGCCGCCGGCTTGCCGATCTCACGGACAGCGAGGTGGTGCAGGCGTCGCTCGAGGGTGATTCACGGGCCTTCGGGGAGATCGTGTCCCGGTATGATCAGCGTCTTCTCAACTTCGTGTACCGGACCATCGGCGACCGGGAGCGGGCGCAGGATCTCGTGCAGGAGACGTTCGTTCGGGTTTACCGGCACCTGAAGCGATTCGACCAGTCGAAGAAGTTCTCGACCTGGATCTACACCATCGCCAGCAACCTGGCGAAGAACGAGCTCCGGAATCGTTCCCGCAACCCCCTCGTCCTCTTCCAGACCATCAAGAAGAACTGGGACGCGGACCACCGTCCCCTGGAGTGGGAGGACACCCAGTACAAGCCGGACGACCTGTTCCGCAAGCGCCACCTCCGGGAGAAAGTCGAGGAGGCGGTGAAGCTGCTTCCCGAGCACCATCGTATCGTCTTCGTCCTCCGCGAGCTGGAGGGGAAGACGTACGAGGAGATCGCGGAGATCACGCAGTGCAACCTGGGCACCGTGAAGAGCCGGTTGAACCGCGCGCGGAACAACTTCGCCACCATCGTGGCGCCCATGATCGACTGAGCACGTCGGCTGCCCGGGGGCCCTCTTCGGGGAGCGACGACGAAGGTGACGGGTGGGGTGGGGGTGAGCGGCCCTGTCGGGGTGACCCGGCGGGGCCGTGGTGCCAGTGGAACCCGGTCGGCGGGAGGGCAGTATGAACTCCTTGGCTCGGGCCGCGGTCCGGACCTCCATGACCACTGCGGAAGGTGCGCCCAGATGACCTGCTCGGACTTCGTCGCCCGCCTGTCGGAGTACATCGACGGAGCGGCTCCGGTGGAGGAGCTGCGAGAGGCGGAGCAACACGTCGCCGGCTGTCCGTCGTGCAGCCGGTACCGCGCCGTCGTCGAACGCGGAGTCGAGCTGCTCCGTGGGCTACCGCTGCCCGAGGTCCCGGAGGACTTCCACCCCCGACTTCAGCACCGCCTGTATCACGTCGATGCTGGGGCGGCCCTGGGTGGGCCCGCGAGCTCGGTGGCCCCAGGGCTGACCGTGGTGGGCGTGGCGCTGGTGTTCATGGCCATCGCGTGGGCCCCCATGCTCCGGGCCGCCGCCCCGGAGGTCGAGCTCCCGGCCATCGAGGTATCGCGACCACCCATGGCGCTGCGGTATCGCTCGACGCGGGCGTACCCCTTCAACGCGGCGCTCGACGACCGGTCCAGGGCGCGGCGGGAATCGTCCGTCCGTCCCGCCGACCTGTGGGACGACGCGCCGGCGCTGTTTTCCGAGTACTCGGCCCTCTCCCACGGGCACCGGAGCTCCTCCATGGAGAGGACCGGTCTTGAGCAGGACCACTGACGGCCGGAGCTTTGCGGCGGCGCATCCCCTGGCGTCCCGTGGCCTGTCCCGTCAACCTTCGAAGGTCACCTCCTGGGCGTGCACCGCTCGAGGCGCGCCGGACTCTCACCGCCGATCGATCGATCCATGGATCCCCTGAAGGAGATTCCGTCGCTCGCCCGCGCCAGGGGGGGCGCCATCTACCTGCACGGCGAGGACGAATTCCGTAAGGAGGAGATCGTCCGCGCGCTGGTGGAGGTCCACCTCGATCCGGCGACCGCCGACTTCAACCTGGACCTCCTCAGAGGCTCCGAGGTCGATACGGAGACGCTCGCCTCGGTGCTGGCCACGCCGCCGATGATGGCGGAGTGGAGAGTGGTGGTGCTCAGGGAGGTGGAGGCGCTCGCGTCGAGCCCGAAGTCTCGCGCGGCGCTGATGGAAGTCGTGGAGAGTCCCCCTCCGGGTCTCGCCCTCATCATGTCGTGCACCGTTCCTCAGGGCTCGAAGGCGAAGTTCTATCAAGGACTTGCCCGGAAGGCCCTCGCCGTCGAGTTGCGACCCATCGGCGACGCCGATGTGCCCGGCTGGCTGATGGCTCGAGCCCGCGAAGTCCACGCCCTGGAGATGGACGAGGATGCCGCCCGGGCCCTCGGAACCGCGGTGGGTGCCACGGCGGGCGTGCTGGCAATGGAGCTTTCGAAGCTCGCCGAGTTCGCCGGCGGGCGGGGCCGAATCACCGTCGCGGACGTCGAAGCAGCGGGGACGAAGCTTCCGTCGCAGGACCGATGGCGCTGGTTCGACCTCGTGGGAGAGGGTCGCTTCCAGGCGGCTCTGGACAGCGTGGGGGTGCTTTTCGGTCAGGGAGAGAACGGAGTTGGGCTGGTCATCGGCCTGACGACGCACTTCCTGCGACTGGGCGTCGTCGTGGACAACGGGCCAGCCGCCCTGGCGGAGGTACTCTCGCGTCACCAACAGTGGCTGGTGCGGCCACTGACGTCGCAGGCCCGCCGATGGACCCTCGATGAGATCGACGGCGCTCTGGACGGCCTCCTGCGTGTGGACCGACTGCTCAAGGCCAGCCCGCTCCCGGACGCGCATTTCATCGAAGAGTGGCTCATGGGCCTTGCCGTGAAGAGGGCCGCGGCGTGAGGCGTTGGGCGGGACCGCTGCTGATGGCCATGGGCTTGACCCTCGCCTCCGCGCCGATGGCGGCGCAGAGCGCCAAAGGAGCCGGGCGCGACACCGTCACACTCGATGGTGTGGAGAAGTTGATCCAGGCGGGCCGGACGGAAGACGCACGCGACCTGCTGACTCAATGGTGGGGCGGGGGTCGCGCGAATGCGTCCACTCGCGACGTGCAGCGCGGGCTCTGGCTACGGGGCCGCCTGACGGTCGACCCGGCCCAGGCGGAGCTGGACTATCGGCGTCTCGTGGTGGAATACCCCGGCGGCCCGTACTCGGCCGAGGCCCTCTTCCGTCTCGCCCAGTCGGCCTGGGAGGCCGGAGACTCCACGCAGTCGGCCCAGCATGTGGCCCGACTCTCCCGTGAATATCCGGGCAGCCGGGTTCGTGCCGACGCGGAGGCGTGGCTCGCCGGTGCGGGGTCTCCCCCACCGCGGCCGGCCACCGTCGCGGATACCGTCCGCCCGCCCTCTCCGGAGCCCGCCGCCGCTGCGGATACGGCGCATGCTCCCGCTCCGAGGGCAGCGTCCGCGACCCCCCCGCGATACGCCGTACAGCTGGGCGCGTTCTCGACGGACGCCCGCGCTCGTGCGCTGCTGAACAGGGCCCGCGAGGCGGGGTTCGAGGCCCGACTCGTCCGGGTGCCGGGGAGTCGCCTGCTACACGTCCGCGTCGGGAAGTTCGACTCTTCGGCGGCTGCAGACCCCCTGATGAAACGACTGGAAGCCTCGGGGTTCACGGCGGCGGTGATTCCGGACGCGGACCGGGAGGAGCCTGTCGGCTCCTAGGCCGGCGCCCCAGAAGGGCCTGCGTCGCCCCCAGCCCGGGTGGGCGACCGCGTCAGAGCGCGTCCAGGACGCGCTTCAGTCGGGCCTGGACCTCCTCGGCCATGGCGGCCATATCGTCTCGACCCGCCACGCCCAGCTGCTTCACCGGGTCCATGACCGACACCACGGTCGTCCCCTCGTCGTCGCCCTCGTAGACCACGAGGTTGCAGGGGAGGAGAAGGCCGATGTCGATCTCCTCCGTGAGCGCCTGGTGGGCCAGGGGAGGGTTGCACGCGCCGAGGATCAGGTAGGGGCGGAAGTCCTCGCCCAGCTTCTCCTTCATGGTGCTCTTGACGTCGATCTCGGTCAGGACGCCGAAGCCCTCCTTCTTGAGCTCCTCCCGTACCCGGGTGTTCGCTTCGTCCACTGAAGTTCGCAGGGTCTTCCGGAACCCGTAGCTGAGATCGCCGCTCATTGTCGTGTGCCTCTCGTTGTCCGCCGTTCGGTCTCGGGGCAGGTCTTCGTTCAGGAAGCTAAAGGGATCCGAGTGGGGTCCAAGGCCCGGAATCGACGGACCCTCTGTCGCCCACCGCGCCAGCGGTGGGGTCGGGCAGAGCATCGCTCGTCCTTCCTGACATGTCCGCCATGACATGTCCGGCGGTCGCGTCTCCGGGGTTCCGCGAAATCCTTGCTCGTGCGACGGCGATGTGGACGCAGCCGTCGCCTGGCTGGAACGGGCCGTGGACGAACAGGCCTGGTACCTGCGTAGTCCCGCCTTCGACATCCTCCGCGACCAGCCCCGCCTCCAGGCCCTCTGGAAGAAGGTCGGACCGCCTTGGAAGCCGGGCGACCCTCCGCCGCGTACGCCTCCTTCCGGTTGATCCAACCCCACCCCGCCGGGTATCCTTCCGCGAGACCCCAAGGAACCCATCGGGAGCGCGTGTCCCCACGGGCACCGCTCCCTTCGCGCAGACGTCATGGCCGGCTCCGACGACACCCCTCTCATGCAGCAGTGGCGGGACGCCAAGTCCCGCCACCGCGACGCGCTACTCTTCTTCCGCGTGGGAGACTTCTACGAGCTCTTCCACTCGGACGCGGAGGAGGGCGCGCGCCTGCTGGGGCTCACCCTCACGTCGCGCAACAACGGCGCGGCAGCGCGGGTCCCGCTGGCGGGTGTGCCCGCCAAGGCGCTGGACGAGTATCTGGCGCGTCTGGTGCGCCTGGGGCGCCGGGTGGCGGTGTGCGACCAGGTGGAAGACCCCGCCTTGGCCAAGGGGATCGTAAGGCGCGAGGTGACGGAAACCATCACTCCGGGCACAGTGGTGGCGGATACGCTCCTCGCTGAGAAGCGCAACAACTTCCTGGTGGCGCTCGTAGCCGACGGCGCCGAGGCTTTCGGCCTGGCGGCCCTGGACGTGTCCACCGGCGAGATCGATACCCGCCGGGTGCCGGTGCCGGATCTCGCAGCGGAGCTGGGCCGAATCGAGCCTGCGGAGCTGCTTCTGCCCCGGAGCTTCGAGGACGTACCGGGACCGTTGGCCTCCGTCGACGTGCCCGCCCGCACGTTCCGCGACGACTGGATGTTCGAGAAGGACGTGTGCTCCCGCGAGTTGCTCTCCCTGTATAGGGTCCAGTCGCTGGGCGGCTTCGGCTTCCAGACGGGCGACACGGCGTTGATCCGCGCCACGGGGTCTCTCGTGCAGTATCTCAAGGAGATCCGGCCGGCCGGGGTCACACATCTTCAGCCCGTGCGGATCCGGCGCCCGGGTCACGTCATGCTCCTGGACGAGATGACGCGCCGGAACCTGGAGCTCATCGAGCCGCTACGTCCGGGTGAGGAGGGGGGTACCCTGCTGTCGGTCCTGGACGAGACGGTCACGGCCATGGGAGCCCGCTTGCTCCGCCGGTGGGTGCTCGAACCGCTGGTGGTCCCCTCGGAGATCTGGGGTCGTCAGGAGGCGGTGGCCGAGTTGGTCGAAGGCCGTGAGATGTCGTCGGCGCTGCTCGATGCGCTGAAGGGCGTGAGCGACCTGGAGCGCCTTGCCGGCAAGGTCGGAACCGGCCGCGTCGCGCCCCGCGATCTTCTGGGTCTGCGGCGCTCGCTGGAGAGGCTCCCCGCGGTGCGCGACGCCACCGCCGCCGCGACCTCCGATGTCCTGCGGGAAGTCGGCGTCGGTCTCGATTGCCTCGAGGATCTGCACGACCTGCTCCGGGAGGCTCTCGCGGACGATCCGCCCGCCACGCTCCAGGAAGGCGGCGTTCTGCGCGAGGGATGGTCGACCGAGCTGGACGAGCTCCGAAGCGTGCGCGACGGTGCCGTGGACTTCATCGCCCGCCTCCAGGCCCGGGAACGGGAGCGCACGGGCATCGGCTCCCTCAAGGTCGGCTTCAACAAGGTGTTCGGATACTACCTCGAGGTGACCAAGGCCAACCTCGACCGGGTACCCGGGGACTACGTCCGCAAGCAGACGCTGGCCAACGGCGAGCGGTACTTCACGCCTGAGCTGAAGGAGTGGGAGGAGAAGGTCTTCGGTGCCGAAGACCGCATCGCACAGCTCGAGGCCGAGCTGTTCGCCACGGTCCGCGGCCAGGTTGCTGACCAGGTCGGCCGGCTCCAGAGAACCGGCGCGCGCGTCGGCACGCTCGACGTCCTCGTCACCCTGGCGCGAGTGGCCGTGCGCCGGGGATACGTGCGTCCCGAGGTACACAGGGGCTTCGAGCTGCGCATCACCGCCGGAAGACATCCGGTGGTGGAGACCATGATGCCCCGCGAGGAGTTCATCCCCAACGATCTCGTCCTGGACGAGGATGGATGGATGGTCGTCCTCACCGGTCCCAACATGGCGGGCAAGAGCACGGTGCTGCGCCAGGTGGGTCTCATCCAACTGCTGGCCCAAATAGGCTCCTTCGTGCCCGCCGATTCGGCCCGCCTGCCGGTGACCGACCGGATCTTCACGCGGGTCGGGGCCTCGGACAACCTCGCCAGGGGTCAGTCGACGTTCATGGTGGAGATGAGCGAGACGGCCGCCATCGTCCACGGCGCGAGCGACCACTCGCTGGTTCTCCTGGACGAGATCGGCCGGGGCACCTCCACGTACGACGGCGTCTCCATCGCGTGGTCGGTCACCGAGTACATCCACGAACAGCTCCGGTCACGCACCATCTTCGCTACCCACTATCACGAGCTCACTCAGTTGGGGGACCTGCTGCCCGGCGTGAAGAACATGAACGTCTCCGTGCGGGAGGTTGGCGAGGAAGTGGTCTTTCTGCGCCGCCTCGTGGACGGGGGGGCGGACCGCTCCTACGGGATCCAGGTGGCACGTCTCGCGGGACTCCCCGACGGCGTCATCGAGCGGGCTCGGGAACTTCTGGCGGAGCTGGAGGGAACACATACCCACGGAGGTGAAGGTCTCGGCCGGCACGGCGCGCACCGGCCTCGCTCGGAGCCACCTCCGGATCAATTGTCCATGTTCCAACAGGAGCACCCGGTGGTCGACCGCCTGCGCGCCCTCGATCCGGACGGTCTCACACCCCGGGAAGCTCTCGACCTCCTGTACGAGCTCGGGAGGTTGGTGAAGGGCGACGAGCGTTGATGTCCTGTCCGGCTGGTGATCATTTCGTGGGCCGTGTCCTCTCCATCCGTGGCGGTGCCCTGGCGGCCCTGCTCCTGGCCGTCGGATGTGGTGGAGAGGGTGAGATTCAGCAGCCGACTCCCCTCTATGGGGAGATCCCCATCGAGTATCCGCTCCAGCTCTGGGACCAGAACATGGAAGGGGAGACCCTCCTCCGCGTCCGTGTGACCGATACGGGTCAGGTTGACAGCATCGAGGTCGTCGAGTCGGCAGGGGAACCCGCCTTCGACTCGGCGGCCGTGGCGGGTGCCCGGGAGCTCCGGTTCAGACCCGCGCGCCGGAACGGCAAGCGCATCGAGGTCTGGGCGAAGGTGCCGGTGCACTTCTCCAAGAGGCCGCGCCCCGACACCCTGGGCGGAGTTGCCAGCGGGAGCTGACCCGGCCACCGAAGCCAGGGCGGTAGCCTGGCGGCGCCCTGCGGGGCCCCCGCCCCATCGGCTGCGCCACCCTGGATTCTCGTGGGTGGGCTCGCTAGCCTCCCACGGTTGACGACCCATCCGTCCAGACCGATGCACGGGAGCAAGCGCATGTCAGAGCGACACCGTCGCCCCTACGACGACGTCCTCCAGATGGTGGGATGGACCCCCCTGGTCCGGCTGAACCGGGTCACCGACGGATGCCGGACGCCCGTATACGGGAAGGCCGAGTTCATGAATCCCGGCGGTTCCGTGAAGGACCGGATCGGGCTGGCCATGATCGAGGCGGCGGAGGCGGAAGGTCGGTTGAAGCCGGGCGGCGTGGTGGTGGAGGGGACGAGCGGCAACACCGGGCTCGCGTTGGCCCTGGCGGCCGCCATCAAGGGGTACAGCTGCATCTTCACGATGCCCGACAAGATGAGCCACGAGAAGGTGAAGCTCCTGCGGGCGTTCGGCGCGGAGGTCGTCATCACGCCGACCGCGGTCCCTCCGGACCACCCCGAGAACTACGTCATGAAGGCGAAGGCCATCGCGGCGGAGACGCCTGGCGCGGTCCTTGCCAACCAGTTCTACAACCCGGCCAACCCGGAAGCGCACTACAGGACGACGGGCCCAGAGCTTTGGGAGCAGAGCGAAGGCAGGATCAGCCATTTCTTCGCGGGAGCGGGGACCGGCGGGACCATCACCGGGACCGCGCGCTTCCTGAAGGAGAAGAACCCCCAGGTCCGCATCGTCGGTGTGGACCCGGACGGCTCGATGATCGCGCCCTGGTTCCTCACGGGCGACGAGGTCGAGGGGCACCCCTACAAGGTGGAGGGCCTCGGCAACGACAAGATCCCGGGCACGCTGGATCTGGACCTCGTCGACGACTACGTGACCGTGAGCGACCGCGAAGCCTTCCTCATGGCTCGGCGCCTGACCCGGGAGGAGGGGCTCTTCGTAGGGGGCTCCTCGGGCCTCATCGTGCATGCGGCCGTGACCCTGGCCCGAGAGTTGGACGACCCCGACGCGTTCGTGGTGGCGGTGCTGTGCGACTGGGGAGAGCACTACCTCAGCAAGGCCTTCGACGACGACTGGATGCGGGAGAGCGGCTTCCTGCCCCGGCCACATCGGCAGACCGTGCACGAGCTGCTGGCCGCGAAGGACGCCCAGCCCCAACTCATCTCGGTGGCCTCGGGCACGTCGGTGCGCATGGCGCTCTCCACCATCACGGCCCACGACATCGGGCAGCTTCCGGTGTTGATGGACGGGGAGTGCGTCGGCTCGCTGGCCGAAGCCGACCTCATGGCGAAGGTGCTGGAGGCTCCGGAGATCCTGGACGCCTCCGTCGACTCGTTGATGGACCCGCCGTATCCGGTGCTCGACGGCCACGTCGGCGCCGACGAAGTGAGACGGATCCTTCAGCGTGGGAACGCCGCGTGCCTGGTCCGGGAAGGTGGTGCGCTCACGGGAATCATCACCCGCTACGACCTCGTGCGGGCGCTCACCGGGGCGGCG
>Ga0055450_10000118_pt1 | contig 13531 bp, 14 predicted proteins | sample China_Galinas_PW_5_FD_57740 | JGI IMG/M metagenome (GOLD analysis project Ga0055450, IMG submission 57740) | Wetland microbial communities from San Francisco Bay, California, USA, that impact long-term carbon sequestration - China_Galinas_PWC_D1 | ecosystem: Environmental > Aquatic > Marine >... | reverse complement strand
CCCACCTGGAAAGTGATTCCCTGCGAACTGAAAAAGCGCGGCTGCCCGGTTTGGAAAGTGATGACCTCGCCAGCGTTAGTCGACATGGTCATGCTGCCACCCTGAAAGGCCAGCAGGGATCCCTCAAGTGTGATCCATTCCTCAACCCGGGCCTGAGGATCAGGTGTATGCTCCCCATCAGCAAGGCCGGCACCCTGCCCTCTATCTGAGTTTTCAGCCCCACTCCACAGCGGTTGGCCGCTCTCATCTCGCACTCTGAGTGTCTCCCCATTTTCCAGCACAACTTGTTCAGCATGGATCGTGCCCCCATTATCAATTCCGAGCACTGTCGCGCTTTGTCCGACCTGCAGTTCAACAGCCTGGTTCTGCCAGAAATCTGGCGGACCCAGTTCTATGTAAACGCTATCCCCAGCCTGAAGCTGAAATTGAAAACCATACCCATCAATCTCCGTGATGGTACCATTCGCCTGCCAGGAATTTCCCAGCATACTTCCCTGGACTTGGGCTGGTGCATTTCTAACTGCCGCCCCTCCCAGCTGTACCGCAGGAGATTGGGAAGAATCCGCTTCAAAAGCCAGCGGAGAGATATCTGTGGAACTATTGTCGCTCTCTTGATTGATGGCATTGTAAGCCAATGCCGTACCCCCTGCTCCCACTACTGTTACCAGTAAGATACCGACAAGTATTTTCTTCAACATATTAGATTTCCTTTCTGAATATTGGTTAAAACCATTGTGAATTCTTATAAGCACCCAGTTTAACAGCCAATAATTAAGGAAATATTCAGGCAATATGAAGAAAAAATGAACATTCACCAGCTTGGCTGTCAACAATATTGACCACCTCGACAGCCTGGATAGCCGGAGAGATTCTGTGAGTGGCATGACATACATCAAGAGGATTCAAGCCTGGGAGCAGATCCAAAGGAGCCTTGCGATCCCACTCCTGGTGATCCTATTCCGGATCAGGCCAGCTTATGCTACACTGGATTTTAACAATATCCTGCTGCTTCCTACTTATTAGTAAGTTCCTCAAGGATATGCTCCGCCAGCCGATCAGGGGCCTATAAATCCTTTCCCTTCTAATAAGGAGTTCCATGATGAAGATAACCGCCCTGATCGAAAACACGCTTTCTCCCAATTCCAGGGACCTCAAATCAGAACACGGTTTGGCGCTCCACATCAAATTGGATGACCGGGAGCTGCTCTTTGATACGGGTGCTTCCGAGTTATTTGCTGATAACGCTGCCAGCCTAGGTGTCGACCTGAGCGCGGTGAATGCCGCAGTGCTTTCCCACCACCACTATGACCACGCCGGCGGCTTTGCTCGATTCCTGGAAGTCAATCACCAGGCACAGGTTTATCTCTGTCCAGCCCCCACAGGGGAACTCTGGTTCAAAGCTTTCGGTTTACTCAGGCGCTACATCGGGATTCAGCCAGATTTGCTGTTGTCTCATCCGGATAGGTTTAGCTACCTGCAAGACGAGCAAGAAATCCTCCCTGGTGTCTATGCTTTCTCGCCAATCAAACACAAATATTCCCTTCCTGGGGGAAATCGCTACCTGTATCAAGTAAAAGATGGGTACTGGAGAAGGGATGACTTTGAACACGAACTTGTCCTGGCAATCGAGGAATTCGGCAGCCTGGTGATCATTACCGGGTGCGCCCACAGCGGTATGCTGAACATGATCGCTACTGTCAGGGAGATGTTCCCCAGCCTGCCCATCAAAGCCGTTGTGGGAGGTTTCCATTTAGTGGGCTTACCAATGTTCAACACCATGGCTGGAAGCAAACGCGATGTTCAGAAATTAGGAGAAAAGCTGCTCAGCTATCCTGTCGATACTGTCTATACCGGGCACTGTACAGGCGAAAAAGCATTTACCGTTTTGAAAGAAGTCATGGGAGACCGCCTGCAATCTTTATCTACAGGGTGCGTAGTTGACCTTTAACTTACATACAGGCATATCAATTCCCACTTATGGAAAATCAATGGAGTATTAGAACCTTGACTATTAAACAGTTGGCCAGCATCTTAGTTTACTTGGATATTGCCGCCTGGATTGGTTTCGGGATAGCCGTGGGGTTGGGTTTGATCCCGGGCGTCCCGGAGGGACCGATCCGCTGGCTGATAGCCGCCCTGGCTGAAGCTGCCGGGGGAGCTATGCTCCTTCTGTTTCTCATATCCCGGAAACATAAATGGACTTTTTTTCCTGCTTCTGGGACTGCTGGCCTTGATCTCTTTGGTATCACTTGCAGACCAGGTTGGATTGCTAGATTGGATCGTCTCTGCAATTAACCTGGCCGCACTGGTGCTGCTGATCATTATCCACAGGCAGCCGGCCCAGGTAGCTGCCCAGAAATCTGGATAAACGGCTGTGTATTGACTTATATTTAATTGCATTAAAGGGAAACATGAAAAAAGAACATCATTCCGATGCCTACAATCATCCCTGGGAGAGGATCTACACCAGGGATGGACGCGTGTTCACAGATAATCTGCCCGCCCTGGACGAGGTCGCCCGGGTATTTTCAACCCACCAGTTCCAAATCGTCCTGGATCTCGGCTGCGGCAACGGCCGTCATGTCGTTGCCCTTGCCAGCCTTGGTTATCAGGTGATCGGCCTGGATATATCCCGCACCGGCCTTTACCTCTCCCGGGAGTGGCTTCAGGAAAGTCATCAGCTGGCAGACTTGATACAAGCAGATACACGCTTTCCCCTGCCTTTCCATGACAGCTGCCTGGATGGCTTGTTATCCACCCAGGTAATTCACCATGCCCTGCAAGACGAAGTGGAGTTGGCGATCTCAGAGATTTATCGCATTATCAAACCCGGAGGGCTGGCTTTTGTGACAGTGCCCTGTCGGTCAAGTTCAAGAAGGCGATCCAGTTCGCAGCAAATAGAGGATCACACCTACCTGCCCCTGGAAGGTCGGGAAGCCGGCTTGCCCCATCACATCTTCTCGGAGGACCGCCTCCGTCAGGCTTTCAGAAAATTCGATATTCAAGAAATATCCTACCGGGATGACGGCAGAATCCTGGCGATCTGGGCTCAAAAACCTGCCTGAAGAGCATCCCTGATCTACCTGAGCCTCTAAATTGGATCAGGAGATGCACGCTGAAACAAGGTCAAAAAACGTTCAACCCGGACAAATCGCCAGAAATGCGCATTAAATCATCTTAAAACCCAATGATTGATAACCCTTGCTTATCAAACCTATCTCCCAGATAAGCAGGACTATTGATCCCGGAAGTCTGCTCTTGCCAAATTAGAGTCCTTCATTATAATTCAGGGATACTATCCAGCAATTATTGCAGGTTAATGCGGAAAATGCTGAATAAATCAGACACCGCAATTCCCAATCTATTCATAGTACGCTCTCCCCGGGAAAATTGGAGACCATGGAAATCGCTTGGTCTATCTCTGCGTTGGTATCTGGCAACTCTTTTTCCTTCTTAATTAAGAACACGTATAAAACCCCTATCGGCAGACAGCCGATGAGAACTATCAGTCACTAAAACTTTATACTTGGAGGAGTAATGGGAGGCTTAGAAACTCTGCAAAATGCAACTTTATTTGAGCAGATCGGCTTAATAGCCGTCCTGGTCACCGCAATTGCTGCCCTAATCTATGCCTGGATGCTGGCACGTGAGGTGCTGTCAGAAGATCCGGGCACAGAACGCATGCAAGAGGTATCAAATGCGATCAGGACGGGTGCAATCGCCTATCTAAACAAACAGATGGAAGTGGTCATCCCGCTGGCATTTGTGCTTTCTATTGTATTATTCTTTACCGCTTACCTGGCGAATACCTCGATGAGCATCGCCATCGGCCGCGGTGCGGCACTGCTGCTTGGTGCGAGTTGCTCTCTGGCTATCGGCCAGATCGGACTTCGGGTCGTCGGCACCAGGGGCAATGTCCGTGTTGCCAACCAGGCGCGGCTTGGTTCTTTCAAGGGCGCCCTGCGGGTCGCCTACCGCTCCGGCACTATCGCAGGTATGCTGGCTGATGGACTGGGACTGCTCGGCGGAACAATTATCTTTATCCTTTACGGCAAACATGCCCCAGAAGTGCTATTGGGCTTTGGCTTCGGCGGCACTTTGCTGGCAATGTTCATGCGAGTCGGTGGTGGTATCTACACCAAGGCAGCCGATGTCGGCGCAGACCTGGTTGGTAAGGTCGAGGCCGGAATCCCTGAAGATGACCCCCGCAACGCTGCCGCCATCGCTGATCTGGTCGGTGATAATGTCGGTGATTTCAGCGGTATGGCGGAGGATGTCTTTGAATCCTATGAGGTCACCATTGTATCCGCTATGATCCTCGGTCTGGCAGTGATGCAGATCGATCCCACCCAGAGCCTGAAGTGGATTGTTTACCCACTTCTGGTCCGGGCAATCGGCGTATTTTCCAGCATTATCGGAACATACGCCGTTTCTCTATGGCCCACTGAAGGGGACGCATTCCGGGCTATGGATCTTTCATATGACCTGTCATCTATCATTTCCACTACTTCGTTCTTCTTCCTGGCCCTCTTTTATGCCAAGGACCTGCGGCTTTTTGCTGCTACTGCGGCAGGTATCATGCTGGCGGTGGCCTTCAATAAATATACCGCCCTGTTCACCGAAAGGGGAACACCGTCTGTCAACCGGTTGGTGAAGTCAGCAAAAACCGGCGAAGCAACTATTATCCTGGCGGGTATCGCCATCGGATATGAGAGCACTGTTTGGGCCGTGATGATCATTGTGATGGCGATTTTGCTGGCGGTTGGTATCTATTCCGTCTCCATTCCCGCCATGCTGGTGCCGATTATCATCATTGGTGCCATTGTGCTCGGAATCGGTGTGGGTATCTACCTGGCTGTGAAACACAAGAAAATCGAGAATGCGATTTTCTCCGCGGTGGGGATAATTGTTATTGGCTTGATGATCAGCAGTTTCAAACCTGCCCCGGCCGGTCATGAATTTATCTTCATCATGTATTCAGTTGCTCTGGCAGGCATCGGCATGCTGTCCCAGACTGGAAATAACCTGGCAATGGATGCTTTCGGTCCCCTGGCAGACAATGCCGGAGGCATTGCTGAGATGTCGAAGGAAGATTTCAAGGATCCAGAAAGCCAGCGCACATTGGCCACTCTCGATAGTGTTGGAAATACCACCAAAGCCATCACCAAAGGTATCGCCATTGCCTCGGCTGTGATCGCTGCGGTCAGCTTGTTCGCATCCTTTATCGAGATTACCGGCCTGGAGAAGGAAGGTCTTAACATTGCCGAGCCGATTGTTTTCGTTGGTCTGCTGATTGGTGGAGCGCTGCCGTTCCTGTTCAGCTCCATCCTGCTGCGGGCAGTTGAGCGCGCTGCTGGATTGATCATCGAGGAGGTCCGCAAACAGTTCCGTATCCCTGGCGTGATGGAAGGCACCGTCAAGCCTGCCTATGACGTAGTGGTGCGGATCTGCACTGTGGCAGCTCAGCGCGAGTTGATCGTGGTTGCTATGCTTGGTATCCTGGTTCCCATCATCGTCGGTTTTCTGATCGGAGTCAAGGCACTGGGCGGCTTCCTGGCCGGCATCATCGTCGTCGGCCAGCTCTTGGCTGTATTCATGGCTAATGCTGGCGGCGCCTGGGATAACGCCAAGAAGCAGATCGAGGATGAACCCTCCGATCCCGCAAACAACCTGGGCAAATTCTCCGAGCGCCACAAGGCCGGAGTGATTGGCGATACGGTTGGCGATCCGCTCAAGGACACCGCTGGACCCGCCCTCAACCCCATGATCAAAGTGGTCAACCTGGTATCTCTCCTGGCAGCACCACTGGTGATCAGCGTCGCCGCTACAGGCGGTTCGATGAGGACTGTCGCCTTGATCATTGCCGGTACCAGCCTGGTCGCGCTGATGGTTGGCATCGGCTTCAGCCTGCGGGAAGGTAAATACACGATCGACTAGCAGGTTTCCCCTACTCCTGGTCTTGAAAATAACAGGGATTGCTGTCCTTTGGAAGCAATCCCTATTTCTTTTCTCCATACCCGAATATTCATCAAACTTTCATTTATAATCTGATAATAACTGGAAAACCATTCCCGCATATCTCGATTTGTGGTAAACTTCACAATATAAGATTGCATTATCAAATTTTTGTTTTTAGATAAGGTTTACTTATCCACACAGAGGTGAACAATGATTCACTTATTAGTATCGGTCAAACAGGTACCGGACACCACGAATATCCGAATTGACCCTGAAACTGGCAGCATGATCCGGAAAGGGGTCCCTGCCATCCTTAATCCTTATGATGCCCACGCTGTGGCTGCTGCTGCAGAATGGAAAAGAAAGCTCAACGGAAAACTGACCGTGATCACTATGGGACCCCCCGCGGCCGAAATTGCTTTGAAGGAATGTATCGAAATGGGAGCGGACCGAGGGGTCTTGATCTCAGACCGCAAGTTTGCCGGCAGCGACACACTGGCGACTTCTTACGTGCTGGCTGAAGCCATCCGTAAGATCCACGAAGAGGATCCGCTGGACCTGATCTTTTTTGGCAAGCAGGCCATTGACGGTGATACAGCCCAGGTCGGCCCCGGTGCTGCTATCCGCCTCGGTCTGCCGTTGATCACCTACGCGGTTGAAATCAGGGAAATCAACCAAACAGAGGGCTATGCATTGATCGTCCGCAAGACAGAAAGAGGCCGGGAGATCATCAAAACCACTTTACCTGCTGTCCTGACCGCGGAAAAAGCGATTGCAGAAATCCCTTATGCTTCACTTCCAGATCTGATCAACTCACTGCGCTATGAGCCTGAGAACTGGTCCGCTGAAGAACCCCTGGCCTATGATGTAGACAAGGTCGGCCTCAAGGGCTCACCCACCTGGGTTGCCAAATCCGGTTCACCTGAAGCTCATGAACCGGCGGAAACCATTATCGTCGCAAAGGAAGGGTTGAGCACAACAGTAGAGAAGGTGCTCGACAACATGCTGGCCAATAACAGCGTGGCATCCATCTGGGAGGAAATCAAATGACCAGACGTTTTTGGGTATTCATAGAACAGGAAGTGGGCACCATGCACCCGGTTGCCGGTGAGCTGTTGGGAGTTGCCCAGCGCCTGGTAACTGAGATCAGCGATGAGCTGGAAGCCAGCGGAGAAGAAGCGATTGTCGAGGGCATTCTGATTGGTTGTGAAGTTGAAGATGTGGCCCGGAATGCAATCGAGCATGGAGCGGAACGGGTATATATGGTCGACGACACGGCATTTGAACATTACCTCAACCGGCCTTATACCGAAGCGATCACCAACTTGGTCCGGAAGCACAAACCCGAGGTATTCCTGATTGGCGCCACTACCTTGGGAAGAGATCTGGCAGGCGCCGTGGCCACCTCGTTGAAGACCGGACTCACTGCAGACTGCACGAAGCTTGAGATGGGACCGATCCGAAAAGCACAAGGGAAATACCTGCTGGCTACCAGACCGGCTTTTGGCGGCAACGTCATCGCTACCATCGTTTGTAAAGATTTCAAACCTCAGATGGCCACCGTTCGCCCCAGGGTTTTTGAATCTCCGAAGAGAGACCCGAAGGCCAAGGGCGAGATTGTCCGGGAAGATTTTAAAGTGACCCCGGATATGCTGGCTGCCAAGCTGGTGGAATTCATTCAAGAGGAACAAACCCAGCTCAACCTGGAGTATGCGGACGTAATTGTTTCTGGCGGTAAAGGCCTCGGTAAAGCAGACGGCTTCAACCTTATCAAAGAATTAGCCGATGAATTGGGAGGTGTGGTAGGATCCAGCCGGGCAGCTGTAGATGGCGGTTGGATCGAGTATGAACACCAGGTCGGTCAGACTGGAAAACACGTTCGCCCAAAACTTTACATCGCTGCCGGGATCTCCGGTGCTATACAGCACAAGGTCGGAATGCAAGATTCCGACTACATTCTAGCTATTAACACGGACCCTAACGCGCCGATTTTCGAGATTGCCACCCTGGGTGTGGTGGGAGACCTGTATGAGGTCATCCCGGAAATGCTTAAACAGCTGCGCGCTAAAAAAGGAGCCCAGGCATGACTGAAAAAATCCAATTTGATGTAGTAATAGTAGGCGGCGGAATGGCTGGCTCCACTGCAGCGGCGATCACTGCCAGGGAAGGCCTCAATGTTGCTGTGATTGAACGTGGGCAGAAACCTGGCGCAAAGAACTATTTTGGAGGCGCCCTCTACACCCATGCTCTGCAGGAGATCTATCCCGATTTCTTCGATCGCCGGCCTCCCCTTGAACGGCCGGTCACCGAGACCGGATTCTGGTTCCTCTCTGAGGACGGCGTAGTAAAAATGACCGTCCAGGGAGGTGTGGTCGATAATGACCCGATCGACGCTTACGTGGCTCTGCGGGCGGAATTTGACCCCTGGTGGGCAGAGCAAGCAGCAGCGGAGGGAGCTTTCTATATTCCAAAAACGCTGGTAACCGATTTCATCTATGAGGATGGGAAGGTGATCGGTGTCAAGACCGATCGTCCGGATGGCGATGTTTATGCCCCGGTGGTTATCATCTGTGAAGGGGTCAACAACCTATTGACTCAAAAGCTTGGCTTGATCGACCATGATGTCCTGATCAACAAGACCGCCCTGGCGGTCAAACAGTTGATCTCCGTGCCTGCCAAGGATATCAATGCCCGGTTGGGTCTGCCAGACAGCAAACACGGCATGGCAATCTCCGTGGTTGGTGATGTTTCAATGGGAATGCCCGGCCTGGGATTCCTCTATACCACATCCAGTGCCCTCTCCCTGGGCGTCGGCGTCACCCTGGAAGCACTCCAGGAAACTCAGATCAAACCCTACGAACTGCTGCAGCGCTACCTGGAGCATCCATTTATTGCTCCTCTCATTGAGGATGGTCAGCTGATGGAATATGGTGCCCATCTGATCCCTGAAGGGGGATGGACAACCATGCCGAAACTGTACACCGACGGCGCCATGGTAGCTGGGGACGCAGCTTCAATGGTCAACGCCATCCACTGGGAAGGAACCAACATGGCTATCACAGCCGGCAAGCAAGCAGCCCTGACAGCAATTGAAGCCCACCGAAAGAATGACTTTTCAGCAAAAACCCTTGCGGGCTATCAGGACCGTCTCAGCGAGCTATTTGTGTTCAAAGACCTCAAGCAGTATCGCAAGATGTCGGCTTTCCTGGAGAACCACCCCGAGTTCATGTCTGTCTATCCAAACTTCCTGAACGATGCTATGGGGATGTTCTTTACAGGATTTGGCAAACCAAAAAGAAAACTGTACAAAGATATTTTCCGCAAACTGACTGAGCGCCGGCCGCTGTTTAAAGCAGTAGGCGATATGGTTGCCTTCGGCCGCGCTGTTACTGGTATCTAAACAAAGGAAGGCTCTAATGGCAAAAAAAGAAAAAGACTACGAGCGCGAGCTTCCCGAGGTTTATATCGATGATATGCTCATGTCTCTCAAGTATTTTACGGATGAACATGAGCTGCACCTGGCAATTATGGACCCTGAGGTCTGTAAAGCTTGTGAACACCAGCCCTGTATTGACTTCTGTCCTGTAGGTGCATATAGGCCGCAGGACGGCCGAACGGTTCAAATCGCTGTCCAGAGCTGTGTTGAATGCGGTACCTGCCGGGTACTCTGCCCTTATCTAAACATCTCCTGGAAGAATCCTCGGGGAGGTTTTGGAGTGGCATATAAATTCGGGTGATCATCCGCCAAAGACGAAGATCCAAGACATTCAAGGACCGCGCAAGCACGATCGCGCGGTCCTTTGTTTATTGGGAAATACATCCCAAAGCGGGAAAACTCCATTCTGGCACACCAGGCAGATTACAAATCGGAGGGAGCTCTTAATAAAATTGTAAAGATGTTCAGAAAAAATAGTATATGATTAAGCATATGAATAAGACCACATCAATCCTGAGGATTATCATCGCTGGCTTTCTAGCCTTTCTGGCCACTCTGGCTACCGCTCAGATTTTCCTGTACTTTTTCTGGCTGTTGGGGAGTCCAAACCCCCACTATCAATTGACTACCGGAATCATCTCCGGCTTTATCGGTCTCTTTGTGGGAGGACTGATTACAACCCGGGTGATGGATTCAGATGATGTCTGGTTCTCAGCCTTCAACGGGCTGCTGGTCGGTGGCACTAGTGCCTACTTCCTGCTGGGGATGGACCCTCTTGTTTTGGCAATTGTGGTACTTTCCTTTGTATTCGCGGGATTAGGTGGGTACGTCGGCTTACGCAAGAGAACATCCATCGAAGAACAACCCACCAGCATAGAAGTGTGAAGGCAATCGATAGCAAATTCCCCTGGACTTTCCTACTGCTGGGCTTTGCCTTTTCCTGGGCAGTCTGGATCCCGATCGCAATCAGCGGAAGGGATTATCAATCCTCACCCTGTCTGCTGATCGGTGTTCTGGTTGGCGCATTTGGACCTGGATTAGCTGCCATCGTTCTCAGTTATTTACGTCGCAAGAAGGATGATTTCAACGAATTTCGGATGCGGATCTATGATCTCCGCAGGATTCGTTTTACCTGGTTGCTGATCATCCTCGCTATCTGGCCAACCCTTCACGGCCTGGCCATTGCCATCACCTACCTGATTGGGAAAACCGTCCCCGAATCATCTTTCCTGGAAGAAATGATCAGCCAGCCAAACACAGTCCCCTTGATCATCTTCGTGTACTTTCTGCAAGCCGGCCTGAAAGAAGTAGGCTGGCGAGGGTTTCTCCAGGAACGACTGGGCAGGATCTTTTCCATTCCTGTCAGTGCAGTGCTGGTCGGTTTAATTCAAACCATCTGGAACATACCGCTGTTCTGGGTCGTCGGTACAAATCAAGCGCAGATGGGCTTTGGGGCTGATTCTTTGATATTTGTCCTTTTTGTGATCAGCAGTGCAGTTTTCTCTGCCTGGTGTTATTACGGAAACCATCACAGCGTTTTTGCCGTTGCCCTGCTGCATACTGCCGGGAACCTCAGTTTCGATGTCTTCGCGTATGCTCCGGGCACACTAAAGCACCTGATGTTTGTATTGTTGATGGCTGCCGCCTCTGTACCTCTCCTTTGGTACCTTAACCGTTTCTCACAATCCGAATCCCCTCCAGAGAGTTTATCGGTATTCTGATCTGAGCTAAGCGGTTCCTGTAATCCAGATCAACACTCCCGTAAGAAAATGCCTGTCCGGGTAGTCTGAGCATTCCCTATTCAATTTCAAGAAGGGATGCTTAGCATGGAGAAACTTTTCCAAATCACTGGTCTGAATATCTACATACAGATCGCAGTCACTTTGATCAGTATCGGAGTCCACATATTAACAACACGCGGAAAAAACCGCCCTGAAACGCTAATTGAGCTGGCAACTATCTATACGATTGGGCTGGCAGGCTGGTTCTCCATTTCCAGTGGTTTTTTTGGCCACATATTATATGCCGATCAAGTTGCCAGTACCATTGGATGGCCGACCCAAAGCGGCTTTCAAATGGAACTCGCTTTTGCAGCCATAGGAATAGGGCTTGTGGGGGCAATTGGTTTCTGGAATAAGTCTTTCTGGCTGCCCTTCATTATCGCGAAAACATCCTTTATGTGGGGTGCCGGGTTAACACATATTCTGGATTCCATCAATCACGGGAATTACTCCCCCAGCAATACTGGACCCGTGGTTTACTGGGACTTTCTTCTTCCAGTGATCCTGATTGTTCTGTACACACTTTATCGGCGGGAGAAAAAGCTGGCTGAGATTTGATCCGGCATTCCTGAATCAATTGCTGTTATCTGAAACTTTTCGCCCTGTTCTTCGTAATTTAAATAGATGAATAACAGAAGAGTCCAGGGAGTCATCAGGCCAGCAATGAACACCAATCACAAATTATCTCTTTTCTACAGTATCATTTTTTTCGCTACCGGGATTTTTGCCATCCTTGGGTCGCTCTATACCTGGGGCGATGGACCGATTCTAGAACAAACAAACTTACTGAATGTCTTGATTCCTTGGGGTGATTTGCTGATTACCGGTCCTCTCTCCCTCGTTACTGCCTTAGGCCTATTAAAACAAAAGAGATGGGGGTTCATCCTCGCCACAATGACCTGCGGAATTTACATATTCGGCTCTACTCTAGTCTTCATCTGCCTGGTCTGGAATAAGGCACCCTATCCAATCCAGCTCGTTCTTCCACCTCTGGCAGGAATTTTGATCGGGCTAAGCTATCCTGTCTGGCTTACGCGCCGGGCAGATATTATTCCGCAGCCATCTTGCCCCCAAACGACAGCTGCTTTCTCAAACTCCGTATTTGAAACGACCAATCCAGGAAAACGGTTCCCCTCAGTGGCAGCCTTCTCGCCCCATCCTGTGCAACAGCCTGAAATCTGACCCAACCCTGGCAGTAACCAAACCTCATGGATCTCCATTCAGAGCGAACTGACCGGGGAAATGTCCGTATCTTGAAACAAAACCCACCAACTAGATGGTTCACGTGTAATAAATCTGGTTCAATAGTACAATAGATATTGTCAACGAGCACTCCCTGTTAATCAGAAGGAGATGATATGTCCAAATTAACAGATGGCTGTGTCAAACCAGTCAAAGGGCCTTTGCTGGAAAGGAAATCCTCTCCTACCAGTGATGGGTCAGCAGCAGATCAGGAGGTGAAGAAAGTGTTAGCCAAAGTAGGCAAAAAAGCCATTGATTTTGAAGCCAGCGCATTCGTGGCTGGAGAGGGATTCAAACCGATCAAACTGTCCGATTACAAAGGAAAGTGGATCGTGGTCTGTTTTTATCCAGGAGACTTCACATACGTTTGACCGACAGAATTGGCAGCGGTCGCTGCCCTGTATGATGAGTTCAAGGCTTTAAACGTGGAAGTCCTTTCCTTAAGCACGGACAGCCGTTTCGTGCATAAAATCTGGCAAAAAGAGGAGCTATCAAAGATGGTGGAAGGCGGCGTGCCGTTCCCGATGTTATCTGACAGCGGAGGCAAGATTGGCACCGTCTATGGCGTATACGACGAAGCCGCTGGGGTAGACATCCGGGGCCGATTCATCATCGATCCCGATTTTGTTGTTCGGGCCATGGAAGTGCTAACTCCCGAAGTAGGCCGCAATCCCAAGGAGCTGCTCCGCCAGGTAAAAGCCTTCCAGCATGTAGCCGAGACCGGGGAAGTAACACCTTCCGGTTGGGAACCAGGAGATAAAACTCTCACACCTGGTCCTGATCTGGTTGGCAAGGTCTGGGAAGTTTGGAAGCCCTGAAAGGGTAGAGATATATGAACACCAAAGATGCGCCCAGTTTACCAGGGGCGCATCTTTTTTTTCGGTCATCAATCTTAGGTTAAAATAATATTGTCGTCAAATTCCAAATCGAAAAGGAACTGGACCAGTGAGAGTGAATATCGTTGGTACCAGCGGCAGCGGGAAAACTACTTTTGGCCGCCAGCTGGCTAAGATTCTTTCTGTGCCATTCATCGAATTGGATGCGATTTTTTGGGGTCCGGACTGGACCTATCTGGAGGATGAGGATCTATTCCCTGCCCTATCCAAAGCTCTGG
>Ga0055450_10000117_pt1 | contig 13547 bp, 12 predicted proteins | sample China_Galinas_PW_5_FD_57740 | JGI IMG/M metagenome (GOLD analysis project Ga0055450, IMG submission 57740) | Wetland microbial communities from San Francisco Bay, California, USA, that impact long-term carbon sequestration - China_Galinas_PWC_D1 | ecosystem: Environmental > Aquatic > Marine >... | reverse complement strand
GAAGGACTTCACCGCGATCGGCTTCGGCGAGGCCTACACGAGGATGGACGACGGCTTCCGCACCCCGCCCTGCCACGACGGCACCGCGGCCTTCGACATGGGCAACGGGGTCGTGCGGCTGATCCGCAACCACGAGGGCTACGGGCACGGCGAAGCCCGCGGCGGCAAGTTCCGCGCCTACGACAAGACCGCCCGCGGCGGCGTCACCAGCACCGTCTTCGACACCAAGACGGGCAAGGTCCTGGCCAGCCACCTCGTCCTCAACGGGACCGACAACAACTGCAACGGCGGCATCACCCCGCGCGGCACCTGGCTGACCTGCGAGGAGTCGACGGTCGGGCCGCGGCAGGGCTACCACCGCAAGCACGGCTACGTGTTCGAGGTCCCCGCCGATGCCAAGGGCGTGATCGAGCCGCGGCCGATCAGGGCGATGGGACGGTTCGAACACGAGGCCGCGGTCACCGACCCGCGCAGCGGGATCGTCTACATGACCGAGGACTGCGGCGACCCCGCCGACGGCTTCTACCGCTACCTCCCCCACAACCGCCACCACCTGCAGCGCGGCGGCAAGCTGCAGATGCTGGCGGTCCAGGGGCGCTCGCGCTACGACACCTCGAAGGGCCAGCGGGTCGGCAGGAAGCTGCGCTGCGAGTGGGTGACGATCGACGACCCCGACCCCAGCGACGCCGACAGGCACCCCGACGCCGTCTTCCAGCAGGGGCGGGAGAAGGGCGCCGCCCAGTTCCTCGCCCTGGAGGGGGCGAAGTGGAAGCGCGGCAGCGTCTACTTCGTCGCCAGCGAAGGCGGCGACGAGGAACTCGGCCAGATCTGGCGCTACACCCCGAAGGGGCACAAGCACGGCGTCCTGCAGCTGCTCTACGAGTCGAACAAGGACACCCGGCTGGAAGAACCGGACGCGATCGCGGTCAGCCCGCGCGGCGGCGTCGTCGTCTGCGAGGACGGGGACGGGGGCGACATCGGCGGCGACAACTACATCCGCGTCCTCACCCCGGCCGGCAAGCTGGAAACCGTCGCCCGCAACGACACCCCGATGGACCTCGAGCAGTGGGAGCAGGAAGAGCCGGGGACCTTCGGCCGCAGCGAGTGGTCGGGCGCCTGCTACAGCCCGGACGGCAAGTGGCTGTTCGTCCACATCATGTATCCGGGGAAGACGTTCGCGATCAACGGGCCCTGGAACAGGGGCTGGCTCTAGGCCGGTTCCTCCCGGGAATCGAGGGAGCTGAGCCGGCGGGAGCGCGGCGCCGCAGGATGCGTCAGTCCTTTGTCCCGCATACCGGGACAAAGGACTGACGCATCTCGATCGGGTCGCGGCCACGCGCCGCGCCACGCCTGTCGGTTGCCACACCGAGCCGCGCCGCGGGCGCTTTCGGGGCGGCGCGCCCGGGGGTAACGTCGGCCTCGGGCGTGAACGAGGAAGGGACCAGCGAGGCGGTCGAGCTGCGCGAGCGGCTGCGGGCCGTGGTCGCCGCCGCGCTCGGGGAGCCGGGGGCGGAGGTGCGGGGCCTGCGGCAGCTGACCGGGGGCGCCAGCCGGGAGACCTGGGCGTTCGAGGCCGGGCTGCCGGACGGCTCGTCGCCGCGGCTCGTCCTCAGGCGCGACCCGCCCGCCGCCGCGCGCGGGGAGATGGCGATGGAGGCGGCGGCGATCCGGGCCGCGGCCGCGGCCGGCGTGCCGGTGCCGGAGATCGTCGCCTGCAGCGACGGCAGCGAGGAGCTGGAGGCTCCGTATGTGGTGACCGGGTACGTCGAGGGCGAGGCCGCGCCGCGCCGCATCCTGCGCGAGGAGCGGCTCGCGGCGGTGCGATCGCGGCTGGCCTCCGAGTGCGGCGAGGTGCTGGCGCGGATCCACGCGATCGACCCCGGCGAGGTGCCGGGGCTGGAGGCGGGCGACCCGCTTGCCCGGCTGCGCACCCAGCTCGACGCGTTCGAGGACCGCAGCCCCGGGCTGGAGCTGGCGATGCGGTGGCTGGCGGCCAACCGGCCCGAGCGGCGGCGCGAGACGGTCGTCCACGGCGACTTCCGCAACGGCAACCTGATCGTCGGCCCCGATGGCGTGCGGGCGGTGCTCGATTGGGAGCTGGTCCACCGCGGCGACCCGGTCGAGGACCTGGGCTGGCTCTGCGTGCGCGCCTGGCGCTTCGGCGCCGCGCCCCCGGTCGGCGGCTTCGGCCCCTACGAGGACCTGCTGCGCGGCTACGAGCGGGCCTCGGGCAAGCGGGTCGAGCTGGACGAGGTCCTCTGGTGGCAGGTCCACGGCTGCGTGCGCTGGGGGGCGATCTGCATGGAGCAGGCCTGGCGCCACCTCTCGGGCGCGGTCGGCTCGGTCGAGCTGGCGGCGGTCGGCCGCCGCGTCTGGGAGCAGGAGTACGACGTGCTGACCCTGCTCGAAGAGCGGATCGGGGCGGGCTGAGGTGCCGCACGGGGTCCCCACCGCCGCCGAGCTGGCCGCCGCCCTGCGCGACTTCCTGCGCGAGGAGGTCGTGCCCGGGACCGAGGGGCGGCTCAGCTACATGGCGCGCGTCGCCGGCAACGTCGCCGCCGCGCTCGAGCGCGAGCTGCAGCGCGGGCCGGAGCACGAGCGCGCCGCCGCCGCCCGGCTGGCCCCCCACGGGCTCGCGGACGAAGCCGCCCTCGCCGCCGCGATCCGCGCCGGCGAGTTCGACGACCGGCTCGCCGAGGCCGTCGCCCTCGCCCGGGCCGGGGTAGTCGAGAAGCTGCGCATCTCCAACCCCCGCTACCTCGCCGACGCCGACCGGCCCGAGACGGAAGGACGCTGACCCGATGGACTACTCGCTGCCCCCCGAGCTCGAGGGGTTCCTCGCCGAGCTCGACGCCTTCATCGAGCGGGAGATCGAGCCGCTCGAAGCCGAGAACATGCGGTTCTTCGACCACCGCCGCGAGTGGAAGCGGACCGACTGGGAGAACGACGGCGTCCACGCGCGGGAGTGGCTCGAGCTGCTCGAGGAGATGCGGCGCCGCGCCGACGCCGCCGGCGTCTTCCGCTACGCCCTGCCCGAGTCGATGGGCGGTCGCGGCGGCACCAACCTCGGCATGGCGGTGATCCGCGACCACCTCGCCGCCAGGGGGCTCGGCCTCCACAACGACCTGCAGATGGAGAGCTCGGTGGTCGGCAACCTGGTCTTCCCGCTGATCCTCGAGCGGTTCGGCACCGGCGAGCAGAAGGCCGCCCACCTCGAGGGGGCGATCCGCGGCGAGGCCGACTTCTCCTTCACCCTGACCGAGCCCGAGCACGGCAGCGACGCGACCTGGCTGGAGACGACCGCGCGGCGCGACGGCGGCGACTGGGTGATCGACGGCGCCAAGCGGTTCGCCACCGCGGTCAACCTCGCCTCGCACGCGATCGTCTTCGCCCGCACCTCGGGCGAGGCCGGCTCGGCGCGGGGGATCACGGCATTCATCGTCCCCACCGACGCGCCCGGCTACGAGGTCCCCTACTTCCACTGGACCTTCAACATGCCGACCGACCACGCCGAGGTGACGATGACCGGCGTCCGCGTCCCCGACGCGGCGATCCTCGGCGAGGAGGGCCGCGGCCTCGACGTCGCCCTCTTCTTCGTGCACGAGAACCGGATTCGCCAAGCCGCCTCGGGCGTCGGCGCCGCCGACTACTGCGTGCGCGAGTCGGTCGCCCACGCGAGGGAGCGCCGCACCTTCGGCAAGCCGCTGGCCGAGCGGCAGGCGATCCAGTGGCCGCTGGTCGAGCTGGCGACCGACGTCGAGCTGCTGCGCGGCCTGATCCGCAAGACCGCGCACGGGATGGACGCCGGCAGGGACCGGCTCGCCGGCCTCAGCGACCGCGTCTCGATGTGCAACTACCGCGCCAACCGGCTCGTCTGCGAGGCGGCCGACCGGGCGATGCAGGTCCACGGCGGGGTCGGCTACACCCGCCACCTGCCGTTCGAGCACATCTACCGCCACCACCGCCGCTACCGGATCACCGAGGGCTCCGAGGAGATCCAGATCCGCAACGTCGCCGGCCACCTGTTCGGCTTCGTCAAGCGCTGAGCCGCCGGGCGGCCCCGGCCGAGGTGCCAGTATTCGTCGCCGTGGACGGTCCCTGCTGCGCCCCCAATGACGACTCCCGCGGGCCGGGCGGGGACCCGGCGCCGGCGGCCGCGCCGGAGCGCGCGGGTGAGGGAGCCGCGCTGGTCACCCCGGACCTGGTCGAGCTGGCCGGCGGCGAGTTCACGATGGGGACCGACGGCGACTACGGGTACGTGATCGACGGTGAGGGGCCGGCTCACCGGGTCGAGCTCTCGCCCTTCGCGATCTCCCGCTTCGCGGTGACCAACGCCCAGTTCGCCGCCTTCGCCGAGGCCACCGGGTATCGCACCGAGGCCGAGCGCTACGGCGCCTCGTTCGTCTTCTTCGGCTTCCTGCCGGGGGGCGGCGACCCGGCCCGCGCCGTCCCCGCGGCCCCCTGGTGGCAGGAGGTCGAGGGCGCCGACTGGGCCCACCCGGAGGGGCCGGGCAGCGAGTGGACGGAGCGGGCCGACCATCCCGTCGTCCACGTCTCCTGGGAGGACGCGCTCGCCTTCTGCGCCTGGACCGGGACGCGGCTGCCGAGCGAGGCGGAGTGGGAGTACGCGGCCCGGGGCGGCCTGGAGGGCTGCCGCTTCCCCTGGGGCGAGGAGCTGGAGCCGGGCGGCGAGCACCGGATGAACGTCTGGCAGGGGACGTTCCCGAGCGAGAACACGGCCGCTGACGGCCACGTCGGCACGGCACCGGTCGGCGCCTTCCCGCCGAACGGGCACGGGCTCCACAACATGACCGGCAACGTCTGGGAATGGGTGGCCGACCGCTTCGACCGCAACTTCTACGCGAGCGCGCCCGCCGAGGACCCGGTCGCGGCCGGGGGGGAGGGCCCGGCGGTGATGCGGGGCGGCTCCTACCTCTGCCACGCCTCCTACTGCAACCGCTACCGGGTCGACGCCCGCAGCTCCAACGCCACCGACGGCACGACCGGCAACCTCGGCTTCCGTGTTGTCACCGATCTAACAGGCTAGGCGCCGGGGCTCGGAAGCCCGTCCAGGACGCCGCCGGGCGCGCTATGTTGACGCACGTCAATAGGGCGGAGAAAGGGTCTGGAATGGGCGATTCGGAGACGGGCAGGAAGGGATTCACTCGTAAGGAGCTGATCGGCTCCGGGGTCGCCGCGGCGGCGGCCGCGGCTCTGCCCTGGGGAGGTTCCGGAGTGGAGGAGGCGCTGGGCGCGCCGCGCGACGGGCGCGGGCGCGACCTCAAGGGGATGAACATGATCCTCTTCATCAGCGACCAGGAGCGGGCGATCCAGCACTTCCCGAAGCACTGGCTGCGGCGCAACCTGCCCGGGATGCGGCGGCTGCGGCGGCACGGGATCGCCTTCGAACGCGCCTTCACCAGCGCCTGCATGTGCTCGCCCTCGCGCGCGACGATGATGACCGGCTACTTCCCGGCCCAGCACGGCGTCAAGTACACGCTCGAGGAGAACATGACGCGGAAGAAGAACCCGCAGGTCGAGATGCCGCTGCCCGACGTGATGCCGAACATCGCGACGGTGATGAAGGCGGCCGGCTACAACGTCGTCTACAAGGGCAAGTGGCACCTCTCGAAGCCGGCGCCGGGCGAAGCCGCGACTCCCGGCGAAGCGGCCAAGTACGGCTTCGACCGCTGGAACCCGCCGGACGCGGGCGCCAACCAGGAAATCGACCAGGCCGGCGGCGGCGACCCGAACAACGACGGCCGCTTCATGGACTCCAGGGGGGTCGGGGCCGAAGAAGGGGCGCTGCAGTACCTCGACACCGAGGCGGCTCAGGAGCAGCCGTTCTGCATGGTGATCTCACTGGTCAACCCGCACGACGTGCTCTTCTACCCGAAGGTCTGGGAAGAAGCGGGCTACGACGAATCCTGGCTGCGGGGCGAAATGCACCCGCCGGCGACCGTCGACGAAGACCTCTCGACCAAGCCCACGGTGCAGCAGGAATTCGTGCGCCTGATGAACACCCTGGGGGGCCGGCTCAACACCCGGGAAAAGCAGCGCAAATACCTCAACTTCTACGGCAACCTGATGCAGGCCTCCGACGAATACCTGGTCGCGGTGCTGAACAAGCTCGAAGAGTCCGGGCTGCTGGACGACACGCTGATCGTCCGCACCTCCGACCACGGCGAGATGGGCCTCTCGCACGGCGGCATGCGGCAGAAGAACTTCAACTTCTACGAGGAGACGACCCGGGTGCCGCTGGTCTACTCGAACCCGAAGCTCTACCCGAAGCCGCACACCACCGACGCGCTGGTCTCGCACGTCGACCTGCTGCCGACCCTGGCCAACCTGGTCAAGGCGCCGAAGTCGGCGCGGGCGAACTGGCAGGGGATCGACTACTCCGACCAGGTCCTGCGCCCGGTGCGCGAACGCGAGAGCCAGAAGTACGTCGTCTTCACCTACGACGACTACCAGTCCGGCCAGCCCACGCCGCCCTACCCGGACCCGCCCAACCACATCGTCAGCATCCGCGAAGAGCGCTGGAAGCTGGCTAAGTACTACGACGTCAACCCGGACAAGAAGAAGCGGGTGCGGCCGCAGTGGGAGATGTACGACCTGAAACGGGACCCGCTGGAGAAACGCAACCTGGCGGCGCGGGGCCACAAACGGACGCCGCTGGAGGAGCGCGCCTACCGGCGGCTGCGGCGCAAGCTGGGCCGGGTTCAGAAGCGCCGGCTGCGGCCGCTGAAGCGGAGCTGACCCGCGGGGGCGGGGCGCCCTCTACGCTTGCAGGATGGAAGACGCGCTGCGCGACGGCCACGGTCGCGAGATCGGCGACGTGCGGATCTCCGTCACCGACCGCTGCAACTTCCGCTGCCAGTACTGCATGCCGGCGGAGGGCCTGCCCTGGCTGCAGCGCGCGGAGATCCTCAGCTTCGAGGAGATCGAGCGGCTGGTCCGGATCCTCGCCGCGATGGGCGTCGGCAAGGTGCGGATCACCGGCGGCGAGCCGCTGGTGCGGCGGGACCTGCCGCGGCTGATTGCGATGCTGCGGGAGGTCGCGGGGGTCGAGGAGATCGCCCTCACCACCAACGGCTACCTGCTCGAGCGCCACGCCGAGGAGCTGGTCGGCGCCGGGGTCGACCGCTTCAACGTCTCGATCGACTCGCTGCAGCGCGACCGCTTCTACGAGCTGACCCGGCGCGACGCGCTGCCCCGGGTGCTGGCGGGTCTGCAGCGGCTCGCCGAGCTGCCGGCCGCGCACCCGATCAAGGTCAACGCGGTCGCGATCCGCGGCTTCACCGAGGCCGAAGCGCTGCCCTTCGCCCGCTTCGCCCGCGACCATCCCTACGAGGTCCGCTTCATCGAGTTCATGCCGCTCGACGCCGACCACTCCTGGTCGGCCGACCAGGTGCTGCGCGGCGAGGAGATCCGCGCCGCGATCGAAGCCGAGCACCCGCTGGAGGAGGTCGAGCGCGGCGCCCACTCCACCTCGCGGGTCTACCGCTTCGCCGACGGCGCCGGCACGATCGGCTTCGTCAACCCGGTCTCCGAGCCCTTCTGCGCCGAGTGCAACCGGATCCGGCTGACCGCCGAGGGGCGGCTGCGCACCTGCCTGTTCTCGCTCGGCGAGACCGACCTGCGCGAGCCCCTGCGCGGCGGCGCCTCCGACCGGGAGATCGCCACCGCCCTGCGCGCCGCCGTCTGGCGCAAGGAGCTCAAGCACCGGGTCAGCGACCCCGGCTTCGTCCAGCCCCCGCGCACGATGTCGGCGATCGGCGGCTGACCCGCGCGGACGGCTGCCGGCGGCCCCGACCGGCGTCTCAGCCCCGGTCGATCCGCTCGGCGATCTCCTGCAGCTCGCTCGCGGGGATGCCGCTGCGGCCCGCCGCCCAGCAGGCGAGGGGGGCGGCCGGGCGCTCGGAGGCGTGGGCGGCCGTGGCGGCGAGGTCGAGCAGGGCGTCGATCTCCTTCGCGGTCGGCGGGGCGACGCCGATCTCCCGGCAGAAGGCCCCGACCCATTCCTCGCGGTCCATCGTCATCCCTCGATCACGCTCATGGTCCGTCGATGCTAGCTCCAGGCGCGGCCGGCATCCAGGGGCCGCGCTGTTCACCCCTCGGGCTATCCTCTTCGACGCGGGTGGTCACAAAGTTGGTGATAACTCTCGTTTATCGCCAACACAGTGGGAGCCATTTGACTTCAGTATGGACCGGTGAGAGGTTGGAAATCGGGTCCGAGTTACGGGCGCACCCTGCTCATCTTCTGGGACAAGGAGGCATACGTGGCCGCCGTAGGGCTGTTGTATGTAGGCGCAGTACTCTTTGTGAACGGCTTGGCCTTGGTCGGGTGGGTCAAGGGCAAGTCGATGGTTCCGATGAACCTCTTCGTCGGAATCCTTCAGGTCATCACTCCCTTCTACATCATCTTCACCGCGGGAGGGGACCAGGCGACCATCATCGGCGCTTCGGGACTGTTCCTGTTCGGTTTCACCTACCTGTACGTGGCGATGAACAACACCTGGGAATACGACGGCACCGGGCTCGGGTGGTTCTGTCTGTACGTCGCGGGCGCCGCAGTAGTGTATTCGTGGTGGAACTTCTCGGGCTACGCCGACCTCGGGATCACCACCGGACAGGTCGGCAATCTGCTGGGCGTCCTGTGGGGTAGCTGGGCGATTCTGTGGTTCCTGTTCTGGATCGTCCTCGGCATCGGCCGTGAGGAGTGGACGCGGTTCACCGGGGCGTGGTGCGCCTGCCAGGGGATCTACACGGGCTTCGTCCCCGCGATCGTCCTCATCAACATCCCGGATGCCCTGACCGCGACCTTCGTGTGGATCATCGGCGCCGTCTCGGTGGCCACCTTCGTCCTCTTCCTGGTGATGCTCAGGCCCTGGCTGGCCCCCGTCGAAGGGTCGCGTCCGGTCGAGGCCGGATAGGAGACGAGCAGCCCCAGCAGCCCCAGCAGCCCCTGACCCACCAAGCCAGCCGCAACACCCACCGACCCCTCGAGGAGGCTTTCCATGGAGAACCTGTTCCCGCTCGACAACACCAAGAAATTCACCGACCAGAAGCACTGCGGCCACAACCGGTGGCATCCGGATATCCCCGCGAACGTCAGCGTCAGGCCGGGCGACGTGTTCCGCGCCGACATCCGCGAGTGGTTCGACGGCGCGATCGTCAACGACGACTCCGCGGAGGACGTCCGCAACGCGCCGCTGAGCTCGGTCCACGTCCTCAGCGGGCCGTTCCACGTCGAGGGCGCCGAGCCCGGCGACCTGCTCGTCGTCGACATCCTCGACATCGACGCCTCCCACGACGAGTCCGAGGGCCCCTACGCCGGCATGGGCTGGGGCTACACCGGCGTCTTCGCGAAGAACAACGGTGGCGGCTTCCTGACCGAGCGGTTCCCCGATGCCTACAAGGTGATCTGGGACTTCGAGGGCGACGTGGCGAGGTCGCGCCACATCCCGGAGTGCTCATACGTCGGCATCCACCACCCGGGCCTGATGGGGACGGCGCCGTCGGCGGAGCTGCTGGCGAGGTGGACCAAGCGCGAAACCGACCTGATCGCCACCGACCCCGATCGCGTGCCGCCGCTGGCGCTGCCGCCGAATCCCGACAGCGCGATCCTCGGCACCCTGGAGGGGGCGGAGTTCGACAGGGTGGCCGGCGAGGCCGCCCGCACCGCACCGCCGCGCGAGAACGGCGGCAACCAGGACATCAAGAACTTCACCGCCGGGACGCGGGTGTTCTATCCGGTGTTCGTCGACGGGGCGAAGCTGTCCTTCGGGGACCTGCACTTCTCGCAGGGCGACGGTGAGATCACCTTCTGCGGGGCGATCGAGATGGGCGGGTACATGGACCTGCACGTCGACCTGATCAAGGGCGGCATGGAGAAGTTCGGCGTCTCGGAGAACGCGATCTTCATGCCGGGCCTCCGCGACCCGCAGTACTCGGAATGGATCGCCTTCTCGGGTGTGTCGGTCGATCTGGACGGCAAGCAGCACTACCTCGATTCGCAGCTGTCCTACGAACGGGCCTGTCACCACGCGATCGACTACCTGATGAAGTTCGGGTACACCGATATCCAGGCCTACATGATCCTGGGCTCGGCGCCGATCGAGGGCCGGTTCTCCGGTGTGGTGGACATCCCGAACTCGTGCGCCACGGTGTACATCCCGACGGCGATATTCGACTTCGACGTCAGTCCGACGAACGGGAAGCCGCACCAGGTCAAGCAGGGCATTCAGGTGCCGAAATCGGCAAACTGAACGGGCCAGGGGCGATGAGCAGCGAAGGGGGTTCGAGTGACGACGTACGAGTATCGATGCGATAGCGACGGGGAGTCGATCGAGGTGAGGGTCCCGCTCGGCACCGCGCCGGAGTCGGTCACCTGCGAACGGTGCGGCGGCGAGGCGCGGCGGATCTTCTCCAAGCCGATGGTGATGTCGTCGCGGCGCGACCTGGTCGGCATGCTCGACCGTGCGGAGAAGTCCTGCAGCGATCCGGAGGTGGTCACCTCGCTGCCCTCGACGGGCGTGCGCAGGGCCACTCCGGTCCTGCCGCTCACCCCGACGCTGAAGGGGCTTCCGCGGCCCTGACCGCGTGCGAATGCGCTCCCCCGGCGATGCTGGGGGGAGCGCATTCGCACCTCGGCACCATTCAGATCTCGGCGGCGGGCAGGTGCGTGAGCAGGGCGTCGACCACCGGTGGCAGCAGGTCCGTATCCCGGGTGACGACGCCGACCGTGTGGCCGACCTCGGGGTCGACCAGGGGCACCGCGCGCATCCCCGCGGGGACGCCGTAGATGTCGAGCCAGATCTTCGAGACCACGCTCGACCACCCGGCACGGGCGAAGGAGAGCAGGGCGGAGATCGAGTCGCTCTCCACGCAGGCGCGCGCGCTGGCGCCGCTCTCGCCGAGGGCCGCGTCGATGATCCGTCGGTTCTGCATCTCCGGCGTGAGCAGGCAGAGCGCGACTCCGTCGAGCGCCGCCCAGGGGAGCTCCTCCGCCTCGATCGGCTCGGCGGTGAGGTACGCGTAGCCCTCCGTGTAGATCGGCTCGCCGCGAAGCCGGCCGAGGGGCTCGTTGTCGAGATAGGTGATGCCCGCGTCGATGTCGAAGGACTCCAGCTGCGCGCCGATCTCGTTCGAGGAGAGCGAGCGGACCTGCACGGCGATGGAGGGATGGTCTTTGAGCAGCGGCTCCGTCAGCCTCGCGATCGCCGGAAGCGCCGAGGGGATCACGCCGAGCTTCAGCTGGCCGCGGAGGTCGCCGCTCATTCGGGCTGCGTTGGCGAAGAGCGCGTCGACGCTCGACAGCACCTGCTGCGCCCAGCGCAGCAGCTCGCGCCCCTGCGGCGTGAGGTCGTCGAAATGGCGACCGCGTTGGACGAGTTCGACCCCCAGCTCGCGCTCCAGTTTCCGGATCGCGACCGATAGCGCCGGCTGGGTGACGTGACAGGCTTCCGCTGCGTGGTGGAAGTGGCGCTCCCTGGCAAGGGCGCTGAGGTACTCGAGCTGACGCAGAAACATCGGAGTTCGATGATAGATCGCACTAATCGCCGCCCGGTCACAAGGCATTGGACTGCGGCCCAAGCGACTCCTACGCTTTGATGTCCACGTGTCGCACAATCTGGTAGAGCTGATCCGTCGTCACCACGCGGTAGACGCCCCGACCGCGCTGGAGGTGCTGAAGGCGGCGGTCGAGGAGCGCGGCGAGGTGACCGATGCCGACCGGGCCCGCGCCGCGGAGCTGTCGGGACTGCCCGAGGCTGCCGTCTACGGCGTCTCCACCTTCTACGACGATCTGCTCTCGCCCCGTGGGGAGCGCCACGTGCGGGTCTGCACCGGCACCGCCTGCTTCGCCGCCGCCCGCGAGCGCCACGTCGAGGAGATCGGCGCCGGGCTCGGGCTGGAGCCGGGCGAGCGCAGCGCCGACGGCTCCGTCTCGCTCGCCGAGACCGTCTGCCTCGGCTTCTGCCACTCCTCGCCCGCGGTGCGGGTCGGCGACGAGGTCGACGCCGGTCCGGGCGCGGTCGCGCGGGTGCTGGCGGGCGAGGAGCGGGCCGCCGCCGAGCCCGACTGGGAGAGCCTGCTGCCCGAGCCGGTCCTGACCCGGCCCGGCGCGTGGGCCGGGCTGCGCCGGGCGCTCGCCGAGCTCGGCCCCGAGGAGTTGCTGGCCGAGGTCGAGGCCGCCGAGCTGCGCGGTCGCGGCGGCGCCGGCTTCCCGGCCGGGACCAAGTGGCGCTTCGCCAGCCGGCCCGCGGCGGCGGAGAGGTTCGTCGTCGCCAACGGCGACGAGGGCGACCCCGGCTCCTACATCGACAAGTACCTGATGGAGCGCAGCCCCGAGCTGGTCCTCGAGGGGATGGCGCTGGCCGGGCTCGCGGTCGGCGCCGGCCACGGCTTCGTCCTCTGCCGCTCCGAGTACCCGCGCTCCAAGCCGGCACTGGAGGAGGCGGCGGCGCGGGCGCGGGCCGAGGGACTGCTCGGCGAGGGGATCCTCGGCACCGGCTTCGACTTCGACGTGACCGTGATCGAGGGCGCCGGCTCCTACGTGGTCGGCGAGGAGACCGCGCTGCTGGCCTGCGTGCAGGGGCTGCGCGGCACCGTCTCGGCGCGGCCGCCGTTCCCGGCCGAGCGCGGCGTGCACGGGATGCCGACCGTGGTCAACAACATCGAGACCCTGGCCAACGTCCCGTTCGTCGCCGCCCGCGGCGCCGCCGCCTACCGCGAGCTCAGCCCCGGCAGCGAGACCGCCGGCTCGAAGCTGGTCTGCTTCAACGAGCGCTTCGCCCGGCCCAGCGTCTACGAGGTCCCGTTCGGGATCACGGTGCGCGAGCTCTGCGAGGAGGTCGCCGGCGGCCTGCGCGACGGGGCGACGATCAAGGCGGTGCAGATCGGCGGCCCGCTGGGCGGCATCCTGCCCGCCTCGCTGCTCGACACCCCGTTCGACTTCGACGCGCTGGCCGCGGTCGGCTGCATGGTCGGCCACGGCAGCATCCTCGCCTTCGACGAGGAGACCCCGATGCGCGAGGTCGCCACCCACCTGCTCCGCTTCGGCGCCGAGGAGAGCTGCGGCAAGTGCTTCCCCTGCCGGATCGGCCTGCGGCGCGCCCACGAGGAGTTCGCCTCCGGCGCCCCGGTGCGGCGCGAGCGCTTCGAGGCGCTGCTGGAGGCGCTGGAGCTGGGCAGCCTCTGCGCCCACGGCGGCGGCATGCCCGCCCCTCTGCGCTCCCTGCTGGAGCACTTCCCCGAGGAGCTGGCCCTCTCATGAGGGTGACGGTCGACGGGGCGGGGGTGGAGGTCGCCGCCGGGGCTACGCTGCTCGAGGCGGCGAAGGCGGCCGGGCGGTGGGTGCCGACGCTCTGCTTCGACGAGCGGCAGGACCCGTTCGGGGCCTGCCGGGTCTGCCTGGTCGGGGTCGACGGCGGCGAGAAGCCGGTGCCGGCCTGCACGACGCCCTGCCGCGAGGGGATGGCGATCGAGACCGAGCAGCCGGCGGCGCGCCGGGTCGCCGGCGCCGTGGTCGAGCTGGTCCTCTC
>Ga0055450_10000114_pt1 | contig 13588 bp, 13 predicted proteins | sample China_Galinas_PW_5_FD_57740 | JGI IMG/M metagenome (GOLD analysis project Ga0055450, IMG submission 57740) | Wetland microbial communities from San Francisco Bay, California, USA, that impact long-term carbon sequestration - China_Galinas_PWC_D1 | ecosystem: Environmental > Aquatic > Marine >... | reverse complement strand
CGGACACCCAGGCCGTTTATGGAACGGTAACGCACCGCCGCGGAACCGGGAAAGGAGCCAACGATGCCCGCGCCTTCGGACCCAGCCAATATGCCCGACCCGGTGGACGAGTCGCTGCTGTGGGAGACGCTGGTCTCCGAGCCGGGCATCGGGGTTGCGGTCCTCTCCGTGGAAGGCCGCCTCCTCTACGTCAACGAGCAGAGCGCCCAGATCTTTCTCGAGCGCCCCGCGTCCGAGGCGTCCGGGAAGATGCTGGGGGAGCTGTTCCCGAGCGAGTGGGTGCGCGAACGGCTCGAACTGTTTGACCGTGTCCGGCGGACCGGTGAGCCGCTCGTGCTCCGCAGCATCTGGCGCGGGCGGCAGATCCAGAGCACGTTCCGCCTGATCGACGACTCGGACAACGGCGGTGCCGACCGTGTGCTGGTCATCACCCGACTCGGTCAGACCGACCCGGGGGGCGCCGACGTGGTCGAGAGCGAGTTCGCCGAGCTCGGTCCGCTCGACGTGCTCACGCCGAAGGAACTCGAGGTGCTGGCGCTGCTCGGGCAGGGGCTGCGTCTGAAGGACATCGCGAAACTCCTGCACCGCTCGCCGAAGACGATCGACAACCACCGCACGGCGATCGGGCGCAAGCTGCGCGAGGCCGACCGCGTCAAGCTGGCGTGTCTGGCGCACCACGCCGGGCTCGAGCTGCACGACGCCGAGCTCAAGCGGGTCCGACTGGATCAGTGACGCCTAGCGCTCGCGCTTGTCGCGGGTCAGCTGCGCATAGGCGTTGTGGGAGTGGATCGACTCGAAGTTCTCCGAGTTGATTTCGTACCACGTGATGCGTCCATCGTCGTCGAGCGCCAGCGCCAGATCGCGCACGATGTCCTCGACGAACTTGGGGTGCTCGTAGGCGCGCTCGGTCACAAACTTCTCGTCCGGGCGCTTGAGCACGGCGAAGACCGGGTTGCTCGCCGCGGCTTCGAGCAGTTCGACCAGCTCCTCGATCCACAGTTCGCCGTCGAAGCGGACCTTTGCCTCGATGCGGCAGCGCTGGTTGTGCGCGCCGTAGTCGGAGATCTCCTTCGAGCACGGGCACAGGCTCGTCGCCGGCGCCGACACGCCGAGCACGAAGTCGTCCAGCCCGTTCGACGTGCACGCAAAGCTCACCCGGTAGTCCATCAGCCCCGGCATCTTCGTCACCGGGGCCTCCTTGCGGATGAAGTAGGTGAACTCGGCCTCGAAATGGGCCTCCTCGGCGTCGAGGCGCTCGCGGATCGCCCGCGTGACGCCGGGGATCCGCGTCGGGGTGAGCGGCTCGCACGTGTGCTCGTTGAGCACCTCGAGGAACCGGCTCATGTGCGTGCCCTTCTGGTGGTGCGGAAGCGAGACGTACATGTTCACCGACGCCACCGTCGTCTGCTCGCCCCCGTCGGGCGTCCGCAGGCGGAAGGGGTAGGTCACGTCCTTGACCCCGACGCGGTCGATCGCGACGCGGCGGCGGTCCGAGGTCGCCTGCACGTCGGGCATGGTCTCGGGGCTCGTCGGCTTGGCGGTCACGGGCATGCCTCCTCCCCGCAGGGTAGGCGGTCCCCGCCGGACCAACCCCGAACGGGCTACGGGTGTTCCGCCCACGCCTCGGCCAGACGACGCTCGATCGACGCCTGCACCCAGCGGGCGCCGATGGGCACGCCGAGCACCGCCCCGGCCAGCCAGTCGAGCGGCATGACGCGCGCCGGGGCGAACTCCCGCGCGCCGATGACCGCCGACGCGAGCCCCGAGCCGTGCATGACGACGGCGATGATCGGCGCGGCGACGCCCGCGAGCACGACCGACCAGATCGCGGCGGTGTTGGGGATGTCGCGCTGCGCCGCCGACGCGGCGAGCTTCGCCGACGCCGACGCCGCCAGCCCGGCGCACACCCCGCCCATCAGCGTCTGTCCCTTGGCTGACGAGCGGGCGATCACGAACGCCGCGACCAGCGCCGCGAGCGCGCCGATGACGATCGCGCCCCATGTCTGCGGGGTGCCGACCGACCCGACCAGCTCGCCCCGCAGCCGCGCGCCGAGCGTGCCCTCGGACGATTCGGGCTCGGCGCCCACGACCGTGATCACCGCCGACCCGAACCCGACGACAAGCCCGAACACGAGCGTCTCGACGGCGAACCGCACCATCATGGAGGTCGTCGAGAACCCCGCCGAGTCGAGCCACCGCACGATCTCGTCGAGCTCCCCGGTCCGCCAGGCGACCCAGGCGAGGGCAAATCCAGCGGCGTAGTGCCCCGTGCGATCGTCGAGGATCCCCGCGGCCGCGGCGCCCCACACCAGCGCGATCACCACGCCCGCCAGGGTGAGCACGAGCCCGAGCAGCGGGGTCCCACAGACCAGCGCGGTGGCGTCGGGACCGCCGTCGGCGCCGCGGAGCACCCCGGTCAGAGCCCCGGCGAGGGGCCCGATCGCGATCAGCGCCGCGATGGGCAACGCCCACCGCGACACGATCTTCCACACCGCCGGGGATTCGTCGCTCATGGGTCGCGATCATAACCGCCCCGCGTCTGGTAGGATCCGGGCATGGACCCGCACGACCGTCCACCGGGCGGCTACGTCGAGGCCGTCACCTCGGAGCTGCTCTGGCCCAGGATCCTGCGTGCCCCCGCACTGGCGTTGAGACCGGAGCGTCTCGGCATCGCGTTCTTCACCCTGATCCTGATGGCGTTCATCGGCTCGTTCGCCAGCGCCCCGACGCCCTCCAACCTCGCGGGCGAGACGCACGACCGTGAGAGCTTCGCGCTGGCCTCGCTCGACGCCGCCACCGATCCGTTCATCCTGATGCTCCGCGGGGTCAAGCACCTCGACGCGGACCAGTTCCAGGCCGGGATCCTCAAGCTCAAGGAGGCCCCGCTGCGGGTCTACGACCGCTACGGGTGGTTCGCGACGTTCGTGCTGGGGGTGCTGATGCTGACCGCCGCGGTGGTCGGCGCGGGGGCGATCTCGCGTTCGGTGGCGTGCGAGTTCAGCCAGGGGGTGCTCACGCCTTGGCCTCGCGCGCTGGGCTTCTCGCTGCGCCGCACACCGTCAATGGTCGGTGCGCTGGTCACGCCGCTGGTCCTGGGCGGGGTGCTCTACGTCGGGCTCGCCTTCGCGGCGATGATCCTGCTGCGCTGGCCTGCGATCAACGTCATCGGCGGGCTCGGGTACGGGCTGTTCCTGCTCGGCGGGGTCGCCGCCGCGCTCATCCTCGTGGGGTACGCGGTGGTCCAGCACCTGCTGGTCCCGGCCGTCGCCTGCGAGGGCGCCGACGCGATCGACGCGATCCAGCGCGGGTACGCCTACCTCGTGGCCCGACCGCTGCGCCTGCTGCTCTACCTGCTGCTGGGCGCCGCGATCGTGTTCATCGCCGAGTTCCTCGTTGACTGGATCGCCGGGTTCGCGATCGAGTTCACCCGCGTCGCGTCCAACGCGGGGCTGAGCGGACACGCCGAATCGGCCGTACGCAGCGGCACCGTCCTCAGCGCCGAGGGCACGCCCGAGCACATCGGCGGCACCTGGACCGCGGCACGCTGGCTCGTCGGGCTCTGGCAGGACATCGTCCACGTCGTCGTCGGCTCGATCGTCATGAGCGTCTACGTCGCGGTCTGCACCATCGTCTACCTGCTCATCCGACAGGTCTGCGACGGGCAGGACCACCGCGAGCTGTGGAGCCCCGAGATGGTCGGCGGCGTGCTCAGCGCCGACGAGGCGTGACCCACCCCGCGCTCACGCAACTCGACCACCGCCCCTGGCCCGCGCCCCGACGCCCCTGGGCGGGCTGCATGACCTGGCGACACCTGCTCTTCATGCACTGGCGGGTCGAGGCGTCCGCGCTGCGCAACCACATCCCGCGCTCGCTCGAGATCGACCTGCACGACGGGTCGGCGTGGCTCGGCGTCGTCCCGTTCACCATGACCGGTGTCCGCGCGCGCTGCGCGCCGCCGCTCCCGGGCGTCACCCGCTTCCACGAACTCAACCTGCGCACCTACGTCTGGCCGAAAGACGAACCGAACAAGCCCGGGGTGTGGTTCTTCAGCCTCGACGCCGCGAGCAGGATCGCCGTCCGCGCCGCGCGGCGCGGCTTCGGGCTGCCGTACATGAACGCCCGCATGTCGCTCACCAACGCCGACGACGGGTGGATCGACTACACCTCGGCGCGCACGCACCGCGCCGAGCCGCCGGCGACGCTCGACGTGCGCTACCGCGCGGGCGAGCCGGTCACACCCGGGCGGCTCGAACGCTTCCTCACCGAGCGGTACTGCCTCTACGCGGTTCGCCGCGGGCGCCTGATCCGCGGGAACATCCACCACGCGCCGTGGGCGCTCCGCGCCGCCGAGTGCGAGATCCGCACGCTCGACATGACACGCCTGATCGAGCTCGATCTCCCCGCCGAGCCGCCGCACCTGCTCTGCGCCGACCCGATCACGGTCGTCGCGTGGCGGGCGGAGCCCGCGGGCTAAGTTCTGTGTGACGGATCTGAAACCGCAGCCCCGTGCCGTTGATCGGTCTTCCGATCGGTGTCTCCGAAGGGCTGAAACACATGGAAGCACAGATCCAAAGACGGACCGGGGGCACACCAGAACCCGGAACGCACGCGAGCGCCGGCGCCGTTCAGGGGCGGCGTCGAGGCTGCCTCGCGTGTCGTGATCGCCGGCGTCGTCCGTCGACGAACGATCGGCGCCCGGACCGCGCGTGACCGCGGGCGTGCCCTCGCCCGACTCCCCCGAGCACAGGACAAGGCACGCACCTGTCCGGTTTGAGATTGTCTACGTAGTCGCCGTTCGGGCGGGCGCGGACGCGCCGATCTGCGCGTGAACACACGGGAGCGCCCGCCGCTCGGAACCGGAGGCCCGCCGTGGTATGCTGTGTCGCGACGCCCGTCCGGGCGCGCAAGGGTGGATGGTTGGACAAACAGAGTCAGGTCTCAGGCGTGCTCGGTCGGCTCGGACGCGGCGAAACCAGCGCCCGCGCCGAATTGCTGCCGCTGGTCTACGAAGAGCTTCGGAGCATCGCCTCGGCTCTCATGCGCCAGGAACGCTCCAACCACACTCTCCAGCCCACCGCCCTCGTCCACGAGGCCTACATGCGCCTGGTCGGGCAGGACGAGCCGTTCCGCAACCGGGCCCACTTCTTCGGCGTCGCCGCCATGGCGATGCGACGCGTCCTCGTTGACCACGCTCGGCGCAAGACCGCCGCCAAGCGGGGCGGGTCGTCCGGCGTCCGGCGTCTCGACGCCCCCGTCCTCGGCGATATGCCCGGAGACCGCGACCTCGACGTGCTCGCCCTCGACGAGCTGCTCACCCGCCTCGCCGAACTCGACGAGCGGAAAGCCAGCGTTGTCGAGCTGCGCTTCTTCGGTGGCATGACCAACGAACAGATCGCCGACTTCCTCGGCATCGCCCGCTCGACCGTCGCCGAGGACTGGGCCTTCGCCCGCGCCTGGTTGGGCGCACGCCTGGGCGAGACGCAGGCATGACCGAGCGGGAGCGATTCGAACGATCGGCCGAGCTGTTCAGGCGGGCGAGGGAACTCGGGCCGCCCGACCGCGCCGCGCTGCTCGACGCGGAGTGCGCCGGCGACGACGGGCTCCGCGCCGAGGTCGAGCACCTGCTCGCCGCCGAAACCGCGCCGATGCCGTTCGCGAGTCTGGCCGGCGAGCTCCGCGATCTCACCGAGAGCCTCGACGCCCCGCCCGGGACCGCCGAGGCGCCCGGCGACACCGTCGGCCCGTACACCCTCATCCGCAAGCTCGGCGAGGGCGGCTTCGGCGTCGTCTACGAAGCGACGCAGACCGAGCCGCTCAGACGCACCGTCGCGCTCAAGATCATCAAGCTCGGCATGGACACGCGCCAAGTGATCGCCCGCTTCGAAGCCGAGCGCCGGGCGCTGGCGATGATGGACCACCCGAACATCGCGCGGGTGCTCGACGCCGGCGCGACCGACTCCGGGCGCCCCTACTTCGTGATGGAGCTGGTCGAGGGATCGCCCATCACCGGGTACTGCGACGAGCACTCGCTTTCGACCGACCAGCGTCTCCGCCTGTTCACTCGCGTCTGCCAGGCCGTCCAGCACGCCCACCAGAAGGGGCTCATCCACCGCGACATCAAGCCGAGCAACGTGATGGTGACGACGGTGGACGGGCAGCCGATGCCGAAAGTGATCGACTTCGGGATCGCCAAGGCGACCGACGCCGAGCGTGCCGGGCAGACGGCCTTCACGCAGGCCGGTCAGCTCATCGGGACGCCCGAGTACATGTCGCCCGAGCAGGCGGGCGCCGCTCCGGACATCGACACACGCACCGACGTGTACGCGCTCGGCGTGCTGCTGTACGAGTTGCTGACGGGCACAACGCCGTTCGAGTCGCGGCGTCTGCGCTCGGCCGCGTTCGCCGAGGTCCAACGCATCATCCGCGAGGAGAACCCGCCGAAGCCGTCCACCCGCCTGCACTCGCTGGGTGCGACGGCGGGCGACGTGGCTCGCGCCCGCGGGACCGAAGCGTCGCGCCTCGCCGGCTCGATCCGCGGCGACCTCGACTGGATCGTGATGCGGGCGTTGGAGAAGCAGCGTGAACGCCGGTACGACTCGCCGGGTGCCTTGGCCGACGACATCGCCCGACGCCTCGAACACCGCCCGGTCGAGGCGTGCCCGCCCGACCTGAGCTACCGCGCCCGTACGTTCGCCCGCCGACACCGCGTCGGGCTCGCGATCACCGGCGTAGGGCTGCTCGGCGTCGCCGCCACACTCGCGGTGCTCGCCGTCGGGCTCGTACGCACGAGCCATCAGCGCGATATCGCGATCGCAGCCCAGAACGCCGAGCGCGAGGCGCGCCGGCACGCCGACGAGTTGCGTGACGAGGCGGTTACGGCCCAGCAAGCCGAGCAGGTCGCCCGCGAGCGTGCCGAGAATGCTCTGGGCGAGGCGCAGGCCGTCGGCGACTTCCTCGACAGCATGCTCACCAGCCTGCGCCCCGAGGAGGAGGGACGCGACGTGCTCGTCCGCGAGGTGCTCGACGCGGCCGCCGAACGCATCGGCGACGAGTTCCCCGACCGCCCAGAGGTCGAGGCGCGCCTGCGCTACACGATCGGGGGGTCGTATCTCTCCCTCGGGCTGCGCGCCGCCGCCGAACCACACTATCTGCGCGCCCTCGAGCTGGACCGGCGCGAGTTCGGCGATGACTCGCCGCGCGCGATGGACGGGCAGTTCTCCCTCGGCGAGCTCTACCGCCAGATGGGGCGCTATGACGAGGCCGAGCAGCTCATCCGCTCGGCCGATGAGTGGCGCCACGAGCACCTCGGTCCCGACGACCCCGACACCGTCTACGCCGACTCGTCGCTCGCCGCCGTCCTCACCGACACCAACCGGTTCGACGAGGCGATCCCCCTGCTCGAGAGCACGTACCAGCGCCTGGTCGAGATCGGCGGCGAAGACACCGAGGAGGCGCTGACCTGCCTCAATAACCTCGGCGTCGCGTGGGCTAACCAGCTCCGGTACGACAAGGCGCTGCCCTACTACGAGAAGTCCTACGAGGGGCGCGCAAAGCACTTCGGGCCCGGACACCCCGACACGATCCTCGCGCTGGTCAACCTCGGTTCGTGCTACGGAAACGTCGGGCGCCCTGACGACGCCGAACGCGTCCTCCTCCGCGCCATCGAGGACGGCACAGAGTCGCTCGGCGAGGAGCACCCGCACGTGCTCATGGCCATGAGCAACCTCGCGGTGCTCTACCAGCAAACCAAACGCCCCGAGCTGGCGATCCCGATGCTGACGCGCGCGCTCGCGATCCAGCGCCGCCTCGAGGGCGCCGAGCACCCGGCGACGATCGCGATGATGAACACCCTCGCCGGGTTGCACCAGCAGCTCGGGCACAACGACGAGGCCGACGCGATCATCGCCGAGGCGGTCTCGATCGCCGAGCGTGTCTTCGGACCCGACGACTGGCGGACGGGGTTGATGCTGGTCAAACAGGGGATCGGGTACCAGCGGGCTGAGCGTTTCGAGGACGCCGAAAGCGTTCTGCTTCGAGCCCACACCAACATCGAGGGTGCCCTCGGACCGGACGAGAAGTTCACCCACCAGGCCGAGCGGGCGCTGACGAACCTCTACGACGCCTGGGGCAAGCCGGACGAGGCGGCCGCCTGGCGTGCGAAGATCCCCACCGAGGTGCCCTGACCGCCCGCCTTGTCCGACGCCGTAACCGGATTACCATGTCCTGTGGGCAGTCCAGCCCTTCTCTGACCGGGGAGCAGGCCATGGCGCTCGTTGGAGCCTTCGCACGCGTGGAACCGGGCACGACCCGGCGCGTCCGCACGACACTCGATGCCATCGACGGGGTACACCCCTTCGAGCTGAAAGTCCCAGACCGGGTCGGCGTGCTCATCGAAGCGTGCGACCTCGACCACGCCGACTCGCTGCTCACCTCGGCCATTCGCACCACGCCCGGCGTGCTCGGTGTGCGCGCCGTGTACGCCCACCCCGCCCCGGGGCGACCCGCCCGTGCCTGACACCCCGGAACACGCCGAACCCGCCTTCACGCGCCGCCAGTTGCTGATGCTGGGGTGCGGGCTGGCCGCCGGCGCGGGGCTCGGCATCGTGCACCGCACGTACGGCGCACCCACGCCGATCGGTCCGCTGCGACCCCCGGGCGCGAGCGCCGACTTCACCTCGGCCTGTATCCGCTGCGGGCTGTGCGTGCAGGTGTGCCCGGCCGACGCCCTGCGCCTGACCGACCTCGACGCCGGGCTCGACACCGGGCTCCCGTACTTCGTCCCCGAAGACGCCCCCTGCACGCTGTGCGAGGGCGAGCCGGCGCTGCGCTGCATCGAGAGCTGCCCCACCACCGCCCTGCTGCCCGTCGCCGACACGCGCGACGTGAACATCGGCGAGGCCCACATCCGGCGCGGGCGGTGCCTCGCGTACCACGGCGAGGAGTGCACCGCCTGCTGGGACGCCTGCCCCTTCCCCGACGAGGCGATTGTCTTCGATGAACAGGGGCGCCCGATCGTGAACGAGGCGGCGTGTGTCGGGTGCGGGCTGTGTGTGCCGGCATGCCCGGCCGAGCCGCTCGCCGTCGTCGTCCGCGCCGCCGACACACCTGCGCCGGTTCCCGGAGACGGTGGCGGCAGCGGCGGCGGTCGTGGCAGCGGTAGAGGCGAACGCCAACGGAGGGGCAACGGATGAAACGCCGACCACCCTGGTACCGCAGGTGGGCGACGTACCGGCGTCTGACCGCCGCGATCTTCCTCGCGTGCCTCGTCGTCGGCTCGTTCGCGTGGTTCCCGTTCACCGGCTCGACCGGCGCAACCCGCCTTGCGAACGTCATCCCGTTCACCGACCCGCTCGCCGCGATCGAGAGCACGCTCAGCACCGGCAACCTCGCCGCCCCCGCGCTCATCGGCGCCGGCATCCTGCTCGGCGCCGCGGTCCTGCTCGGGCCGATCTTCTGCGGGTGGGTCTGCCCGCTCGGGCTCGCGCTCGACCTCAACTACGCGCTGCGCCGCCTCGTGCGCCGACGCGTCTTCCGCCGGCGCAGGCAGACACCCGTCCCCACCGTTGTGCCGTGGTCGATCCGCTACGCCGTGCTCGGCGCGGTCCTCGGTTTCGCCCTCTTCGCAGGGCTCCCCGCGTTCCAGACGCTCAGCCCCATCAACCTCCTCGCGCGCTCGATCCTCTTCGCATCACTCTGGGGGCTGATCGCGATCGGCGGGCTCGTCGTCCTCGAGTGGGTCATGCCGCGGGTGTGGTGCCGTGCTCTGTGCCCGCTCGGCGCGGTCTACAGCCTCGTCGGGCGTTTCGGGTTGCTCCGCGTCCGCATCGACCCGGCCCACGCCGGGCGGACCCCGTGCCGACAGTGCTCCACCCGCTGCCCCATGGGCATCCCCGTGATGGAGAGCTACGCGATGGGCGGGAGAAGTTCGGTGACCGACCCCGGGTGCATCCGCTGTGGCGACTGCGTCGACGCGTGCCCGACCGCCGTCCTGCGGTTAGGCTTGCGGGGCACACCCCCGGGCGACGACGACCATCCGGGACGCCTCCCGGTCGTCCCCGACGGGGAGTGCGAGGACTGCGCCGCCTGAGATGTCGCTCACGCTGCCGATCCTGACCGCCCGCGCCCCCGCCGCGCCCACGGTGCATCCCGACCGCCTCATCGACTCGTACGGGCGCACCATCCGCGACCTGCGCCTCTCCCTCACCGACCGCTGCAACTTCCGCTGCCGCTACTGCATGGAGCCCGACGTCCGGTACATGCGCCGCATGCACATGCTCACCGACGCCGAGATCCTCCGCCTCGTCCGTGTCATGATGGGGCTCGGCGTGCGGCGCGTCCGCCTCACCGGAGGCGAGCCCACGCTGCATCCCACCCTCCCCGAGCTCATCGGCGACCTCGGACGCCTCGGGCTCGACGACCTCTCGATGACCACCAATGGGTCGGTCGCCTCGCTCGACGACTTCCGGCGTTGGCGCCGCGACGGGCTGAGGCGCGTCACCGTCTCCCTCGACTCGCTGCGCCCCGACCGCTTCGAACAGATGACGCGGTCGGGGTCGAGCCCGGGGCGTGTGCTGCGGGCCTTGCGTGACGCCAAGGAAGCCGGGCTCGGGCCGGTCAAGCTCAACGCGGTCGTCATGCGCGGGTTCAACGACGACGAGCTGCCGGATTTCGCGGCCCTCGCACGCGACCTCGACATCGACGTGCGCCTGATCGAGTACATGCCGCTCGATTCGGCACACCGGTGGTCGATGGGCCTGGTCGTCACGGCCGACGAGATGCTCGAACGCATCGAGGGCGCGTTCCCGCTCGAATCGGGCACGCGCGAGCGAGCGAGCACCCCCGCCAAGTCGTACCGCTTCGCCGACGGGGCGCCGGGACGCATCGGCGTGATCGCCTCGGTCACACGCCCGTTCTGCGGCGCCTGCTCACGCCTCCGCATCACGGCCGACGGCAAGGTCATGCCCTGCCTGTTCAGCCGCGACGAGTACGACGTCCGCGCCCTGCTGCGGGATGACCCGGACGACGAGCAGATCGCCCGCTTCCTCGCCGGGGTCACGTGGTCGAAGCAGTCCGGGCACCGCATCGCTCGCGACGGCTTCCTCCAGCCCGACCGCCCGATGTCCGCCATCGGCGGATAGCCGGGCCACCGACTTCGGCTCTGAAAGGTCGGTGCTCTCCGTACCACTGACCCCCTCTTCGGGTCAGTGCTTCTTCTTCTACCATTGCTTCACAACCTCCTTCGAGTGACCGAGTGTCTGACCAGATCAACACCCCTGCCGCCGCACTCGACGCGCTGTGCGCGCGCACGAAGGTGATCGGGACCGAGCGGGTCGCGCTCGCCGACGCCGCGGGGCGCGTGCTCGCGGCGCCGATCATCGCCGATCGCCCGAGCCCGGGCTGCGACGTGTCGGCGATGGACGGGTACGCCGTCCGTCTCGCCGATGCCGTACCCGGCACGCTCCTGGTCTCCGGCGAGATCCTCATCGGGCGCGAGCCGCCGCCGATGCCCGAGGGCGCGGCCCTGCGCATCGTCACGGGTGCGCCGGTCCCCGCGGGCGCCAACGCGGTCATCAAGCGTGAGGACGTCACCGAGCACCCCGACCGCATCGACATCAAACGTGCACCCGAACCGGGGCAGCACATCCGCCGACGCGGCGAGAATGTGGGTGAAGGTGCGACCATCGTCGTGGCGGGCACGCTCGTCACCGCGCCGGTCGCCGCGGGTGCCGCGACCTTCGGGGCGACCGAACTGACGGTGCGCCGGCGCGTCCGTGTCGGCGTCGTCGTCACCGGCGACGAGGTGCTCGGCCCGGGCGCACAACCCTCGCCCTGGCAGCTCCGCGACTCGCACTCGACCTCGCTCGGGGTGCTGCTCGATCGTCCGTGGCTCGACGCCGAACCGCCCGCACGCGCGATCGACGAGCGCGACGCGATCCGCGCCGACATTGCCGAGCGCCTCGAGCGCTGCGACGCGCTGATCGTCACCGGCGGCGTCTCGATGGGCACCCGCGACCACGTCCCGGCCGTCCTCGCCGACCTCGGCGTCGAGACGCTCTTCCACCGCCTTCCGCAGCGCCCGGGACGACCGGTCCTCGGCGGGGTGCTCGGCGACATGCCGGTGCTCGCCCTGCCCGGAAACCCGGTCTCGGTGATGGTCACCGCGCGCCGCCTCGCTCTACCGACGCTCGCGCACCGAGCCGGGCTCGCCCTCACCCCACCGCCGGCGGTCAAGCTGCGCAACGCCGGTGAGAAAGCACTCGACCTCTGGTGGTTCCGGATCGTGCGCACGGTCGCACCCGGCGTTACCGAACCGGTCGCGACGATGGGCTCGGGCGACATCCCCGCGGCTGCGCGCTCCGACGGGTTCGTCGAGGTTCCGCCTTGTGCAAGCGGTGAGGGTCCGTTCCCATTCTTCGCGTGGTGAGCGCGCGCGGCGCGGCACCCGTTACGGGCGGAGCCTCCCGCGCATCCCGACCAGCACCGCCAGCGAGACCGCGAGCAGCAGCACGCTGAGCAGCACGGCCTGCGAAGGGTCGGTCTGGAGCGCCTCGTAGATCGCCAGCGGGAGCGTCTGGGTGCGCCCGGGGACGGCGCCGGCGAAGGCGATGGTGGCGCCGAACTCGCCGAGGGCGCGCGCCCACGTCAGGACGATCCCCGCGCCCAGCGCCGGCGCAAGCTGCGGCAGCACGACGCAGCGTATGACGGTCCAGCGCCCCGCCCCGAGCGACGCGGCCGCCTCCTCGTAGTGACGATCGAGCGAAAGCAGACCCGACTCGAGCGCGACGACCATGAACGGTGCGGCGACGAAGGTCGAGGCGAGCACCGCGGCCGGGGTGGTGAAGACGAGACGGACGCCGAGCGTCTCGAGCAGCGGTCCGAGCAGCCCGTTGCGCCCGAAGACGGCGAGCAGGGCGACGCCCCCCACCACCGGCGGGAGGACCATCGGCAGCAGCACGATCGCGCGGACGAGCCGGCGTGCGGGGATGTGCGCGCGCGTCAGCACCCACGCGATCGGGAACCCGAACAACAGCGCGAGCACGACGGACGAGGTCGAGACGAGCAGCGAGAGCGCCAGCGCGCTCAGGGAGAACTCGCTCGTCAGCCCCGCCCAGGCGTCGCGCCACGGGACACGGGTGAGCAGCCCGATGACCGGGGCGGCGAAGAAGGCAAGCCCGACGCAGGCCAGCGCCGGGAGGACGACCCCGAGCGAGTCGTTGCCGCGACGAACTGGGCGGTCGTTCATGGCGCGGAGAATCCGTGCCGGAAGAACAAGGCACGCCCCCGATCGGAGGTCAGGAACCCGAGGAACCCGCCCGCGCCCTCACCGCTCGGAGCGTCGTCGAGCACCGCCGCGAGGTAGCGTACGTCGGGCTGTGCTTCGGGCGGGAAGGGCAGGGCGTGGAGCGAGTTGTCGGTGCGCGCGTCGGTGGCATACACGACGCCGGCGTCGGCGTCGGCGGACTGGACGCGGGAGAGCACGCCGCGCACGTCGAGCTCGCGCGAGACCAGCTTCGGCTCGACCTCGTCGAGCAGCCCGAGTGTCGTCAGCGCCTCGCGCGCGTACCGCCCGACAGGGACATCGGGTGCG
>Ga0055450_10000113_pt1 | contig 13606 bp, 11 predicted proteins | sample China_Galinas_PW_5_FD_57740 | JGI IMG/M metagenome (GOLD analysis project Ga0055450, IMG submission 57740) | Wetland microbial communities from San Francisco Bay, California, USA, that impact long-term carbon sequestration - China_Galinas_PWC_D1 | ecosystem: Environmental > Aquatic > Marine >... | reverse complement strand
GGCCGAGGTTGCAAGCCATGGTCTAGCCTCGCGCGAAGACCGGATTGCAAAGACCGGATTATCGGAGAGGGGTCGACTGCCCATTCCTTTTGTCGAAGCTCGAGCTCGCGAACTGCGCGGTGTCCGTGCCGCCCCAAGTAGCGGCCGAACTCCTCGCCCGCTGCGCCTGCATCGCTGGAGCAGAGCCAGGCGAGTGCGGTATCGGGATCGGCGGTTGCAAATGATTCCTCGGCGTCGTGGACCTGGAGCAGCAGGTCCACGACCCGCTCAGCCCCTTCGGCGATGTCCGCGCTTTCGACGTCGGTCGCGCCGGCGAGCATCTCCGCGACTTCTGCGTGGTGCTCCTGCGTGGGCTCTCCGCCCCTCGCCAGGACGCCCAAGAGGATCGGGCTCAAAGCGCCTGATGAGGCTGAGGACATGAGATGCAACTCGTACGCCCTCCAGACCAGCGGAAGCCTCTCGTCGATGGCACGGTAGAGTTGCTGCGCGGTACCGAGCTTCGGAAGACGGAGATCCTTTCGGAGGGCGCCGAGATCACGTCGATGGCGCGCCGCGCCGAAGAGGACAGCGAAGTAGCGGGCGCCGTTGAGCGCGCGTTTCCATGCCGGCGCGGGCTGCGGCTCGATCACCTCTTCGATGTCTCGTCCACACAGGGCAATGCACATCTGGCTCTTGCTCGAACCCGCCACTGCGGCCGAAAGCTCTGCAAGCGTCGAGAGGTTGATGAAAAGGTGCCCATAGAACATGCCCACGTAGCGAACGCCTTCGCCTGGCGGCACCTCGGCTCCCATTCGCCGGTACGCGCGCTGCATGCCGATGTCGATGCCGCGCCCGGTGACCGAATACGTCAGCGGTGTGACTGCGCCCGGCATCATCTCTCCGATGTTGCACCAGGTGTAGACGTCGTGGGGGTTCGGAGCGGTGTCGAGCTCGTTCGGGTCTGCGGGAAGTCGCGTAATCGGCCGAGCTTGAAGCCAGCGAACGGCGCCCATTTGGTCGATGGCCCATTCCATGTCGAGTGGTGCGCCATATCGCTCTTCGGCACGACGGGCGCCGTCCAGCAAGAGCTCTAGCTCAGCAGCAGCGAGAACAGGCGTCGTCCCCTGAAGCTCGCTCACCAGGACCGACCCATCTCGCATCAGCAGCCAATGGTCCGGTGTCGCGTGGCCGCTCACCAGCGCCTCACCCAGCCCCGCCACCGCATCGACGACGACTTGATCACGACGCGCGTTGACCGGGTTCGCGGTGAAGAGGACCCCCGCGGCGCGCGCATCGACCATCTGCTGAACGACGATGTTCATCTTCGCGTCCGCGAGGACGCTCTTCTCGTCGCGGTAGGCGACCGCCCGAGCATTTTCGAGCGATTGCAGGCAGTTCTCGATTGCGACCCGCAATGCGTCTACGCCTTCGACGTTCAGCACGGTGTCGTATTGGCCGGCAAACGAGGCGTCCTCGGCATCTTCACCAATCGCCGAGGAGCGAACGGCGACTCTTCCCCCGCCGATGCGTTCGTAGTGCTCGTCCAGATCTTCTGGAAGGCTCTGAGGGGTCGCGCCCACGACGACGAAACCAGAGGGTACGTCGAAGCCATAGCCGAGGAGTCGAACGAGCCCTTCAGCTTTGCCACCGACCGTCTCATCGGTCACCGCATCGAGCGGAATGCAGCTGGGCTTGGTCATGCGGACGCCAGAGGGCTCCTAAGCGCGCTGATGATCTCGGCCGAACAGGCCTGCGGAATGGGGAAAGGCGAAGAAAATGCGAGCCTTTCGGCGAAACCACCATAGCGACGGTGCAGTATGTTTGCGACCTCTTTCGGCGTTCCGACGGCTGCAATCTTGCAGAGGAGCTCATCGTCGATCCGCGCGGCCATTTCGTGCCAGCGACCTTCCTTGGTGAGTTGACGAAGCTCCGGCTGCAGCTCTTCTCTGCCCTCCATCTCGAGGACGCTTCGGTACGCTGGCGTCGATGCATAAAAGGCTATTTGGTTGCGGGCCATCGCGCGGGCGTTCTCAAAACCAGCTTCGTTCTCTCCGGTCACGACCATCACCTGGGCGCAAAGCGCGAAGTCCGACGCTACACGCCCGGACCTTGCAAGCCCGCGCTGCAGATTGGGCAGCATCACCTTCTCCAGAGAGCGCTCGGTGTGGAAGGGATGCAGAAGCATGCCGTCCGCCACTTCACCCGCTGCCTCCGTCATTCGAGGGCCCACGCCGCCGAGGAAAATCGGCGGCGCGCCACCGGTGGCCGGGCCCGGGTTGAAAATCGGTGGCATCAACGTGTGCTTGTAGAACTCGCCGCGAAAGTCGAGCGTCTCATTGGAGTTCCAGCTCGCAAATATCGCGCGTAGGGCGAGCACGAACTCCCTCATGCGCGAAACCGGCTTGTCCCATGGCATGCTGAAACGCGACTCGATGTGGGGCCTGATCTGCGACCCAAGCCCGAGCCAAAACCGTCCGCCCGAATAGTGCTGCAGGTCGTGGGCGAGGTTCGCAACAACCATGGGCGTTCGCGCAAACGCGATTGCAACGCCCGTTCCGATTTCCAGCTTCGAGTGCTCCGCTGCCAAGACCAGGGGCATGAAGGGTTCGTGCGGCCCCTCGAACGTGAAGCATCCGTCGAAGCCGGATTCCTCGAGCTCCCGAACCCGGACGTCTATCTGATTCATGTTCGTGACAAGTAATCCGGCGTCGATTTTCATTCGTTCGCGCTCCCGCGAAGTCAGGCTCGTGTCACGGATTCCAGGACGCTGTCAAGCATGGCCGGTCCTTGAAACCGCACTTCAAACGTTCTACTCCCGCATTCGGAGGTTCTGATGAGCGCACGTACCGGTCTTCTCCCGTTCTGGAAAAACTACGACCGAAAGACCTACCTCAGGGCAGCGATTCTCGCCGACGAGCTGGGCTACGATTCATTTTGGATTCCGGAGGCCTGGGGGTACGAGATCTTTTCGCTGCTGACGGAGATCGCCGTGCACACGAAACGAATCAAGCTCGGCACCGGGATCGTCAACTGCTTCAGCCGTTCGCCTGGTCTGTTGGCCATGAACGCAGCGACCGTCGATGAAATCAGCGAGGGTCGTCTCATTCTCGGGCTCGGAACCAGCGGGCAGCGTGTCATCGAGGGTTTTCACGCACGTGAGTTCAAAAAACCACTCACTCAGTTGCGCGACGTGATTCGCGTGACCAAGACACTACTGAGCGGTAGGCGGCTCGATGAGAGCGGCGCAAAGCTTCACGAGTACCGTCCTTTCGAGCTCGCGATGAAGCCATTGCGCAGCGATGTTCCGATCTACGTGGCCGCGCTGAAGGAGAAATCCATCACGTCGATCGGCGAGCTGGCCGATGGCTGGATTCCCACCTTCTGGCCGTACACCGAGCTGAAACGAGGCCATGCCTGGATAGCCAAAGGCGCCGCCAAGGCAGGTCGCGATCCGAGTGAAATCACAACTGCGCCATTCACGACCGTGATCCCGCTCGGCGATGCCGGAGCTCGCGAGGCCAGGCAGATCATTGCTTTCTACATCGGGGGAATGGGCGACTACTACAAGGAGCTGCTCGGCGGATTCGGCTACGCGGACGCGTGCAAGAAGATCGACGAGCTATACCGCGACAAGAAGACCCGCTCCCAGGCCGCGGATGCGGTTCCGGAGGCCATGATCGAAGCGCTGACGATCGCCGGCGAGCCGCAATACTGCATTTCCGAGCTTCGGCGTCGCCGGGAGTACGGCATCGACCTTCCCATTCTCAATCTTCCATCGAATCTGCCCTGGGAGATGATCGAGATCTTCATTCGGACGATGGCACCCACTGCCTAAGACTTTTGGCGTCGACGTCGGTCTTGCTACTCTGGAGCGGTGTGGGGAAGTAGCGATGAAGCTCTGCGCGCGCTGAGTCGAGGTTGCGGCCCGCTGGGCTTTCTGCTTGTCCTCGGCTGCAATGTCTACGACGCGAGCTTGATCGACAGCGGTAGCGCGGGAGTCCCCAATCGGCCTCCTGCCAGTACGAGCTCGCCCGACGACGCGGAGTTACTCGTATTTGGGCTCAACGACATCTTTCTCCGACAGTCGGCAGAATCAGCGGCTCGGATCGGCATCGACTTGGATGCCGCGGTCACCACGGGACGCGACGATGCCACCTGTCAGCCTCCGACCGTGGACGGTGAAGTCGTCGGCCAGGCCGTGGTCGATGGCAGCAAGGGAATCGACAACGCGATCGGCACGACCTTGCTTCCGACGACTGGAAGCGCACTCCCATGCCTCGAGGACAACCTCGCTCTGACACAAGGACGCGGAATCGGTACCGTCGTGCTCTGGGTTCGACACTGGAACGGGCTACCAAATGACGCGAGCGTTACGGCGATGCTCACTACGGCGGTCGATGGGACCAGCGCAGATCCGTCGCTCGTCGGATTCGCCGATGGCGATCCACTCAATCTGGTGTACTCGAGCGGAAGCCAGGGGGGCGAGGCCCCGGAGCCTGCTTGGAACGGTGGGGACTCTTGGTTCCTCGACCCGATCGATTTCAGCCCTGGTCCAACGGGCCGCGCCAGTCTCGACCTTCCGAAGGCTGAGCAAGTGGATGGGTACGTATCCTACGGCCGTCTCGTGGTGCCCCTGATGGACGGCACGGAGTTCAAGCTGATCGCGGGTGACGGTACGCTCATCAGCGACGGCGCCATGACCGTAACGGTCAACGGCGGCTATATCATGGGGGACATCAACGAGGACGCGACTCGGCTGGAGCATGGTCTGTTTGCAGGGCGATTCAGTCTCGAGAAGCTCGGAGAGGCGACGCCCCAGATCGGCATGTGCTCGATCAACGCGACGGTCATCGAAACGCTCTTTGGTCAGTTTGCGGACATACATCAGTTCCCCGAGCAGGACGGAACCAGCGTTGAGTGCGATGCGTTCAGCGTCGGGGTGACCTTCAATGGGGTTGCAGGGCAGATCGCCGGTATTGCGGCGTTTTCACGGCCAAAGCTCGCGCCGTGCGATCACCAAACCGAGTCTATCGAGACGGATCGCTGTTGTCCCAGTCAATGGCTCACTGGAAGAACACGCGTCGAAACCTGCGACACGCGGGAGAAGATCTTGAAGGCAGCTCGTTTCGATACATTGACGAGCAACGTCCAGATCCCTGTGCCCGAACCGGCGCTTCCCTGAGAGCCGAGGATGCCTTGCGGGCTCAAGCGCCTGCGCTTCGGCGCTGGCGGACGGAATCGGCGAGGCCTTCGATGACCGGCACGGTCGCCTCCCAGCTCATGCAGGCATCGGTGATGCTCTGCCCATGGGTGAGCTCCACGCCGGGCTGCTGATCCTGCCGTCCACCCACGAGGAAGCTCTCGAGCATGATACCGAAAACCCCGGTGCTGCCCTCTGCAATTTGCTTGCCGACCGCGGCTGCGACGCCGGCTTGCCGTTCGTGGTCCTTGCCGCTGTTCGCGTGGCTACAGTCGACCATCACGCTGCCGTCGAGCCCAGAGCTCTCGAGCAACTCCACTGTCGACGCAATGAACTCGGGCTCGTAGTTCGGCTTGCCCGCACCGCCCCGCAAGATGACGTGGCAGTCGAGGTTGCCTTTGGTCGCGACAATCGCGGTGAGGCCCTGCTTGGTGACCGAGAGAAAATGATGGGGATGCCGAGCTGCACGAACCGCTTCGACCGCAATCACGACGGTGCCGCGCGTGCCATTCTTGAAGCCGACGGGCATCGACAACCCGCTTGCAAGCTCGCGATGCACCTGGCTTTCCGTCGTCCGCGCGCCAATCGCTCCCCACGACACCAGGTCCGCGACGAACTGAGGAGAAATTGGATCTAGGAACTCCGTTCCGGTCGGAAGCTCCATCTCGGCCAAGGTGCTGAGGAATCCTCTCGCGACGCGGAGCCCGTGATTGATGTCGAAGCTCCCGTCGAGATTGGGATCATTGATCAGTCCCTTCCAACCGACGGTCGTCCGGGGCTTCTCGAAATAGGTACGCATGACGATGAAGAGATCCTTGGCGTGCTGGTCGCGAAGTGCTTTGAGGCGCTTGGCATAATCGAGGGCGGCCACCGGATCGTGAATGGAGCATGGTCCTACGACCACCAAGAGGCGGTCGTCCTTGCCATGCACGATCTCGCTGATCTGCTGGCGCGCCCGCGCAATGCGCTGGATCGGCTCCTCTCCTGGATGGATCTCCTCCATCAGGATGGCCGGCGGAATCAGCGGGCGCAGGCCTTCGATACGGACGTCGTCGGTAGGTGGGCGAAACATGAGCTGAGATGTTTAGCATGGAAGGGCAGGGGCGTCTCGCATGACCCCGGCTGTGCCCCTCGTGCTAGACCGCTGGCTCGTGGCTGCCTTCGTTCGGCTCTTTCCTCTCTGGGTCACTCTCGGCGGTGTCGTCGCTCTAATTTATCCGCCCGGATTCGTCTGGTTTCTCGACTTCGGACTGATCACGCCGGGGCTTCAAATCATCATGCTTGGCATGGGGCTCACTTTGGAGCTCTCGGACTTCTCGCGCGTATTCCGCTCGCCTGCGCCCATCCTCTGGGGAGTCGTCCTGCAGTACACCCTCATGCCGCTCCTCGGCTGGGGGGTGGGCTACCTGTTTGAGCTACCAACCGCCTTCGCCGTGGGGTTGATCTTGGTCTGCTGCTGTCCTGGTGGAACCGCATCCAACGTGATCGCGTACTTGGCGAAAGCCGATGTTGCGCTCTCGGTCTCGATGACAGCATTCTCCACGATGCTCGCCGCTGGATTCACACCCGTTCTCACCGCATGGATCGTCGGTAGCCGCGTGGATGTCGATGGATGGGGCCTGTTCCTGAGCACGGCAAAGGTCGTCCTACTGCCGATTGCGTTCGGGCTTTTCTTGCGCCGATATCTCCCGAGGCTCACCAACACACTACTGCCGGCCGCACCCGCGGCCGCTGTTCTGATGATCGTGCTCATCGTCGCGGCCATCCTCGGGGCCCGGAAAGACGCGGTCCTCGATTCCGGTTTGCAGTTGCTCGGCGCGGTGGTGACCACGCACGGTCTCGGATTCCTCTTCGGTTACCTCCTGGGGGGACTCAGCGGTGGCTTCGGCCGGGTGGCTCGCACGATCTCCATCGAGGTCGGAATGCAAAACTCGGGCCTCGGGGCCGTCCTCGCACAGGCCCATTTCGCCAATCCGTTGACCGTGATCCCAAGCGCGATCTCCGCGATCACGCATTGCATCATTGGGAGCGCGTTGGCGGCCATCTGGTCCCGGCGGCCGGCCCTCGACGAGCCCGACATGTAAGATAGATCACATTTGATTTGGATCTTGTGTAACTGTTTTCTTCTAGTGATGCTAGATTTCAAAAGCGTCCCGAGTGACGCCAGACCCATGAAATCGATGCGGACCATCTCGCCTATCGCTCTCCTGCTGAGCCTTGCGGCGTGCAGTGTCTATGAGTCCGACCTCATGGACAAAGGGCTCGCGAGCATTCCCGATCGGCCGCCGTCGAGCACCAGCTCGAGCTCCGATGATGTCGAAGCGATCTTCGCGTTTCGCAACATCTCGCTCGACCAGTCGGGTGACCGCTGGCGTCGCTTCGGACTCGACCTCGATGGGATGAACACGAAGTCGATCAGCGACACCGCGGAGTGCGTCGCGGCCAATGGGAATCCACCTCTCGACGGGGACAAGGGAATCGACAATGCGTTCGGCCAGTACGTTCTGCCAACCGTGGTGAGCCTGATCTCCTGCTTGGAAGACAACATCGCTCTCAACCAAGGAAGCGGTCGAGGCACGGTCTTGTTGCGTCTGCGCCGGTGGAACGGGACGCGCAACGATTCCAAAGTGGACGTGGCCGTCCTTTCGGCCGTCGACGGCACTTCACTCGAGGACGTTTCGGGACTGGTATGGGGCGGCGCGGATGGGTCGGCCTTGATGCTTCCCTCGAGTTCTGAAGCAGCACCCGAGCCAGCCTGGGACGGGGAGGACTATTTCTTCGTCGATCCATTGAGCCTCGTTGCAGGCAACCTCGAGCGACCTGAGGTCTGGAAAACCGACGCGTACATCAGCGAGGGCCGCGTGGTGCTTCCCTTGGACACGGCCGCAACCTTCGTCTTTCTCACCGGGCCCGGGAGCTTCTCGATCACGCTCAATGGTTTCCTGCTCGCCGACATCAGCGAGGACGGGCAAATTCTCGAAAAGGGCATGATCGCGGGGCGATTCCCGACCGGTGAGCTCGTTGCGACCCTCAAGCCGCTCGGGATCTGTAACGACGCGTTCCGTGGAAGCGTCGTCGGCCTACTGACGGACAACCTGGATCTGCGCGTGGACCCGGACGTGGGTTCCCCGGAGGATGAGTGCACTGCGACGGGTGTGGCGTTCAGCTTCCAGGGGATTAGAGCTCGGATTGCGGACCAGGTTGCTCCCGTCCAGCTACCCATTCCGGATCCCTGCGCGAACGTCGGACAAGAGGTTGGACCGGAGCCAGCGTTTGACCGATGCTGCCGTTCGGTCGAGCTCGAGAGCCCCGACTCGCTTCCCGCGGAGTGCAGCGCCGAAAACCTGGCGCTCTACGCAAACCTGCCCAACCCCATTCCTGTGCCGCTCGAAGAAGGCTTCTAGCTGACTTCAAACGACTCGCCGCAACCACAGTCACCAGTTGCATTTGGATTCTTCCACTTGAACCCGTAGCTCATCAGGCTTTGCTCCCAGTCGAGCACGGCGCCCTTCAGGAACTCGATGCTGCGATTGTCGACCACGACTTTGAGGCCGTCGAAGTCAAACACCAGATCCTTGTTCGGGCGGATCTTCGTCGCGAAGTCGTAGACATAATAGTAGCCCGAGCAGCCACCGCCTTTCACCCCGAGCCGAAGACCTTCGACCGGCGCACCGGCGTCAGCGATCTTCTTCTTCGCCATCTGCACGGCCTTGGGGGTCAGGGTGATGCCAGCTGTGTCGCTCATCATTCTCTATCTAAGGCGGGACGCCTCGCTCCGCCAGCGTCGCCCCATGCTCACCAGTCGAGCGGCTCGTTGCTGGCCCTCCGCGACCAATGCGGAGAGCGCTCGCGCAGCCGCCCGACCGTGGCGACCACGGCATCGCCGACGGACTGCACGTCCGCGGCGGTGTTCATCCTCCCGAGGCCGAACCGAATCGAGGCTGCGCTCCAGTCTTTGGGGACTCCCATGGCTTCGAGCACATAGCTTGGTCCTGGCCGGGCGCTGCTACAGGCTGAGCCGCTCGAGACCGAAACCGACTCGGCGAGCTCGATAAGCAGCCGCGCTCCATCGATGTAGCCGAAGGACACGTTGAGGTTGCCTGGATGCCGTGGATCGGGGGCCCCGTTGAGCCGTAGTTCTTCAATTTCGGCGAAGAGATTGTTCTTCAGGGCGTCCCGCAGCGACCGGATCCGTTCGGCTTCAGTGGCGCCTTCGTTCTTCATGATTTCCGCGGCCGCACCGAAGCCGACGATACCTGGCACGTTGAGCGTACCAGAGCGAAGACCACGTTCGTGACCGCCTCCGTGGATCTGCGGAGCCGGGATGCCGCGGGTCTGGAGCGACTCTCGAACGTAGAGGGCGCCGACGCCCTTCGGTCCGTACATCTTGTGAGCCGAGAGGCTTGCGAGGTCGATGTTCATCTCGCGGAGCGACCAGGGCAGATACCCGAGGCCTTGTGCCGCATCGCAATGGAACGTTATGCCGCGTTTGCTGGTAAGTGCGCCGATAGCGCGCAGGTCTTGCGAGACGCCGACCTCGTTGTTCGCAAGCATGACGCTCACGAGAACGGTCTCCTCGGTGAGAGCATCGGCGAGCGCGTCTATCGAGAGCAGCCCGTTCGAGTCGACATCGAGCCGGCTGATGCGCCAGCCGTCCCGTTCGAGTGCAGCGCAAGTGTCGAGCACGGCCTTATGCTCGGTTCGCACAGTCACGATGTGCTTGCCATCTCCAATGCGAGCCTCAGCGACACCCCGGACCGCTAGGTTGTCGCTCTCGGTGGCCCCGGAGGTGAAGATCACCTCTTCGGGCTTCGCGCCGACGAGCTCGGCGACCTGTGACCTGCCGCGCTCCACCGCGTCTCGCGCCACCTGCCCATGGACATGGGTGCGGCTGGCGGCATTGCCGAATCGGCTGCTGAAGTAGGGGAGCATCGCCTCGACCACCCGCTCGTCCACCGGGGTCGTCGCCTGGTGGTCCATGTAAATAGGCATTTTGCTCATCCCTGGACCCCATCTTAGCGCCGACCATGTGCGCCTCCAATGTGTTGATCTATGCTCTTGTCATGGCTGGAGCGAGCATCCTTTGTGCAATCGATCTCAACTCTGCGACCCCTCGGACGGTGGACCTCGCCATCGCAGCGGCGCAAGCGTTCGGCGTACGGATCGATCTGGTCCATGTGTTCGACGACACGGATTCCTGGTGGCCCGAGTCCCCCGACCTCCAAGCTGCTGCACAAGCAGCCAAGGAAGATGTGACGCGATTGGAGGCCGCTCTCGAACAGGAGCTACGAAAGGAACAAGCGCGGATCGTGGCTTCCGGAGTCGAATGCGAGGTACTGGTCGTCCGCGGGCGCCCATGGCGTGTGATTCCAGAGCTCGCCGAAAAGCAGGGTTCGTTCCTGATCACCATCGGAGCATACGGCGCGAGCGGCCGGCGCTCCGTGGACGGCAAAGGAGAGCCTGAGTTGGTTCTTGGTTCCACTGCTCAGCGTGTCGTCCGGGCTGCGAATTGTCCCGTCTTCGTGGCAACGGGTGACTTACCGATCCCGGCCGGTCTTCGGAACACGATGTGGTTCGTCGGCACGGACTTCTCAGAGTCTTCTTCGGCAGCCGTCGCTTGGGCGAAGCGCGCGGCGGCTCGAGTCGGTGGCGAGCTTCACATCGCCAACGTGGTCATTCCAGCCGGGGGAGAAGACAAGCCCGACGAGGAGCGCACGTGGCGTCAGGTCTTGCGGGACCAGAGCAAGATTGAAGCTGGAATGAAGCTTTCGGAGTACGTCCAGGAGCACGCACCTGGCTCAGAGCCACATCAGATCGTGTCGGCCGACTACGCCTCTCTTGCCCTGTGTGAGGCTGCGCGAGAGGCTGGTGCGAACATCCTCGTGGTTGGAACTCACAGGCAGACTGTGCTGGGGCGATTCCTCCTCGGCAGCACGGCAACTCGCTGCCTTCAGACCGCTTCAGTGCCCGTGCTGGTGGTCCCTGAGCAAGCTCGGTAAGCCGTCGAGGCTTTCTGTATTGTTCTCGCGTTGGTATTCCGAGATGCCATCTGCGCCCTTGCGCTGCGCCCAACGCTGGAGCTGGTCTCGCTCGCCCTTGTAGTCGTACAAAGGCACGGCATAGCCGCAGGAGTCGCTGATCCGGGTTGCGCGAATTCGGATGATCGCGCGGACGGCGGGATACTCATCGAAGTGTGAGCGCAAGCTCTCGAACTCTTCGTGCGCCGGCTCGATCACGTCGCCTGTTCCGTGCACGCGCACGATCCGAGGCGGGCCTTCGAAGGCACAGAACATGATGCAAGCGCGGCCGTTTTCTCCAAGGTGTGCGATCGTTTCGACCCCGCTCCCGGTGAGATCCAGATAGGCGACCGTTCGCTCGTCGAGGATCGCGAAGGTGCCCGAGAGGCCTTTTGGCGAGAGGTTGATGTGTCCATCCCGCATGAGGGGCGCGGTCGCCACGAAGAACATCTTTTGCTTCTCGATGAAGGCGCGCAGCTTTGCGTCAAACGTCTTGAAGGTCTTGGCCATGGGCAAGCTTGACACCCACTCCGGCGTGCTCTAAATCTCCATATAGTACTGAAAAGGTCCGGTATCTAAACTATTGAAAATGCTGCGAATTTCAAAAATGACGGACTATGCTGTCATGCTCGCCACGCACTTGGCCGCATCGGAACGCCCATATGCGGCGCGCGACCTGGCGGAGCAGACCCAGATTCCAGAGCCTACGGCGAGCAAGGTTCTGAAGAAGCTCGCTCGCGCCGGCGTGGTGATTTCGCAGCGCGGCGCAAAGGGCGGTTACGCGCTTGCTCGTCCCCCTCGACAGATCGGGGTGAACGAGGTGATCGAGGCGATCGAGGGGCCCATCGCGGTCACCGAATGCTCCGACGAGAGCACCGATTCGTCTTGCGAATACGAGACCAGTTGCGGTGTTCGAGCCAACTGGCAGCGGATCAACGTCGCGGTTCACACGGCGCTCTCGCAAATCACGCTCGCGGACATGGCGTTGCCGGGCACGACGGAGCTCGTTTCCATCGCGCGCTCCGCCAAAGAAGCGGAGCGGACGCGTGCTGCCGGGCTCCAGAGCAACGACGTCCACTGAGTTGGAGTGACTCATGTCAACAGCAACCGAACAAATCGACGAGATTCTCAAGAAAGGCTACGGCGCCGGTTTCATCACCGACATCGAGCAGGACTATGCGCCGCCTGGACTGAGCGAAGCCATCGTCGCTTTCATCTCGCAGAAGAAGCAGGAGCCGGAGTGGCTTCTCGAGTGGAGGCTCAAGGCGTATCGGCGATGGCTCCAAATGAAAGAGCCGACCTGGGCCAAAGTCAGCTATCCGAAGATCGACTATCAAGACATTTGCTACTATGCGGCCCCCAAGACCAACGAGAACGCACCCAAGAGTCTCGACGAGGTCGACCCGGAGCTTCTGGCAACCTACGAGAAGCTCGGGATTCCGTTGCACGAGCGGGAGGTCTTGGCCGGCGTCGCGGTCGACGCCGTGTTTGACAGCGTTTCGGTCGCCACGACTTTCCGCGACAAGCTCTCCGAGGTCGGCGTCATCTTCATGTCGTTTTCCGAAGCTGTTCAGAAGCACCCGGAGCTCGTGAAGAAGTACCTCGGCTCGGTCGTACCCATCTCCGACAACTTCTTTGCAGCCCTCAACAGCGCGGTCTTCAGTGACGGTTCGTTCGTCTACATACCGAAGGGCGTGCGGTGCCCGATGGAGCTTTCCACCTACTTTCGAATCAATGCGGCGAAGACGGGTCAGTTCGAGAGGACGCTGATCGTCGCCGAAGAGGGCAGCTACGTGAGCTACCTCGAGGGCTGCACGGCGCCGATGCGCGACGAAAACCAGCTGCATGCCGCGGTCGTCGAGCTGGTCGCCCACGAAGACGCCCAGATCAAGTATTCCACTGTGCAGAACTGGTACCCCGGTGACGAGAACGGAAAGGGTGGCATCTTCAATTTCGTCACCAAGCGTGGCCTTTGCGAAGGCGCGCGTTCGAAGATCAGCTGGACTCAGGTCGAGACCGGGTCAGCCATCACTTGGAAATACCCGAGCTGCATTCTCAAGGGCGATGATTCCGTGGGTGAGTTCTACTCCGTGGCGCTGAGCAATCACCGCCAGCAGGCGGACACCGGCACGAAGATGATTCACCTCGGCAAGAACACGAAGTCGACCATCATTTCCAAGGGAATCAGCGCCGGGCACGGGCAGCAGACCTATCGCGGCGGCGTGAAGATATCCCGTGGTGCCACGAACGCGCGCAACTACACGCAGTGCGATTCGCTTCTCATCGGGGACAAGTGCGGCGCGCATACGGTGCCCTACGTGGACGTGCGCAATGGCTCGTCGAAGCTCGAGCACGAGGCCACGACCTCGCGCATCGGGGAGGACCAGCTCTTCTACTGCCGGCAGCGTGG
>Ga0055450_10000112_pt1 | contig 13635 bp, 12 predicted proteins | sample China_Galinas_PW_5_FD_57740 | JGI IMG/M metagenome (GOLD analysis project Ga0055450, IMG submission 57740) | Wetland microbial communities from San Francisco Bay, California, USA, that impact long-term carbon sequestration - China_Galinas_PWC_D1 | ecosystem: Environmental > Aquatic > Marine >... | reverse complement strand
AAAGTCCATGGCCTCTTGTCCGGGCGCCGTATCGAGGAACGGGTGCTGGAGCTCCTGGATATGGTGGGGCTCAAGCCTGAGCACGCCAGCCGCTTTCCCGCAAGTTTTTCAGGCGGGCAGCGTCAGCGCATTGCCATTGCGCGGGCGCTGGCATTGGGACCTGAATTCATCGTAGCAGACGAGGCCGTCTCGGCCCTTGATGTTTCCATTCGTGCACAAATTACAAACTTGCTGCAGGATTTGCGTGACCGGCTGGGCCTTACCTTACTGTTCATTGCGCACGATCTTGCCCTGGTTCGCCAGATCTCGGACCGAGTGGTTATCCTCTATCTCGGCAAGGTGATGGAGGCAGGCCCAGCAAACGCTGTTTTCTCCAAACCACGGCATCCCTATACAAGAGCGCTTTTGTCTTCTGTGCCGGTTCCCGATCCGGACGTCAGCCGTGAACGCATCGTCCTCCGGGGCGAAGCACCGAGTCCTGTTTCTCCTCCCTCCGGGTGTGTCTTCAGAACGCGTTGCGCCATGGCCACACCCGAATGCGCAAAAATTGTGCCCCCGGCCCTCACGATCGGGCCAGGCCATGAGGCCGCCTGTCTCTATGCGAGTTGAGGTGCTACTCAGCGTCCTGTGGCAATCGGGAGTTCGCTGCGGGAGGCCCATTCATGCCAGGAGCCAACGAAGACTCTCATACGCTCAAAGCCGGCAAGCTTCAGCGCGTAGAGAGCGGTGGCAGCACGAGCTCCGCGATGGCAATACGTGATGACCTCGCGCTCCGCCCGAAGACCGGCGGCAGCGGCAAGGTCTCTGATGTCATCCGGGCTACGGTAACGCCCGTCGGCGATCAGGTCTTCCCAGAAAAGGAACTTGGCGTTCGGGATGCGGCCGGCACGGTCACAGCAAGGGTGGACGAAGGTTCCTTCAAACTCTGTTCGCCGTCGCACGTCAAGCAGGTCCGTATTTTCATCGCGGTCCAGGACTTGCTGCGTCGTAGCAATTAGTTCGCGATGCATTGGTAGTCCGACCTCAGCATCGACTTGCACAGACTCGATGGCGTAGCTGGTTCTGGCGCTTCCAGGCTCCAGCTTCCCGCCGCTGTCTCGCCAAGCCCGAAGTCCGCCATCGAGGAACGAACCGCCCGAAAGGCCTGCATAGTCATGAAACCAAAGGCCACGGGGAGAAATCATGCCGGTCTGCTCTTCGAAGTAGACGACGTTTGCAGCACGATCGATGCCACTGGCGGCAAAGGCGCGTGCCGTCGCCGTCTCGAGGTCTCTAATGCCCTTCTCGTCACTCGATGGAATGAAATAGTCGTAGACGTTGAGATTGATCGCACCGGGTATTGTACCTTCGTCGAAGTCCTTGCTCGGCCGGACATCGACGACAATGAGGCTTGGTTCGCCTAGCCGCTCGCGCAGCTCGCCGGCAGTCATGAGGAATGTCATTGGGATCCTCCGCTGGTGGTGCCAAGAGCGTCATACCTCAAACCGAGGCTCTTCGTTTCCGCTGCTGCGGTCACGCGGGCAGCGATGGCAATGTCGAAAGCATTGAGGCCGAAGCTCGAAAAATAGACGGATGCGCCAGACCGAGGACGCCATCCGTCCAGCACAGCGGCACTTAAGTCAGCAGACAAACGTTCTTGAGGAAACTGGCCGGCTCTGTGCATTTGAAACAGGCTTTTTGCACTCGTCTGCCGGAATTCGCCCCACAAGTCGCAGGTGATGACCTCGCTGGCCGCGATGGCGGCGAAGCTGACCTCGTGATAGCCGATCTGTAGAATCATACGCCCCCCGCGCACCGCCCAGGAATCGAGCAGCGGCTTGGGAGATGCGGTGCAGCACAGCACGGCATCCGCGCCGTCAACGGCATCGGCTATGGAGTCGAACGCATCCACCTCGACGTGCGATGGCCGCGTAACGTTCGCCAGCATGTGCTCGACGCGTTTGCGCGTGCGATTCCAGATGCTGATGGTGCGAACGCCCGGGAAAAGGGCGTACAGCATTTCGAGGTGCCCACGCGCCTGGGCGCCGGCGCCGAGGATAGTCACTTTTTGCAGAGTGGATGGCATCAACGTCCTAAGCGCTAAGGCCGATACCGCGGCGGTGCGCACCACCGTCAGCAGCGCACTCTCCACGACCGCGCGGAGGCGACCGCTCGAGAGGTCATTGATCAGCGTCATAGACGCGACGCCAGGCGCAACATCTTCGTCGTGATGCTGATGAACGGCCCACTTGACGCCGATGGCGTCAAAGGGCGAAGCGACGCGTGCCGGCAGGGCATAGGCATTGGACCGCCGGTCGTGGCCGAAAGGCAGGACCGCTTCGGGACACATGACTGCATCGCCACTGCGCATGAAGCGCAACACGGTGGTCACATCGGCAACGGCAGCCGCAAAGTCCGCCCCGCCGGCTGCCAGGACATCTGCACGAGACAGGACGCGCATGGGCGGCGGTTTCAAAGCCCTAATCCTTCCATGGGCCGGGCAGCAAACCGTCCCGCCGATCGCAGTCACTGTCCGCGGCAAGGCGCTCAGCTGGATTGCCCCAACCACCTCCGCCGGCCGTTTCCACTGAAACCACCGTTCCGACGGGCAGCGCCACAGTGCATTTGCCCGGCAACAATTCCTCGTTTTGGCCTCTTCGGGCCACGACCCGTGACAACCCGCCTGATCCGCCGCCGTGGGCCCCCCACGGCCGATGCCGGGTGCGGTCGAGATGGACGGTCAACACAGCATCGGCATCGAGCCTGATCTCACGCACGAGCCCGTGGCCGCCACGCTGCTTGCCGGCGCCGCCGCTACCTTCAACCAAACCATATCGCAGTACGCTTAAGGGATAGGCCCGCTCGATCACCTCCACCGGGGAGTTGGCCGTGTTCGTCATATGGGTGTGAACACCGTCGGCGCCATCCATGTCCGACAGGGCACCCTGACCGCCGCCATAGGTCTCCACATAGGAATAAGGTTGGGCCGCGCGGGGATCGGTGCCGCCGAGAATGAGTGCGTTCATGCTTCCCGTGGATGCCGCCATTTCGTTTCCCGGAAGCAGTCGGTTGAACGCACCTATGAGCACATCACAAAGGCGCTGGCTCGTTATCGAAGTGCAAAGGCCCACAGCCGCCGGAAAGCGAGCATCCACCAGACTGCCGGGCCGGGTGACCAGATCAATGCTGCGCGCCAGTCCTGCATTCGACCCTACATCCGGATCGAGCATGGCTTTTGCCACATAGAGAACTGCACTCATGGTGATGGGGCGCGGGGCGTTGATCGGCCCCTTTACTTGGTCTGCCGTTCCACGGAGATCGATGCGCAATCGCCCACCGTCGGTCGCAATCTCTATCCGGATCGGCAGATCTACGCTCTGGCCGGAATCGGTCCATTCGACTACGTCCTCGAAGCGTACTGTTCGCTTTCCGAGCCGCTCGATACTCTCTCCAAGTCGCCTGGTTGTGACCTCACACAGAAAAGCTGTCGCTTCCGTGAAGCGTTCTTCGCTAATCCGCGCTATGAGTTCGATCAGCCGCTTGACCCCGGTGTTGTTTGCTGCCGCTTGGGCGAGCAAATCGCCGACGACTGTCTCCGGGGTGCGGCTGTTGATGCGGAATAGATCGACGACCTCCTCATCGATCTCGTTGTCGCGAACTAGCAGTAATGGGCTGACCCGCAGTCCTTCATGGAAAATCTCGTTCGCGGCAAGCGACAGGCTTCCCGGCGCGGCGCCTCCGAGATCGACCTGATGCGCCATATTGGCAACATAGCCTAGGCGCTTCCCATTTGTGTCCACCGGTGCAACCAGCACCACGTCCGGGAGATGCGAACCAGTGAGCCAGGGATCGTTGGTGACCAGCATGCTGTTTGGCGGCAAATCGCGCTGCAACCGTGCCTTGATGCGTTCAACCAGACCTGCCAGCAGGCCGAGATGAACGGGGATGTGCTCGGCCTGGGCCGCAAGTTCACCAGATGCCGTGAATACGCCGCACGAGAAGTCGCGGCGGTCGCGAATATTGACGGAGTGGGCAGTGCGCATCAGCGCGGCTCCCATTTCCTCGGCGACGGCCTGAAGCCCGTGACGAACCACCTCAGCAAAAATCGCGTCGGCACTCATGGCACCACCTCGACGAGGATATTGCCGAAGCCATCGATCTCGAATGCCTGTTCGCCGATCAGCAAAGTGGTATCGGGCTGTTCGATCAGCAGCGGACCATTGCGACGCACGCCCGGAAGCAGCCGTCGGCGTTCGACGACTTCGACATTGGCCTTTCTGCCATGCAATATCACTTCGGCCCGGCCCACTCGCGCGTCACCCTCTTCGAATTTCGGAACTGGCAACCGGGTGACTGGCGCCGCTGCGCTGGCGATGAGCCGAAGCGTCATGATTTCAACCGCATGGTTGCGCCGTTGATAGCCATAGGATTGTTGGTGCAACTTGTGGAAATGGTTAGCGGCCGCGCTCACGTTAGAATCGTTGAGGGGCGTGGTGATCTCGTAGCCCTGGCCCACATACCGAAGATCCAGCGCAGCCCTGAAACTGACAGCATTCGCATCCACGCCGTCCTCACGCGCCTTTTTGCTTGCCCGTTCGCCAAGCTCAGCCACCTGTCGCTCCAGATCATCGCCCTTAAGCGTGTCTGTGGTCACGCCAAGACTCATCGTTTCGTCATGACGCCAAGGAGAAAGCAGCAGCCCTGTAGCACAAAGCAGTCCGGGCGAAGGTGGGACGATGACGGTGCCGATGGAAAGTTCCTGTGCAAGATCGATGGCGTGCAGCGGTCCGGCGCCGCCGAAAGCCATGAGCGCGAAGTTACGCGGGTCAAGCCCACGCTCGACCGTCATGCGCCGAATGCCGCGAACCATGGCGGCATTGACGACCAGACGGATGCCATCGGCCGCGGCGATCTCGTCGAGACCGAGGACCTCGCCGACATGCTCGCCAATAGCCCCGACTGCGCGCGTTCGATCGATGACGATCCCGCCGTCCAATCTTCGCCCCTGCCTCAGCTTGCCCAGCACGACATTGGCATCAGTTACCGTAGGCCTGGTGCCGCCCCGTCCATAGGCGGCAGGGCCGGGAACCGCTCCGGCGCTCTCGGGACCGACATGCAAGAGACCGCCCGCATCCACGTAAGCGATGCTGCCGCCACCAGCACCAAGGGTCACGATATCGAACATCGGCACTCGCAAGGGAAAGCCTGCAATCTCGCCTTCGAAGCGGGTCAGTATCTCGCCCTCCTTGATGAGGCCGACGTCGAAGCTGGTTCCGCCCATATCGATTGTGACCACATCGGTGAACCCGGCCGCCTTGGCGAAGGCGGCAGCGCCGATGAGGCCGGCGGCGGGACCGGAAAGGCAGGTATGTACACTCTTGGCGGCCCCGGCCGTTTCCGCTGTCATGACGCCCCCGTTTGATTGCATGATCATCGGTTGCTGCGGAACGCCGATCCCTGCGAGACCGTCATGAAGCTTGCCGAGATAACGACGCAGCGGTGGCATCAGGTAGGCGTTCATCACCGTAGTCGATGCGCGCTCGTATTCTCCGGGCTTGGGTAACACTTCCGAGGACAAGGAGATATCGAGTTCGGGGAGTTCTGCTCGCAAGATATCCCGGACCTGTCGCTCGTGGATGGGATTGGCGTAGCTGTGCAAAAGCAAGACTGCCGCCGATGTGGCCTTTTCGCGAGCCAGTTGTTTGGCAATCTTCACGATCATTTTTGGCTCGAGGGGCTTAAGGACGGTGCCGTCGGGACCGATGCGTTCCGGCACCTCGAATGTTAGGTGTCGTGGCACTAGCGGGGGAGGGCGTCGCACTCGCGCATCGTATAGATGGGCGCGCATCTGCCGGGCGATCAGCATCAGATCGCGAAAACCTTCGGTAACAAGGAGAACGGTCGTTGCCCCTTTGCGTTCGAGCACCGCATTGGTTGCGACGGTTGTCCCGTGAGCGAAGCTGGCCACGGCATCGGCCACGACGTGCCCTTCATCGAGCGCGAGCTGTGTGCCGGCAATAACCGCCGAAGCCTCCTCTCCCACCGTTGTGGGAATCTTCACGAAGACGGATTCGCCGGTGTCACTGTCGACCAGACAGAGATCCGTGAAGGTTCCTCCGACATCGCAGCCTACGCGATAGGGCATGACTCACACTCCGGTGAGCGTCTTCGCGAAGGGAAATAGCGCAGGCGAGCCGCCGCAATGCAGGAACAGGACGCGCGAGCCGCGCGCGATGGCGCCTGCTTCCACCAGACCTTTCAAGCCGTGCATCGCCTTGCCGGTGTAGACTGGGTCCAGCAGAAGACCTTCGCTGCGCGCCGCCTGCTTGATCAAGGTCACGCCGCCGTCGCTTGGAATACCGTAGCCGGGCCCGACATACCCATCCTCGATCCAGATGTCCTCGGAGGACCATGCTTCGTTCCATTGAAGTAGACCCGCGCATTGGGTCGACATCTGAGATATGCGTTCCTGGAACCACGCACTGTCGCGCGATACACTCACCCCAACCAATTTGGTTTCAGGCCAATGCCGACGGCAGCCGACTTGGAGACCGGCGAGGGTTCCGCCGGACCCAACGGCCGTGAGGATCACATCAGGCGCGGACAACTCCATTGCTTCGAACTGAGCGGCCAATTCCTTGGCAGCGCGGACATAGCCCAGTGCGCCTAGCGGGTTGGCACCGCCAAGAGGAATCACATAGGGTTTGAGCCCTTGACTTGCGCAGGCTTCGGCATGAGCTGCCATACGGTCGTCGATCTGGGTGAAATAGCCATCGGGATCTAGGAACTCGAACTCGGCTCCGAACAGGTGATCGAGCAGTAGATTGCCCTGATATTCCGCTGGCGCGTTGCCGCGCAACACCAGCACCGCCTTCATGCCGAAGCGGCATGCCGCCGCCGCCACTGTACGCGCATGGTTGGACTGGTGACCGCCCGTTGTAATCAATGCTCCTGCACCCTTGTCGAGGGCGTCGGCCATCAAATATTCGAGCTTGCGCACCTTGTTCCCCCCCGCGCCGAAGCCGGTGAAATCATCGCGCTTGATCAGGAGTTCGATGCCCAACTCCTCGCCCAGCCTCTCCAGACGCTCGACCGGCGTCGGCGTAAAGGCAAGGTGTACCCGCTTGAAATCGTCTGGCGTCATTGCTCAATCCTCGGAATTCGAACAGGTCCCATGTCACCCATCTCAGCCCATGGAATGGTGCTGTCGATCCACACGTGGATGCGATCGATGAAAACGATCAGCTCTGATAGGATGTCCTTGAGTGCGCCGGGACTCTTCGCCCCCGCCAGCTCGTCGGCCGCGAACTCCACCGTTCCGGCGGCCTCGTCCAGGCCCCAGGTGCGCAGCCGCCGCGCGGCGATTTCTGACGTCCGCCCCGCGACGCGCGCGAGCGTCGCGCCATCGAGCACGCCGTCGCCGCACATCTCGCGCAATTGGTAGAGGATACCAGCCAACCAGTAAGCATCGAAGTTCGCATAAAGGCGCTTGGGTAGATCTCCGCTCGGCGGACGATGCATGGCAGAAAGTGCTTCCAAACCTGCTGGGGGCCGGGTCCAGATCGCCTCGGTTGCGGATCGCAGCTGCTTGATCGCCTGGCTCATGGCTGTGCCTCGTAGGCAACATCGATGAAGCGTGGTGCGGCCCAGACGGCAGGTGCAATACTACGAAGGACGTCGAGACCGTAGCGAACACGCCCGACCAGGCCCACTTGGGCGAAGGGAACAATCTCGCCATAGAAGATGCAAATCGTTTGACGGTCGGGGTAATAGCCGACATCGCCCGGAGACACGGAATTGACGATGTTTTCCCGTTTGAACAGGCGCGGCACCATGAAGATGACCTCCTCGTTGGCGAACTTGGCATGTCCGAGAATTGTCTTGAGCGGCAGCACTTCTTTGAGGCCGGCACAGGTTTCCGGCGCTGCTTCTTCCAGTAGCTCAATGTCGCAGGATTGGTCTCCAATCCTCAGCCGCATGCAATTCATATGACGCCATCCTCCTTTGCACTTTCCGTGTATGATGAGAAATCGTTGCCTCCCGACATTGCCGAAAGCCAGCCGATTACGGATCCAAGGAACCGATCGATGCTGTCGACGGCCATGAACTCATTGGCGTCGTGCGCATTGCCGCCGCGCCCGAGCCCGCCGATGAGAAACGCCTCAGAGAAGCGAGAGAAACTGCTAGCGGGAGCAGAGCCTGGCGCCCACGGCCAGACTTGCGCCGGCCGACCGTGCTGGGTGTATATGTCCAGCAATTCGCCGACTCCGGCGGCCTCATAGCGAAAGCGGTAGCCGGGGGAAACCTCGCCCATGTCCAACCGCGCGCCATCCATGCCGGCATCGCCGAGCTTTTGGGCCAGCTCGGTGAGCAATTCCTCTGGATCGAGCCCCGGGGGCGTTCGCACTTCAATGCCGGCCGCGGCGCTACTTGGGATAACTCCATCACCATGAACAGGCTCGGTAGCGAGCCAGGCCAGATTGAGCGATGCGGTGGAGAGCAGGGTCGCTAACCTTTCGGCGTCGGAACCTGCAACAGCAAAGGTTCTGGTAGCACGGAATTGGAGCTCGGCCGCAGCATCAAAACTCTCCGCAAGCCGAGCGATCAGCGCCTGAGCTTGCGGGTCAAGCGCAATGGTCGTTATCTGACCAGTGGGTGCTTTCGCCAGATGGCCGACCGCCTCCGCAAGTCGACTCGCCGGATTGGCGATCCAGGGGGCATTACTGGAATGGATCGGCCGCTCGGGGGCACCCCAAGTGCCCGCTTCAACGGCCAACACGCCCTTGGCAATTCCAGAAAAGCCAAGGTAAAGCCGCGGCGGGCCGCCACCATATTCGCACAGTGAGGGAAACAGTGCAGAGGCGGCGTATCGAAGCGGGCAATCTCCTGCCTGCAGATAAGCGCGCAGCGCCCGGCTACCCGATTCCTCTTCGCCTTCGATGACGATTTCGACGTTAACCGGAAGCGCATTCCGTTCGCTGAGTGCCTTGATGGCAACCAGCATGCCGGCGAGTGGCCCCTTATTGTTCTCGGCTCCGCGCGCGACGAGCGCCGGCCCGATCCCGTCCAGTTCAATCACGTCGCCGGCAAAGGGATCACAGTGCCAGCCATCATGTGCGGCGGGCATCACGTCATACATGTTGTAGAGGATGACGGTGATTGGCCGGCCGGCATCCAGTCGGGCGTGCACGATGGGGGGAGAGGCGTCAAAACTTTGCTGCAGCAGGTCGGCGCCGAGTTCCTCCCGCATCCAGTCTGCAATATTTCCCGCCATGCGACGGAGTTCCCGTTCATTGCCCTTTACCGACGGTAGAGCGCACCATCGCCGAGCGAGCGTAAGCGCCTCGAACGAAAGTGGGGCAAATTCGCTTGCAGCCACGATCAAAGCTGGATCCTCGGATTGAGCAGCCCGTAGGTCACGTCGACGATGAGGTTGGCGACGACGAAAACGAAGGCAACGAACAGCACCACGGCCTGGACCAGCGGGAAGTCACGGTTTTCGATCGCCTGCACAGCGAGCCTGCCAATGCCCGGCCAGGCAAAGATGATTTCGGTAATCAAGGCGCCACCGAGCAGGGCAGCGAAGTACATTCCCTGGACGGTAACCACAGGAATGAGTGCGTTTCTGAGCGCATGGCGCATGACCACGCGCCATTCACTCAGACCCTTGGAGCGCGCCGTGCGCACATAGTCCTGGGCAAGTGCCTCGATGAGGCTGGCGCGAACCAGCCGGGTCACCGCGCTCATGTAATAAGCACCCAGGGCCACCGCCGGCAGGATCAAATGCTCGATGCCGCCCATGCCGCCGGTCGGCAGCCAGCGCAGACGGAGCGCAAATACGATGATGAGCAGGAGCCCCAGCCAGAAAACAGGAACCGCCTGGCCGGACAGAGCCGCCAGTCTGACAAACAAGTCGATCCGACTGCCGCGCCATACCGCGCCGATCACGCCGAAGACGAAGCCGGCTGCGGTGCTCCATGCCAGCGCCGCCGATGCAAGTATGGCGGTCGCCGGTAATCGCGCGAGCACCAGTGCCATGGCAGGTTGGTGAAACCGCAGCGAGTTCCCGAGATCGCCCTGGACGAGGCCCCAAAGAAAGCGGGCATACTGTAGCCAGAGGGGGTCATCGAAACCCATAGCGTGGCGGAACTGCTGGATCTCGGCCGCTGTGGCATCGGGCGATACCATGAGTGTTGTGGGGTCGCCGGTGAGAAAGAGGCTGAAGAACACAATTGCCGAGACACCGAGCAGCACGAGGACGCCCTGTCCCAATCGCTTTGTTATGAAAATCCCAAAGCCCATTTTGCTTAGTCGAGTCGTGTTTCCGTCATTTTTACCAGCCAGTCACCGATCAGATTGAAAGCGATCACGAGGGCCGCGATGACCAGCCCGGGATAAAGGATCAGCCAGTCCGCAAGCAGGATGTAGGAGCGGCCCTCGCCAATGAGGTTGCCGAGAGTGGGTGTCGGCGGTTGGATGCCAAGGCCGAGAAAACCGATGGAGGCTTCAAGAACGATGAGACGCGGCAGATCTAGTGTCAGCAACACGATCTGCGGCACCAGGATATTGGGGAGCACGTGAAAGGCAAGAATGCGTGGCGTTGGCAGTGCGAGGGCCCTGGCGGCCTCGATATATTCGAGTTCACGCACCTCGAGCGTTCGCGCACGTGCAACGCGAGCATAAATGGCCCAACCCGTAATGCCGAGGACGAGGATAAGATTCGTAAAGCTCGGACCCACAACGGCGACTACGAGCAGGATCAACAGGATGAACGGTATGGCGAGTTGAATGTCGGCAAGACGCATAAGCACCGTGTCCACCCAGCCGCCAAGATAACCCGCAATCACTCCAGTCGCCGTACCAACGATGGCCGAGATGGCGCCGGCCACCAGGACAATAGAAAGGGAAATCCGGACGCCCTCAATGATGCGCGCAAGAAGGTCGCGGCCTAATTGATCGGTGCCAAGCGGATGCAGCACGCCCTTGACCGCGCTAAGGGGGGGCTGAAAGGTGTCAGCCAGATGGCCAGCCAGCGGATCAAGCGGCCAGACCACCGGCCCGACGAGACCAATCGCCAGTACAAGGACAAGCAGGCCCCCACCCAGTTGGAGGTCTGCTGCCTTGGTCCATCGACCGGCAAGGCTCATTTGATGCGGATATCAAACACAGGGATGCGGGCGTCCGCACGCCCCTCGAACTCCACGTTCTTGCGCTTACCGTAGAGCGAATCCTCCTGATATAGCGTCAGGACCGGCACTTGCTCGGTCGCCAGCTTCTGGATCTCGAACAAGATCTTCTCACGCTTCTGCGGATCGACAGTCTGGCGACTTTGTTCCAGGAGCTTGTCGATCTCGGGCATATGCACGGTCGAATATGGTTCGCCGCTGTGGAAGATCGCATAGATCGCCGCGTCGGCATCAAGGGTCTGGGTCGAGCCCCAACCGAGCATGTATATCGGGGCCTGCTTTCCGGCAGGTACCTGCTGGATGTAGACGGACCAATCAGGAACCTCCAGGTCGGCTTTGACACCGATGGCGGAAAACTCCTGAGCGATAGCTTGGCCGACCTCGGCCCCGGAGATGTAGCGCCGCGTGACCTGCATCTTGATCGAGAAACCGTTGGGATAGCCCGCTTCGGCTAGCAGTGCCTTTGCCTTGTCAGGGTTGTATTCTGGCACTGGCACATCGAGATAGCCGAAGTCATAGGGTCCGACCTGCGTACCCTTCGCGGTGGCATACCCCTTGAGGATGTTCTCGACGATGCTCTTGCGGTCGATGGCCATGTTGAGCGCCTGGCGCACCTTGAGATTGTCAAGTGGAGCCGTGTGACCCTTGAGGCCCAGGTAGACTGTTAGACCGCCATTCGGCACACGCACGAGATCAACCTCGTTGCTTTGCTTTATGAGCTTGGCGAGATCGACCGGCACACCTTCGATAAGCTGCACCTCGCCCGTAATCAGCGCCGTGATGCGCGCCGTTGCATCAGGTATGGGCCGCCAGACCACCCGATCGATGGAGGGCTTCCCGCGCCAGTAATCCGGGTTGGCTTCGAGGATGACGTGCTGGTCGGGCACGAAGTCGACCATCTTGTATGGACCGGTCCCGATTGGCTTGCGCGCGAACTCATCCTTGCCGACCTCTTTGATGTATGCGGGCGGCACGATATAGGTCGGGTAGCGGCTCATGCGCGTTGGCAGGAGCGGATCGGGCCCCTTGGTCTTAATGCGCACGGTATAGGGGTCGACCACCTGGACGCTATCGATAGTGCGGATATAGGAAATCGTCGGGGCCTTGGCGGCCGGATCGAGGACGCGGTCGATGGTGAACTTGACCGCATCGGCGTTGAAGTCCTCGCCGTCCTGGAACTTGACGCCTTTGCGCAGCTTGAACTCCCACGTGGTGTCGTCGATAGACGACCAGCTCACGGCGAGTCCCGGCACGAGCTTCATGTTCTTGTCGCGCATGACCAGCGTGTCGAAGATGTTGTCAACAATGGTCGCGGCTTCCCGTAGGAAACCGGGATCCATGGCAGTGGTACTCACCTTGCGGCCGATCACCAGCTCGCTGGCGTGAGCTGGCACTGGCGTCCAGGTGATGGCGCAGAGTGCGACTGCGATAATCGCCGAGAGCAATCTGTTCATTGATTGAACCTCCCTTTGGTGCCGCGTTTGAGGCGACGCCTCCCGTTGCGAGAAGAGCCGCGTCGATAACACGATTTCTTTCTTGCTCACCAATTTTGCCGGCTTGATCGATGATATTTTATATAGCATATACTGTCAATCGGTCGTCGGGCGCCTTTTTGGAACGCACGGTGTCGAATCAGGAACGCGCGGATAGGATCGGGTGATCGGCAATTCGCCTGGGAAAGGCTTGCTTCAGTGGAATTTGCACTCCGTCAGCCGCCACGGCAAAGTCTCGTCTCTTCAATCGAAACGCAGCTTCGCGATGCGCTGGTATCTGGGCGATTGCGGCCAGGAGAACGGCTCAACATACGTGGTCTGGCGCAGCAACTCGGTACGAGCCCAACGCCTGTGCGCGAAGCGCTGATCAAGCTTGCGGCGCCCGGAGCGGTTGATGCCGAACCGGGGCAGTCGTTTCGTGTACCGATTGTGACGCGCGCCGAGTTTCTGGAAATATCAAAAATTCGCCGGGCGGTAGAGGGTCTCGCGGCCGCGGAAGCCACCCCTCGAATTGCCGATGAGCAGATCACCAGTCTGGCAGAAATCGAACGGCAGTTTCTCGACGCTAAAACGAAAGGCAATGTCGCCGAAGCGCTTCATTATAACAGGCAGTTCCGCTTTACCCTTTATGAAGCTGCCGGAATGCCAAACCTCCTGATAATCATCGAAGGTCTCTGGCTGCGAATTGGTCCCTGCTTCAACTATCTATATCCCCAGCCACCTATCGGCACACAAGGCCACCATAATTACGATGATGTCGTTGCAGCTCTCCAAAAGAGGGACGCTTCGGCGGTGCGCGCCGCAGTCGAGCGTGCGATCGATCAGGGTGGACAAATTCTGCTGCCCCATCTTCCAAATGATGGATTGGACCAGTCAAGTGCGACGACCACAAGGACCTTTGCGCTGCCGTGAGCAGCTGACCTTGCCCCCAATATGCCCTCACTCATAGGGAGAGTCTGTTCTGGTTGTGGTCCAAT
>Ga0055450_10000110_pt1 | contig 13710 bp, 2 predicted proteins | sample China_Galinas_PW_5_FD_57740 | JGI IMG/M metagenome (GOLD analysis project Ga0055450, IMG submission 57740) | Wetland microbial communities from San Francisco Bay, California, USA, that impact long-term carbon sequestration - China_Galinas_PWC_D1 | ecosystem: Environmental > Aquatic > Marine >... | reverse complement strand
CCCAATGTAAGCCTTCTGAGCGCCAGGGATTTCGAGAAGCTCCTGACCACCGACATCGAAAAGCGCATTGCCCCCCGCGTGCGCGAGTTCGAGGGGATGGCCAAGTACCTGAAATGGCTGCGCGACGAGAAGCGCGATCCGGTCATATCACTGGCCGACCGGCTGCGCAACGTCACTGGCGCTTTCCTCGACCAACGCGCCACATCCGCCACGCGCAAGCTGCTTCTCCTGCACGGAGACAGCTGGAACCAGGAGCACGATGGCGAGAACGCCTTCGATGTCGTCTACAACGCATTGAACGGCGATGCCAATATGGCCGGCAGGATCACCCACAACCTGGCCGGCGCCGATGGCATCAACCAGTTCAAGGACCGCAACGTCCTGGCGATCCTGATGGTGGACAACGCCATCCCGTACCAGGAGGTCCGGGCCATGGAGCAGATGCGCAACAAGTATCTGGCGGTCCGCGATGAGGACCATCCGGAGTGGCGGGCCGAGACCTATCACCTGTTCCGCTGCGACCAGGATGCCTGGCGCATCGAGCACCAGCAGGTGGTGGAGACCCGCGACACCCACTTCCCCGAGATCCCGGGCAACCTCTGCCGACTGCTCGATGACTCCAAGTGGGTCGAGATGTTCACCAAGGCACTGGTCACCGATGTCATCCGCGGCCAGCCGATGGCCACCGGCGGCAAGGTGTGGGTCTGCGGACCGGTCAGCGAACAGGACAGCAAACGCCTCATCTTCCTCAACGATCCGGACGACGACAACGACCCGAGGGATCTGCTCAGGGCCTTGGTCACCTTTACGATGGACCGCAACGACCGGCGCCGGCGCACCCGCGGCAGCCTGGATCTGCGCCGTGTCCAGGGATGGATGGAGGAGCAGCTCAATGCCCAGGGCAAGACCCTCGAGGACATGGCCGACGCCTTCCGCGACGCAAACCCGGGGCTCTTCGAGCTCCAGCTGGAGGATCCCTACAACGATGATCGCCAAGCGGGCGCCGCGATTGGCAACGAGGGATTCATGGTCCTGATCATGACCCACTTCCTCAAGCCCTATCTCGGGACCCGAGGCTGACCACGAGTCTCTGAAGGGAGAAGCCCAGATGCCGAAGACCCTCTGGCGAACGCTGCTGTTGGCCCTGCTCGGACTGCTGATGCTCGCGGCAATGGCGGCCTGGGTCAAGCTGACCCAGCACCGGCCCGCTGCCGACGATCCATTGCGGGTGACCGTGCCGCAGGACATCATCTTTCCGTGGCAACAAGCCGAGCTGTGGGTCGACTACAGCGGCGCCGAGGGCGAGATCCGACCCACCGAGCCCCTGCCCCAGACCATCCTGTTCCTGATCGATACCTCGGGCTCGATGTCGGACTATCTCGGCGACGCGATACGCGCGATCTTCGAGATGCAGCGCAACATCGCGACCGGCAACAACCACCCGCGCATCGGTGTGATGGAGTTTGCCACCACAGCCCGTGTCGTCAGTCCGTTCACCGCCGACATGGACCAACTCGCCGCCAGGCTGCGCTCCCCCTTCCCCGGGGCCGGTGGCGGCACCAACTTCCCGTCTGGTCTCTCCGCCGCGCTCGACATGCTGGCCGCAGACGGCGGCACCGGTGCGGTCATCATGCTGACGGACGGCGAGGATGGCAGCGGGACGGACCTCGCGCGGTTCTACGACGAGCGCTGGAGACCATCGGGTAACGAGCTCTACCTGGTCGGGGTCGGCTCGGACGCCAGTGATCCAGCGACCTTCTACGATCTCACCGAGGACCCGTCCCGCTACATCCTTTCTTCCGCCGATTATGGGGTGCTCGGGACCCTGTTCGACGAGATCGCGGCCCGTATCGGCAACTCGTCGGGTCGCAATGGCAGACTGACCCTACCCCTCGCCGAGCCCCTGTGGTCCTGGGGCTCGGTCAATGCACCGGACGCCCCGAACGCGCCCCGCACTCTGATCACCACGGCCACCTCGGACCCGGAGCAATTCCCGTTGGGGTGGCTGTTCGCACGCCCCTACGAGTGGCATGTCCCGCTCGATCCCAAGATGGGTGGAATCCTGACCACCCTCCACGCCCCGGCGGAGCTGGACTACCTCTCGCAGGGGAAGACACTTGCCGTCACGCCGCATGACGGGACCGCCCCAAAGGTCCTGGTCATCACCTGGTGGCTGCTGTTCATGCTGATGTTGCCGGCCCTGGCGAACCTACTGGCCGGGCTCCTGGCATGGCTGCTCCGCCCCGCGCCCGAGCCCACCGAGCTGGCGCCGGTGCAGTGGCGAAAGGAGCATCGACCACCACCGAATCTACCGATGCACCTGGCCCCGGATGCCCAACGCATTCACTGGGCTCCGAGCCTGCTAATCGGTCTTGGCCGCTCGGGTCGGGCGGTGCTGACACATGTCCGGCAGAACCTCGCCGACAGCTTTGATCAGCCTGCCACGAGGCCGGTCCTCCTGGCCCTGGATGTGGCCCGCGACGAGTTGAACGAGGACGGCCATGGCGAGCCGGTCCCGGGCTGCCTGGAGCCACTCGGCACGGATCAGGTCTTCGTTCTGCCGCCCCAGTCCTGCGCCCTGTACGACGCGGTCCATCAGCAGCAGGAGCGCGCAAGACGCAGCCCGGACGACCCTGCCGCGGCCCTGGACCTGACCCCCTACGAGGGCATGGGGGCGGATGCACTGCGCCTGACCAAGGGTACCCAGGGCGAGTCCCCCCTGGCCCGACTCGCGCTGCTCAATGACCTGGCCGACGGGGAGTCCAGTGCGCTCCTTCGGCGTCTTCGCCAGGCATTGGACGAGTGGCGCCAAATCGCCCCCGAAGAGCGCGCGCGCCAGATCGTGCTGGTCGCCAATGTTGGCGGCGGCGTCGGTGCCGGATGGCTCAGTGATCTGGTGATCCTGCTGCGGCGCCTGGTCAACGCCGACGAGACGGACGGAAAGGCCGTGGAGATTAACCTGCTGCTGCTCGGCGACGAGGACCCCAGGCGCGGGGACCTGATACCGCTCACCTCGCCGGTCCTGTTCTCCGAGCTCGAGCGGCTCGCCACCGCCGGGAGCCGCCCCTTCCGCCACCGTTTGGCGACCCTGGAGGACACCGATCCGGCCCATACGGCAGGTCACGACGCCGCACTCTCCGAGGTCTTGGACGGCTGGGTCCGCAAGCGTCCCCAGGACGCCATCTTCGTTCTCCCACGATCCGATCGCTCAACCCGGGACAGCTACCCGGCGGCCGCGGACGTGCTGACCCTGCTGATCGACCAGCGCCGTCGCATCGAGCTGACCCATCACCTCCAGTCGATCCAGGGCGCGGAGACGTGGCAGCGTGCAAGCGAAGGGATCGAGCTCTACACCCAACTCGCGATCAACGATGCCGCCTTCCCACGCAGCTTCTTCCGCGAGCTGCTGCTGGTGCGCCTGACCAACCTGATCGGTAACCGGCAGGTCCTGTTCCCCGAGCTCCAGACCTCTGACGGCAGGCCGGCGCTGACCAAGCTGCCGGTGGATACTCAAACCCTGTGCGGGCTCGATCCCGCTGGCGACCCCTTGGGCTTGGTCGCTGCGCTGAGCGAGGCTGGACTCGGACACTGTGCAGCCCTCCAGTCCCTGCCGCTCGACCCCGACAGCCTGTCCGAGGCCGTCAACGCCATGCGCTTGGCGCTGATCTCCAACAGCAACACGGCTCTGCGCAATCGCGAGATCGGGCTCCTGGGGCTCGCGGAGATGTCCACCAACATGGCCAAGGGTCTCACCGACTGCGCGGGCAAGCTCGGGAACAGCCAAATGCTCCTGGACTTCGCCGAGGGATTCGCCGCCGTTGCCAGGCAGGCCCTGACCTGGATCGAGCTGTTCTTCGGCAGCCGGCTGATCGTCGAGCTCGGATTCGAAGCGGTCATCGGCGGACGAATCGGACTCCTGCCAGCGCGTTCCACCGACTTCGAACGGGTGGTGGCGGACCTGGTCGCCTGGGACCGCGGCAGCTCCCGAACCCTGGTCGCACCGATCACCGCTTCGGACCTGACCCGGCCCGAGGACCTCCAGCTCAAGCTCGACGATCTGATGCTGACCTTCATTCGCAGCTGGCTCGCCACCGACACTGGGCTGGTCGAGTCCCTCGCCGAGCGCTGTTACTGGGAGCTGACCGCCCCCGGGGTTGACGGACAGCCGATCGGTATAAACCTGGTACTGCGTGGTAGCCGGCCACGCCGCTATGCCCCGAGCGAATCCGAGCTGCTGCGCTTCGAGGCCGACCTGCGCGAAGAGACCGGCCCCGTCATCGACCAATCCAACGACTTCCACATCCTCTCCCTGTTGCATGCCGAAACGGACGAGGGAGACGACCGAGCCGCCTTGGCCGCGTTCGTCGAACGGCTCAAGGGCCAGCTGCGCGGTGAGCGCAGTGGTCTGATCGCAACCGTGCCCGACCTGCGGGGCGTTGGCGACCCCGGCCTCCACGCATTCCGCGTCAAGCTGGTCAGAACACTCACCGAGCTTACGGTCAACGCGGCTGAGCGGGTCGACGTGACCGACGTCAGTGACCGCAATCGCATCAGCGTTCTCCACACCCTTCCTCTGCTGCGTTCCGATCACACCGGGGATCGCACCGGCGCGGACGTCATTCGCGCGCTGCACCGCCCCGAGCGCCTACTGGTCCGGGAGTCCCGAAAGGTCGCCGATGCCCTCGGGCGCCAGTCGATGGAGCTTCCAGCCGTCATCGGCCTCGCACTCGAGGACCGTGAGCGCCTGCACAGGTTTGCCCAGCTCTATATGAACGGCCAAGTCCTGCGCCATGAAATGGACGGCCTGTGGTACGCCCGAGGCGGTGGGCGATTGGTGCGACTGACCCCGATGCCGGCCCAACCGCTGGCGGACGCGGCTGCCAGCTATGTCACCCGGGGTCTCGACATCGCCGTCGAGCCAGCGCTGTGCGGCGAGCCGCAGATGGACGATTCCGGCGGTGACCTGATCGACTATCTCGCGTGGCTGGCCGCCGAGTAGGGTGCGCGACTTGCCAAGCCAATACAGCGTCCTCGCCGGCCTGATGCGAGGTCGGCACGGCAACCGAACTTGACGGACGGGCGTAAGCCTTGGGACCCCAACGATGCTGCTACTGACTCTGAGCCTGCTTCTCGGCCTGTGGATACTCATCGGCGTCTTCATCCATCTGCTCGTCGGGCGTAATCCCAAGCAGGGTAGCAAACCCATCCTGCGCAGTGTCGATCGCCGGATCTGCTTGGTCGGCCACACCATCGAGGTCAGCCTCGACTGTTCTGCCGCCGGGCTACCGCGTCCTGCCATCGACGCCAAGGTCACACCCTGGGACCTGATCCTGGTCATCGATCACTCCTCCAGCATGGGCACGGGTACCGGCAGTGCCCTGCACGAGGCACGCAAGGCCGCGATCAATCTCGTCCGCACCACCCCGGACAGCTTCCGCTTCTCTGTGGTTGAGTTCGATCATGAGGCCCGCGAGGTTTGCCCTCTCACGGACAGGAAGAGGGGTCTGGTGCGCTCGATCAAGGGGATCACCGGAGGCGGTGCCACCGATATCGCGATCGGCCTAGAGGTGGCCGGCAAGTCACTGGAGCGCCCCGACGGCGCCGACCAGGGCAGGCGCCGGGCCGTGCTCCTGCTGAGCGACGGCGCCAGCGACTCCGACCCGGCGGTGGCCACAGCCGATGCCCTCAAGGACGACCCCGACCTGCTGCTGATCACCGTCGGCATCGGTGCCGCTGACATGCCCCTACTTCGCCGCATCGCCAGCACCTCGGATCACTGCTTCCATACCGACCAGATCGAGGAGCTCTCGGCGCTCTACTCCGAGATCGGCCGCATGATCACGGGCCAGGAGGCCACCGAGGTCAAGGTCTCGGAGCGCTTCTCGGGCACCGGCCACTGGGGTCTGCGTGGCTGGGGCGAATTGCAGCCCTCCGCCTTCAGCTTCAAGGACGGGGAGTTTTCCTGGTTGCTCGCGGCACTCCAGGAGACGCCCACCACACTGCATTACAGCGTCGAGGCCCTGTGTCCCGGATGGCATCGGGTGGCCCCAGAACCGGCCCTGCTCCATGCCAGGATCGCCGACGACAGCCTCCACGACGTGCAATCCAACGCCGGACCTCGGGTGCTCGTGCTACCGCAGCTTTTACTGTGGCAATTGCTCTGGCTGATTCTCAACCCGCTCTTCTTTCTGTTGTTCGGACGCTGGTTCAGGTGTCAGGATGTGCACGTTGTTCGCCCCCCTGCGCGCATTCCACAGCCCCAGGCCTTGGAGCTGCCGCCCCTGCTGGAGGCGACGCGGGCGGCGCAGCCCAAGCTCTCGATCCGCCCCACCCTGATCATCGGCCTCGGCTATGCCGGCATCCACAGCCTGACCCAGACCAAACGACTCGCCTGGGAGCGGGGTCTTCGCGTAAATCCGCACCAGTTGCACTTCCTCGGCATCGACACCGCCGACGAGCTGTTCTTCCCGTCCCCACCGGCCGGCCCGATCACCCTGGAGTCAAACGAGCGCATCACTCTCGACCGCCCGCTCGAGCCCATCATCGCGGCCGAGGCCATAGCGATCTCGCCAGAATACGACTGGCTCGTTGCCGCCAGCCTGAGTGCCGGAGGCGCACGCCCCGACCTTCATCGCGGCACCGGACATCAGCGCACCCTGGGTCGGCTGGCCGTGATCGAGAACCGCGCCGCGCTCGAGGCACGGATCGGCCCCCTGCTCGACGATCTGATCGCGCGCGCCTCCGACCTGGGGATCGACATCCTGGTCACTGCGAGCAGCGGCGGCGGCACCGGAAGCGGCGGACTGTTGGAGCTGTGCTGGACGGTGCGCAACCTGCTCGTGCAACGCGGCTATGGCGATAGCTCCACCACCCTGTTCCTTACCGCTCCGGCTGCCGACCCCGGCCAGAACGTTTCGCCCCAGGAGCAAGGCCTGCGACAGGCCAACCACTTGGCCCTGCTCGCCGAGCTCGACCGCATCGCCACACAACGGGGCGAGGCCATGGCCCCAGCACCACAGCTGATGCCGGTCAAACGTTGGCTCGACCGCGTCTTCTTCATCGGGCCGGTGGGCCATACCAGCTGGCGTGCCAAAGAGGTACTTTACCCAAAGACCGCCGAGGCCATCTTCACCTGGCTCGCCAGTGACGAGACCGAGGGTCTGCGCGACCACTTCATCGCCCAGGACGCGATCGACAACGACTTCACCCGTCGCCTCGGCCGCTGCCTGGTGCACCGCGCCGACCCCGTCTCGCACTATCTCTATCCCGCCAGCCTCCATACCTACCTGGTCGGCGACATCCTGCGCCGCACCCTGGCCAGTCGGCTCTGGGGCCTGGATGGCCGCGAAAGTGTCGAGTACAGCGCTGACGCCCAGACCCCGAAAGGTGTCTCTGCGTTGCTGCAATCCTGGATCGAGGTACGCCAGGAGGCCGGCGACCTCCCCTGGGTCTTCAACGCCTTGGGCGCACTGGAGGACCCGACACACCTTCAGAGCAGTCTGAACCGCGGCGCCGGCCCCGAGATCAGCACCGGCATCTCGCCCCTGGCGCGCAACGAGCTGTTCGACGAGCAGAGGTCCTTGATCCGTGGCGCCCTCGACAGCTGGTTACAGGACACCCTCAATCGGGGGCGAGAGGGCATCTGCGAGCCCCACGCCCTTGCGCTCTGCATCCACACCCTGCGCGAGCTGCACCGGCGCCTACGCGAGGGCACCGAAAATGCCGCCCATCTGATCACCCACTCGCGCTCCCCGGTGGTGCGCCGCGAGGCCGAGACCGTTGCCGAGCTCGCCACCCACGCAGCAACAGAGACCGAGACCCTGATCCGGCGTTTGGGAGACTGGGATCGCCGCCTCGGCGAAGGCACCGAAGGCGCAGGCCTGATGCGTCGGCTGGATGAGGGCACGGGCCGGCTGCACATCGAGATCGAAGCTCTGCGCGATGCTGATAACGGGAACGAAGCACCACGCTCCCCGCGACTGCCGCTCAGTTGGGAACAGATCGATGCCCTGCCCGAGCGCTTCTTCCCGGAGTTGGGGGAGCGGATATCCGACCGCCTGGGGTGGCGTATCGAGCGTAGCGGCTCCCAGCTCCACATAGGGCTGCACCTGCAAGGCACCGGGGAGAGCAGCTGGACACCGGATGATCTGGGCCTGACCGATGTGCCGATACAGCAGATCACAGATACTCTGCTCGAGATCGGTACCGAGCTAAGCCCCGACTTTGCTGAGTGGATCCTCGCCGACCAGGATCCGCAGACGCTTCCTGGGCTGCACATCGAGCGGCCCCGCTCCGATGGGCTAAACCCCGGCGCTCGCGCCCTCTATCTGGTGCAGAGCGAGGGCCAGCTTCAGACCCCACCCCACGTGGACCGAGTGGACCTGCGCCCCTTCGATCGATGCGAGTCGCGCGTCATCGGCTGCGAGGAGCACTTGGCCAGCGATCGGCTCTGGCCTGCGCGCGCGACCGACCTCATTCTGCCCCATGTCTTCACCGAGGAGCGCAACGCCTATCGCGGCTACGCCGCATACTGCCGTGCCGAAAGCCGCGAGCCCGAGCCGCTGGCGCCAACCCTGGTCGGTCTCTGTTGCGATCCGGACGCGCTGATCGCCTTCGCGCTCACCGGGCTGGCCGACCTCGCCATCCAGTCGCGCGATGACGGCCTGCGCCGTATCTGGAGTGTCCAAGGGATCGCCGGCCTCGACCAGCCGATCGATCTCGCCCAGCACGACGAGGATCCCCTGACCGCCTTCCAACGCGCTGCCCGAGGTTGGATTGCGACGAGCGCCCCCGCATTGCGCCGATTCACAGCGCCTACCCAACTGGACCCGCAGGCCCTGTCCGAGCGGATTGCCCGCCATGAGCTGGCTGCAGCCATTGCCGACCAGCCCTGGTACGAACAGCTGATTGCCGTGGTCTGGGGGCTGTTGCGTTGGTATTGAAGGTACGGATCAGGCCGGGCGAGTTATGTGATGTAGCCGGGGTGAAGGACAGCGGAATCCGGGAAACCGACCAAAATCCCCGGATTGCGCTGCGCTGTGCTCCATTCAACCTACGATCGTCGAGACATGTAAAGCATCACAGGATTCGCCTCGAGAGTTAAGGAGCGGGAAGACAGAAAGGACGCCTGAGAAGAAACGAATAGCAGTTGGCCAAGACACGGACATGAGCAGACATTCTCGAAAGACTAGAAGCCGGTTTCCTGGCATCCCTGCCTACATCCTGGCCACACTCTTGGTCGCCGTGTCCCTCGGGTTCAGCACTCCAGCGCTGGCGACCAACCACTACATCGTCCTTTTCGACGGTAGCGGGTCGATGACGAAGGAACATGGGGAAAAGAGGGACCTGTGGCAAGGTGCGGTCGGGAACAGCGCCGCAATGGCCAAGATCGTGCAGGGATTGGTAAACAAGGCATTCGACGAGATACCGAAAGGATTTCCCAGCTTCGACAAAGGCGAGGATATCTTCTCCTTCCTGATCTTCCGCGCCGATTGGTACAACCCCTCCTACCGTCCGGAGCGGCTCTTTCTCACCAATCAATCGCTGCTCGCGAGACGCGACCTGCCCAAGCCCGAGGACTATCGATCCTTCGATCTGCCGGCAGAGTATCCGGGCGCACCGACAAAAACCATCGCCCTCGCCGACGTCTTCCATGGCCACTCCCCGCTGATCGCGGCCACCAGCTCCAGTCTGCCCTACCTCGCCCGGGCCATCGAGCAGGCCGGATTCACCCGTGGCCGCTACCAAGGCATCGACATCGACAACACCTACATCATCCGAATCAGCGATGGGCAGTACAACTCCGAGTCGAACGCCGCCGACGAGCACAACGTGATCGCGCGTACAGCGGAGCAGATGCGTAAGAAGGATCACGAGCCGGCTAGCACCGAGGACGATGGATATGAGGACCACAAGAAGCTGGCGCAGTTGGTCAACCGTGTTTTCGAGATCGGCGCGCAGAGCGCGGAGTGCGCTCTACCGACCAACAAGAAAGGTAACGCCCTTGCTATCCCGTTCGACTGCGGGCCGAGTGCTTACAAGAAGGTCGCTGGCTGGGGGCTCGGCCTGCTGTTCTCCTACCTTTCGGTGGTGCCCAAGGTACCCGCTCTGGCAGGCCTGGTTGGCACGGAGAAGACGCGCGTTCCATTGAAGAGTGTCTATCTGAAGGCGGACGACGACGTGCACCTCGAGGGAACCGACCCGATCCGAGCCGATTCCTTCACTGATCCCGATGGCTTATACAGCCTGACTCCCGAAAAGATGCAATGGCGCAGAGATAGCGGCAACTGGCAGCCCTGCGATGACCTGAGCCGAGGCGCTTCAGTGAACTGCAATGGGGGCGGCCCCAAGCTCGACTTCTCGCAGGATAACCCCCCTGAGCAGCTGCGCTATCGCGCCGAGTACCTGATGGAGTTCTCTGGCCAGACCGGTAAGCCTTTGCTCTATCCCTATGCACGACGCCTGCCTTGGATCAAACTGCCGCCGGTCAGCCTGACATCGGAGTCCATCGTCGAGAAGTACTACGAGCTGCCGCAGGCACTGACCTTCTCTTGGGTCGATCCCACGCGGCTAGGGCGCATCTTCAACGGCGGTGCAGCTCCGAAGTTCCCCGAACTCGATATCGGTGCCGATCAGCTCTCGCGTCTCGCGCGGGACTGGAACGACGAGCTTGCCGACCTCGCAACCGACTGGCAGGTCGACGGGGAAAAGGTGACTCCGAGGATGGTCGCCCGAGTCTCGCGGGACAAGAAGGACGAGATCGAGGAACAGGAATCCAGGCTGAATTTCTACGCCTTGGCCTTCTATCTGATCTCCGTGCTGACCGCCCTCGGACTCTGGCTCTTGCTCCCGCGCCGCAGGCTGGTGGCAACCGTTAAGCACCTCGTAACCGATTGGGTGGTGCTCGATTTCAATGATCGATCCCACGAGCGCACCCTGTTGGTGGCCATGGTGCGCATTGAAAATACGCGCAAGAATTTCACCTACACGGCAGGCTTCGCACGCATTCAGGCAGATCTGAGCGCAGTGGAGCCAAAGGTCGTCCAGAACGCGACAGCGAATGCACTGCAGTTCTCAGAGCCTCGGCGTGACTGCGCCCCGCTCGGCATCGGCGGGCCGGATCGGTGCAGCTACCAGGAGAAAAAGCCGACATCGGGCAGGGAGCTACCGATCTTCTTCGATCCGCGGGAGATCCACGATCTCGATCAGATCGCTGCAGCCGCGGAGGCGGCCTTCGAGCTGCCGGTGAGGGTCGACTTGGCTGCCGGTCGGGCCGGCAATGACCACTTGGCCCTCGCTGTGACGGTGAAGATTGTGCCGGAGACCGGCAAGCTGGATTGGGACTGCGAAGGGCTCACGGTGGACGCGGACGAGCATCTTCGCAGACGTATCAGCTACCAAGCCGGAAAGGACGAAGAGCTGCTATGCACCTATATCCTGAGCAGCTCCGCCGGCCATCGTTACAGCACACCAGTCAAAGGCGAGCTAAAGATCGAGACAAGGGACGCCCAGGGCCGGCGCCTCGCAGGCGCCGTACAATTGATGGCTGACGAGCGTCAGTTGGATCAGCTGGATTTCTATTTGCGCTACCAGGACCCCAAGCAGATCCGGGTGGTTGTCAATTTCTCCAAGCTCGAAAACCCAATCGATCAGAACGAGTACCGAGTGACCATCCTCGAGCGCGAGGTCGACGGCGACGAGGAACCGGAGACGCCCGAGGACAGCCTTGAGGTCGCTGCTGACGGAGCATCCTCGGGAGCCGACTACTCCGTACGTCAACCTTGGCAGGTTCTCCAGGACTGGATCCTGGTTGTCGAGCGCTCGACCGATAAGACCGAATGCTCAGTGATCGTCCTCGAGAGCGAGCAGCACCGCTCTGACAAGCTCAATGCGGCTCGGCTCCAGCTCGACTCACCCTTCGTCGTCGGTAGCCCGAATCACCCGGCAATCCTCATGCCCCAACCGGATCCGGCGACGAACAAAGACAAGCTATTCACTGTTCGTTTAGCCAATGCCTGTCGCAATGGTCATGGTCACGCGGATTGGGCAGCACGAATCGAGGTCAGATCCCGCCAGGGTGTGATCTTTCCCGAAGAGTCTCTGCGTTTGGTAGACAACCATGGAGATATCAGGAACACCGGCAGACTACAGGACAGTCCCGACAGCACCATGCGTGAGATCGACCTGGGCGTCGAGGTGGACCTGAACAGGGTGGAATTCACCCGGCGCGATCTCACGATCACGGTCGAGGTGGTTGTCAACTGGAAGGTGTTCAAGCGGTTGAAAGATCGCCCCAATCATTCGGAGATCATCGAGAACAGGGCCGGCGTTATCTGCCACCTGCGTCACGAACCGCCGCGTGACGTCCTGGCAATCGACTTCGGCACCTCGGCAATGGCGATCGCCCATGCGGCTGGCCCGAGCAGTAGGGTCGAGCTGTTGCCGCTGTCCAGACGCCTCGACGAGATCGAGCGCGAGACCAAGCCGGTGATCGAGCGCCGCCGCGACGATCCGGCGGGACGCGAAACCCCGTTTCTGGCCTCGGAGCTCAATGTCTGTCTCCAAGACGATCGGCTCGCCCAGACCCGGCCGGACGCCCCGGAGTTTCTCGACCTGCCACTGCTCAAGCGTGCTGTCTACGAGCATCCGGAGATGTGTTTCTCGTCCCTCAAGTCGCTGTTATCTGCTGGTTTCACCGAGCTGCCGCTCGATGCGCGAACGCACCCCTACCTCAACCGATTCGGCGAGCTGGAGTCGAGCAAGTCCCCTCCACTGGACGCGGTAGTCCAGGGTGCCTACAGGGGATTGTTACTGCGCTACATCGAGCCACTCCTGGATCGCTCCGACAAGGGCTATTCCCACGTCTATATCAGTCATCCCAATACCTATACCCGCAACCACGTCGAGCATCTGCGATCGGTTGTCGAGCAGGTATTCAGCGGCATCATGAGGGGCCAGAACATCGTCTTCCCTGACAACATCCACTTCGTGAGCGAATCCGACGCGGTCGCCTTTCACTACTTGATCCACTCGCATCAGCTCCGTTCCGCGGGCACCCTGGTGCCCGACCGCGAGCGCATCCTGGTCTACGACATCGGCGCCGGGACCCTGGACCTGACCTACCTGGAGGTCGACTGGAAGGTGACCGGCAAAGGTATACAGACACCCAAACGCATCCGTGTCCGTCGCCGCGGCGGTGTTACCAAGGCCGGTGACCTGCTAGACGAGTGCATCGCACGGGATCTTCATGACTATCTCCAATCCGAGCTCGACCGCGATCGCTACCTCACGCCTCTAGTCGTGGAGACTGCCGGGGAGCCTATGCATCAATCGGAGATGAGGCGGATGGACGCCCTTCGCCAGCAGATTCACCGCCTGAAGGCGCAGCTCTCTGAGGGTGATGACAGGCCAAACCTGGAGCTGTCTACGGCAGAGGCAAACGTCGCCAGGCTGGTCAAGACCCAGCAGGACCAAACCGAAAGCCTTTACCGGGGCTGCTCTCAGCTTCGAGCCACCGAGGCCGGCGCGGTCTATTGGGATCCAGGCCGCAATGCCATTCTCGAAGGAGAGTTCGTCCAGTCATTCATCACTCAGGTAACCCAAGTCGAGGTGGAACGCTTTTTTGGCGGTCAGCTGCCTCCATTGGATACCCTGATCCTGTCTGGCCGCACCTCGCTGTGGCCGGGCTTTGCCGATCGCCTGCGCCAGACT
>Ga0055450_10000109_pt1 | contig 13714 bp, 14 predicted proteins | sample China_Galinas_PW_5_FD_57740 | JGI IMG/M metagenome (GOLD analysis project Ga0055450, IMG submission 57740) | Wetland microbial communities from San Francisco Bay, California, USA, that impact long-term carbon sequestration - China_Galinas_PWC_D1 | ecosystem: Environmental > Aquatic > Marine >... | reverse complement strand
TGGTCTTTTTTAGATGAAATTAAAAAGAAAAACACACAGTATCTTAAAAATGGAGGGAAATTTATTATTCCTCTTCCGAAAGTAAGAATAATTGAAAAATGAATAAAAGAATATTGGTGCTAGGAGCAACAGGCCTTGTTGGTCATACAATCTTCCGCTATTTAAACACTCTTTACCCACACGATACATTTGGAACATCGAGAGATAAATTAAATATAAAAAAAAATATATTTTATTTATCCGCAGAAAATTTTGAATATGGCTTTAAGCTATTAAAAAATAAGGTTTCGAAAATTGATTACGTAATAAATTGCATTGGAATTACAAGGGAAGTTGAATCAAGAAAAAATTTGGTCTATGTTAATTCCTATTTTCCTCATTTGCTTGAAGAATATGCAGAGAAATATAATTTTAAATTAATACATATTTCCACTGATGCTGTATTTCCTACTAAGTCAGGGAGGGTCTTTGAATATTCAAAAGTTTGTCCAGAAACGTTTTACGGCTCCAGTAAGTGGCTTGGTGAAACAAGTTCTAAGAAGGCAATTTCAATTCGGACTTCCATAGTAGGACTTGATCCGATATATCATAGGGGAATTTTGGAAATATCACAAGGAGATGAATTTACAAAAGCTTCAATCAGCCAAATGTGGTCAGGCTGTACTAGCTTGCAATTTGCCAAGTTTTGTAATTTTATTACTAATAAAGAGCGATTTGATAAAATCAGAGAGGCAACGCCTGTTATGCATTTTTCGCCAATAAAGAAGATATCTAAATATTCTCTGATTTTAAACTATCTAAAAGCAGTAAATAATAAAAAAGTAATTAACAAGGCAAAACTTAATAAGACTACAAGAATATTGGATACAGCATTTTCTAGCCATTCTAAAATCGAAAAATTTATCCAACCAATTTCTGCAGCTATGAGAGAGCTGATAGATTTTGAATATAAAAATATTGACATGTAAATAATATTTAGATATACATAGTTGTAATGAGAAATAAAAAAAAGCTAGCATTTATACTAGGAACCAGAGCTGAATTAATAAGAGCTGTGCTCATACTTGAGAGATTAACAGAATCAAAAAATATAGATCTTGTTTTAATTTGGAGTGGACAACATTATTCGGATAATTTAAAAGGTGTATTCTTTAGAGAATTTAATGTAATTAAACCATACATTGAGCTTGACTGCAGTGGCAAGACCGATGCTGAGGTAGTTTCAAAAGTTATTTCAAATTTATATCCCGTTTTTCAAAAAATAAAACCAGATGCCGCTGTTTTTTTAGGTGACACCAATACTGCTGTGGGGTGTATTGCTGCTGCTCAATTAAATATTCCTATCCTACATATTGAAGGCTGCTGGCATTCGTATGACTGGAGAATGCCAGAGGAAAAATATAGAATGCTGGCGGATCATTTAGCTGACGTGATATATACATATGCACAAGAGTATAAGGAGAGAGGTATTGCAGAGGGATTAAATCCTAAATTTATTGTGGTTAGTGGAAATCCGGCGGTTGACATATTGAACAGATTCTATTTTCCGAGAAAAGAGTATTTTGAAAAATTAGCAAACACAATGTTTTTTAAAAAAAGAGGTATAGAAAAAAATAATTATTACTTCATGACTTGCCATAGGAGGGAGAATGTTCATTTAGAAAAGGCTTTTAAAAATATAATGAATTTAGTTGAGCATGCAAAAAAACCCGTATATTTTGCTGCAAGCTATAGAACTCAGAATGTTATAAAAGAAAGAGGAGTTAAAATTCCAAAAAATTTAATCGTTGTTGACCCTGTTGGGTATGAGGAAATTCTAGCGCTAATGACTAATTCTATTGCGGTAATTACTGATTCCGGCACCGTAAATGAAGAAGCGTGTATTCTAAATATACCATGTATTAATATCAGAAAGGCTACGGAGAGACCACAGGTTTATGATGTAAAATCAGCTGTCAAATTTGATCCTGATTTGCCGGAAATATACACACCGAAAATTATATTTGAAAAGTTAAAAAAAATAATTGGGACTAAGTGGGCACAACCCCTTGGAGATGGCACTGGAGCTAGAGTTATCGCTGAGGATATTTTGAAGAGGGTAAAAAGTAATTCGCTACGTGGTCATTTACCTAAAGACAATAATCTACCAATTAAAAGGTCATTTATGGAAGATGGCATAAGAATAAATGAATAACTCTATCGCAATAATAATCCCAATGTTCAATGAAGAAAAAGTAGCAACTAAGTGTATAAATGCTGTAGTAAACATACTAAGAAAAAACAATATTGATGCAAAATTAATTGTTATAAATGACGGAAGCAAAGATAATACAGGTGAGTTACTAAAGGAGATGTTGAAAAAATATCAAAAGTATTTAATTGTAGAAACTCATAAAAAGAACAAGGGCTATGGAGCAGCTACTAAAACTGGAATAAAAAAAGCGATCAAGTCGGGTTTTACCTGGTGCCTTCATATGGATTCTGACCTTACCAATGACCCGAAAGATATCCCTAGGTTTGTAAATGCCATATCAAATGATGTTGATTGTATAAAGGCTTCAAGGTATATGCGAAATTCTAAAATTTTAAACGTACAATCATATCGAAGAATAATTTCGTTAGTTGGAAATTATTTGGCATCATTTTTATTTAACGTAGGAATTAAGGACTGCACAAATGGCTTTAGGCTTGTTAGAACTGATCTTATAAAGGGAATATCATTTAAGGAAAATAATTTTTCAATTATTCTTGAGGAGCTTTATTATTTAAAAAAAAGACATGCACGTTTTAAAGAGATCGCTTATATTTTAACAGTACGGAAAGATTCGGTATCCCATTTTATATACAACCCCAAAGTTTTTTATGATTATTTTAAATATTTAATAAAATCTGCTTTAATCTTTAGATAGTCTATATTCTTTATAAGCATTTTTAATTTCAGGTAGTTTTCTAAGTACCTCAATTGTTTCAGTTAAGCTTAACCTTTTAGTGTTTTCCGAAGTAAAGGGCTTTATATCATTGATATCAGATTTATTACCTCTAAAAAAATATTTGTTGTAATCTAAATTTTGACTTTCAGGCGGGATTTCATAATATTTTTTTAAATCAGTTGTACGGTAAAATTCCTCCTGGGTTATCAAGGTTTCATGCATTTTTTCTCCGGCCCTTATACCTACTTCGTGATATCCTTTTTTATATTCAAAAATTTTACAAATTGCTTTAGCTAATGTCTCAATTGTACATGATGGAGATTTCCTAACATATATATGACCATTTTCTCCATTGGTTATAGCATACAGGACTAAATCAACCGCTTCTGTTAAGGGCAATAAAAACCTTGTCATATCAGGGTGCGTAATGGAAAGTTTTTTATTTTGCTTAATCAGGTTAATGAAATATGGTAAAACCGAACCCCTTGTATAGAGAACATTGCCATATCTTACGCCGCAAAGTATAGTTTTATTTTTATTTTCGTCAATATTTTTTTTAGCCTCAGATATCATAATTTTTTCCATTAATGATTTAGTTAAGCCAACTGCATTAATTGGATATACCGCCTTATCAGTGCTCAAAACAACAACTCTTTTTACTTTATTATATTTAGCCGCTGATATAACATTGTTTGCGCCTAAAATATTGGTTTTAATTGCTTCTAATGGGAAAAATTCGCAAGTGGGGACTTGCTTAAGGGCTGCGGCATGAAAAATATAATCAACTCCCTCTGTTGCTTTCATAACAACGTCTGAGTCCCTAATGTCGCCAATAATAAACTTTAAAAGTTTATTATCATATTTATTTCTCATATCGAATTGCTTCTTTTCATCACGGCTAAAGATAATTATCTTCTTAGGCTCTAGCTCTAAGAGTTTATTTACAACAGAATTTCCAAAAGATCCGGTTCCTCCAGTAATTAATATTATTTTATTCTTTATAAGATTTCTCATACTCGCTATATTAAATGAATATTAATCAAATGTAAATATTTTATGACGAAATTTATTAAATCTCTTAAATAATTTTACATAATAAATAGCCAATGATAGCATGGCCAAGGGTGCAAGATGCATTAGTAGTCGTTCAATAGAGCTGTCAGGAGCATGCCCCGCAGTAAACATGTAATTAAATATATATATTACAAATTGCGTCAGAATTATCGTATTTAGTATTATTATTTCTTTGTTTTGCCTGAATTGCTTAGTTAATAATGTAAAATAGAATATTATCCAAAGCAAATTCCAACTTCTAGTATTAATAAGCTCACTAAATGTCCCTGTCAAGGAGTTTATAGTTTTATATACAGAATATTCAAAGTGGTGTCCGACAAAATATTTATTATCTAAATTATGAAATAATCGGAATACGTGCCAGCTCAAAAAGGGTAAAAACCAAAATGAAAAAAGTGGCAGATGGTCGTATAGTTTTTTTGAAAAGATATGAAATAAGGCAAAGATCCCAATTAGGATAGATAGAGGAATTCCCTCAAATTTGATAAATATTGTCATTAATAAATTTATGTTTAGAAGAATAAGCGTATTTTTCTTGTTGTTTTTTAAATAACTGAAAAGCAAAATAACGCTTAGAAGCGCAAAATAACCCTGGGGCATGTCTGCAAGTCCAGCTTCAAATCTACCTCCGTGGCGGATGAAGTTTTGAGTTGTTGCCATGATAAAAGTGAAGAGAAAGGCATATGTTACGCCGTATCTTTTTTTTAATATTGCAAAAAAAGTTATCAAGATAAATATGTAAAAAGCAGATGAGGTAAGAAGCACTGAAGTGTCATCGATTTTGCCCAAAATTAGATATACGAATGTTCCTAGAAGGTTTATGGTTAAAGGATATTCAGAATCCATGTAGTTTAGAGAGGATGGGATAATCCTTCCCTCTAAAAAGAAGACTTTAGCTTGCAAGAGCCAGTTGGCCCATGCATCCCAGGCGACGACCGGGCGGATTAGCGCTTCTAAAATTGTGTAGGCGATTGCTATTGTAATGCCTAATAATAAAATTTTGTCTATTTTTTTTAATTTGGGGAAGTTGAAGGCAAATGCATTTTTGTCTTTGTGAATTTTAAAAAGTAAAACCACAGTCAATAAAGTCCAGGGAATTAATAATAATTCTCGTGACCAGGGAATACTTAGATTTGAATATATAAATAACTGCATTCCAATAAGCCCGACACCCAGACCGTAAGACGTGCCGAGTGCAAATAATTTATCTTTGGACGAGATCAATTTAAAACCCAAAAGAACTGTGTAGCCAATTGAGCAAATAAATAATATTATTAATACTACGTATAATGCGTTCATTTTATCTTGAAAAGAATGCCAAAATTTTTTTCGTTTTCGGATTTAAACATTTTTATTTGACGATAATTTTTTAGCTCTACCTCCTGATTATAAACTGCAATGTATTGGTATTTTTTTTCTTTATCAATTTGTGCGATATTCAAAGAGTCTTGTCTATATACCTTTTTGGGAAACAAGAAATATCTTGAGAGATAGAAGGGCATTTCGTCTTTGGCGATAATTAGTATTTCGGATTTATTTTTTGTATTTTTGTTAATTAAATCTATAAAGACAAATAGGTCTCCGAAAATTTTTTCTCTTTTTTGATAATCTGACAAAAATGCCCAGTTTTTAATTTCGGAAATTGATTTTACAGAATTATAAAAAACATTGAAGACAGACATCAGAAACCACATCGAGATAAGAATGACGAGAATTTTAGAGATTGAGTTTTTCATCTTCTGTAGTATATTATATCAGTATGATTGATCCCTATAGAATGGTGTATATAAATATTTTATCAATTTTTATAGTAGGCATATTAATTTTTGGCTACAGATATGTTTATCCCAAGAAAAAGCTCAATTTATTTGTGTGTTTGCTGCTAATATTAATTCCACCAATTATTAATCTATTTAGACCGGGATCATTTGAGAGTGGAGATTTTAATATACATGTTACCAGGATTATGACATTTTATGATACTTTGTCTGAGGGGAATCTTATGCCCTCCTGGGCAGGCGAACTAAACGCAACATACGGCAACCCACTATTTATTTTTAATTACCCTCTCCCCTACTACATCGTTTCTTTTTTTCATTTTTTAGGTTTTGGATTTATCGCAAGTATGAAAATATTTTTGGGGATGACATTGTATTTATCCGGAATATTCATGTATTTGGCGGTTAATAAATTGCTAAAAAATGAGATCGCGGCCTTTTCCGCTGCAATTTTTTATGTTTTCAATCCCTATCATTTGATAGATGTCCATTTTAGAGCAACTGCTGGTGAGTCGACTCTTTTTATGATTGCACCGCTGATGATTTATTTTGTAACCTCATTTTTGCGAGAAAAACAACTCAAACACCTTATTGCGATCAGTCTGACAACGATATTGTTATCCCTATCACATCCCATGGTATCACTAACAATACATGGAGTAATAATTATTTTTGCGATTACTTTAAGGGGAATTAAAAACAAAAAACGATTAATTGTATATTTGTTTTTAGCCCTTATTTTTGGCTTTATCTCATCTCTGTATGTTTGGCTACCGTTTTTAATTTTCAAGGATATATTATACCCCGACACATTAAAGACAATACCATTCCTACCATTTCATCTTCTTTTTTATTCTCCATACAGATATGGATTCTTATTTCAAGGTAACTATGGAGAATTACCTCCAGTAATTGGCTATTCTCAACTATTCCTTGTCATATTGGGATTTTTTCTCTATTTTAAAACTGACTTTTTTAGAAAAATAAGATTTCAGTATCTAATGTGGTTTGCCATTTTGTTTGTTCTAATTTATTTTATGCATCCAAGTTCGGAGATAATCTGGAGACATTTTAAAATACTTTGGATGCTCGGAGACAGGCTACCATTGGCAATGTCCCTGTGCACAACGATGATCTCCGCTTATATTGCTTATTTTTTTTCAAAAAAGAAATCTTATCAAAAATTTATTTTTATTTTTATAGTTTTAACTATTTTGTCGACGATATTAAACTGGGGACACAGACGAGTAATACCTGAAATAGGAGACAAGCAGCTAAAAGCAGGAGTATGGCAGAGCACAGCAGCATTTGGCCATGTGTGGTTTTTGAGAACAAAATGGGAGGAATACGAATTAATCAATGAATTACCCAAAAAACATCTTGAAATTATTAAAGGTAAAGGTGACTCTGAGGAAATATACAGAGATACAACAAAACATATTTATGTTTTAAGCGCAGAGACACCAGTAACTATTAAGGAGAATACATTATGGTTTCCGGGTTGGAGTTTGAAAAGTAATTATAAAGATGTTGAAATAACTCCTGGCAAAAGAGGAATTATAAATGCGAAACTAAGCTCTGGACTTCAATATATCGAATTTAACTACTCCGACATTGCGCTTCTAAGGTATTTAAAACTTTTTGCATTGAGTAGTTTTGTAATTCTTTTATTTTTATATGTTGTTTTTTCTTTTAAATATACCAATAAAGTCGTTAAATAATAGCTTTAATGCAGTTGCAGAATAAGTAAAAATCATTTTCCCAACATTTGATTTGCTTTCTCCATGTATTCTGCTTTTATATATAGCCGGAACTTCCATAAAAACTCCCCCTGATTTATGCGTATAATAAATCAATTTCATAAAATAATCTCCAAATCCACTAAATATTTCCTTGTTTAGTAAATTATTTTTTAACATATAATTCTTTTTTACACAGAAATATCCGAAGAGAAAGTCGGTTACATTTATTCCGAAAATGATACGTAAGAATATATTGTAAATTTTACTCATTAAATATCTACTTTTGTCGTCTCCACCTCCGCCTTTTGCAAATCTAGAGCCAATAACTAAATCAGATTTTTTTATCCCAGAAATCATTTGAGGTATTATTCTCTGATCATGACTAAAGTCTGTGTCCATAACAAAAATAATATCTCCGGTTGCTTTCTTAATTCCATGATAAATGGAAGAAGCTAGTCCTTTATCTTTTATTTTTATATATGTTTTTATGTTTTTTTGTTTTGCAAAATATTTTTTCGTCAATATGCCTGTTTTATCAGGGCTATTATCATCAACGATAATAATTTCATATTTATGTGGCAATCCTTCTATGGATTTAATAATTGATTTTATAAGAATTAATATATTATCTTTCTCGTTATATGTGGGTAAAATAAAGGATAATTTCATTAGTTAGTTAATTTTTTAATGTATAAATTTACTTTTTTTCCATACAGATTAAAATAGCGATTCTTCCTGAATCCCATAGATTCATAGAAATTTATTGCTGTGTGATTATCAGCATTAACGCTTACTTTATACCTTTTTATTCCCTGAGCATTGAATTTCTTTTCGAGAGCCAATATTAATTTTCTACCTATACCTTTTCTATGGAAATTTTTGCGAACAGCAATTACAACAAGTTCGGCATGAGGTGATTTGAGATTATCTTTTTGAGGATAAAAAATGCTTTCAAAAATATTCTTAATCAAAAGAGGACTTTTTATAATCTGTGGGATAATTATTTTTAGATACTTAAAAATATTTGAAGTTAAAATATCTTTAAAAACTTGGTCAAAATTTTTTGAACCGATAACAAATCCACTTATATGGCTATCTCTATCTTCAATTAATATCGAAACATCTTTATTATTTAAGAGGTTTGAATATAATAACAGTAAAAATTGTTTACCTAAACTTGGCAAGAAGTGTGAATTAAATTCTGTTTTATGAATTTCTACTAACTCATAAAGATCAGGTCTATTACAGTCCCTAAGCATATTTTTTAAGAAATTTTTCTATCCTTGAACACACATACTCTATATCTTTCTGTTTTAGAGTAAGACCAGAGGGTAAACAAATTCCATTTTTGGATAGATATTCAGAGTTTAAAAATTTTTCTTTAGTCTTGTACATGGGAAGGTTGTGCATTGCAGTAAAAAATGGTCTTGTCTGAATGCCATTTTCAAGTAGATAATCCATCATTTTCCCCCTTAAATTTGGTTTTTTTAAAATTATTCCATATAACCAATATGTATTCTTTGCCCAAGAAGCTTGGGCGGGTAATTGTATGCTTTCTAAATTATCAAGATATGAGCTATATGTTTCTGCGTTTTTTATCTTAATTTTAATAAACTTATTTATATTCTCAAATTGAGCTAAGCCTAAGGCTGCTGAAAGGTTACTATATCGAAATGGATGCCCAATATCGGAATGGAAAAAATGATATCTTACATCATTATAGTTTGATTTTATAGCTTCTACTTTATTTATGAAACTAGAATTATTTGACACTATCATTCCTCCTTCTCCTGTGGTAACTATTTTATTTCCTGAAAAACTAAAACATCCAGCATCGGACAGAGATCCGACTTTTTTACCCCTGAATAGCGCCCCCAGAGACTCACAGGCATCTTCAATAATTTTAAGCTTATATCTTCTCGAAATACTCCTAACTCCCCCCATATCTGCAGGATGCCCATATAAATGCACAGGTATTATTGCTTTTGTTTTTTTTGTTATCTTTTCCTCAATTTTTGTTACATCTATTGTCCATGTTTTCCTATCAACATCAACAAGAATTGGCTTTGCCCCGATATAACTAACAATGTTTGCAGTTGAAATATATGTTAAATCCGGAATAATCACTTCATCGCCACTTTTAATTCCTAAAGCCAATGCTGATATGTGAAGGGCAGATGTGCCGCTTGATACTGCGCATGCCTGAGAAGTATTGCAAAAAGTGGCAAAGCTTTTTTCAAATTTATCTATATATTTTCCGGATGATACCCATGTTGACTTAATACAATCTGTAGTGTATTTTAGTTCATTTCCGCAAAAAAGAGGCTCTGACAGAGGTATTTTTGTCATATATTCTCGAATATAGCATAGTATTTAGCTTTGTTCAACGAGAAGATTTTTGTAATATCAACTTTTAATATTCTGATAAGAAGATTATTTAACTACGATGTGTCCGCTAACAGATGTAGTTGGAGAAGCAGAAATAGAATCACCTAATTGTGTATCGTAGATTATATTGCTAGCAGAGTCGGTAATCTGAATCCTTATACCACCCCCATTAAGACCAGTTACAAAATAATCATAACCGCCTTCTCCATTCAACTCCCCTGACCCCTGAAGAGTAGCCATATCCCCAGATATAACCAAAGAGTCAACGTTAGTTGCGTTAAAGTGAATATTGGCTGAATTAAAGTCCATTGAGAATTGTCTTATCGACTGAGCACTACCCTCTTGATACTTATATGTAAGACCGAATATTATATTCCCTGGAGCGGATATATTAGCGGTAGAGGGATTAGCAAAGCGCTGTCCGCCAGAGAATATACTACCTTGGGTGGGATTATATACTGAAGCATAAGCTATCGGAGAGAAACTGGTATCCTCGCCATCTGTCAAGCTAATTGAAACAGGATAAACACTCGCTGTTGAATACCCCGAATATAACTCGCAGGTAACAAGCCCTGGATTAGAATTATTAGGCTCTATTAAAGAGCAGGTTTGATTTATATTTACACCGTCACCCCAATCGATTACAGCAGTGTGTGTATCTGTCTGGTCCTGATCTATAAAACTTAGAGATGCAATTACAGAGTTATTTATTTGGACTGGATTAGGGGAAATTATAATTGCTCCAACTGATGGCGCAGAATTGCTACATGTTTGATCTATATCTGAAATCTCTAGTGACTGTGATAAATATTCATTGCTGAGATCAAAGATATCAAAAACCAGCTGTGAAGAACATGTCGGCACACCGTGGCCCTGAACCATTACACCAGAGCATCTTGTAGAATTGCAGGAAGCATTGTTTTCATACCAATTCCAGACGGACGCATTTGCATCATTGCGCGCTGATACTGCCCAGATCGGATTGCCAGTGTATCCGGTATAGTCAAAACTATATGCTCCTGTTGAATGGTTAAATGAAACATTTGAAACTGTAAAGTCGGGGGCAGCGAAAGCAGTCACGGGATATATAAATAGGAATAAAAGTGACACAAAAATTACGTTTAGGAGTTTAATTTTTTTCATATTTATTTAATATTATACAATTAATTTATATTCAAATAATTTTTATGTCAAGCTGCAAATAAATCTAAAGATAAGAATTATTGGATTAAATTGGTATTGTTGTAACTCTTGGGAGCGGGAGGATGAATTTGGTTCCGGATTTAATCAATGACTTTTCTCTTTCTATAAAACCATTTACAAAACTGTAGGGGAGAGCTAATAAATAATCCGGTTTTTTATTTCGCATTTCAGTCTCATTTTTTATGAGAATGTCGCCGCCAATAATATATTTGTTGAATTTGAATGGATTTGCATCGGCGGCAAATTCAATTTCTTTATTTGTTATGCCGCAATACTGGAGGATTGTGTTGCCTTTGGTTGATGCTCCATATATCCAAATTGTCTTTTTTTGAGATTTTAATTTCTTAATAAGTTTAAGTAAGTCTTTTTTTGTTTTTTCTATACGTGACATGAATTTTGTATATGTATTTAAGTTATTGATGCCAAATTTGGATTCTTGATCTAGGATTTTTTTTACGTTTTTAGAAATTTTTATTTTTGTATTGGTCTTTTTCTTTACGAAAACACGAAAACTTCCACCGTAAACATTGTTCAATTGCACATCAAACACCTCAAGGCCTACCTTTTCCATAATCCAAGAAATATTATGAAGGGTGTAGTATCCTACATGCTCGTGAACTATGTTGTCGTACATATTGGTTTTTAACATAAGCGGCAAGTACGCCATTTGAATTATCCAAGCACCGCTGTCATCCATACAATCTGAAACCTCTTTTGAAAAATCTATCGGATTTTGTAGGTGATAGAACATGGCGATACTGAAGATGAGCTTAGCTTTTTCGCGAGTAGATGAGTTATAAGCTTTTTTACTGAAAAAGTTGTTTATATATTTGTAATTTGGGCTCTTGTTTGTTGATTTAATATTTTTGGCCGGATCGATATTAATTAATTTTAATTTTTTATTTTTGAAAAATGAGGGGAGGGTTCCGTCATTTCCACCAATGTCTAAAATAGTATCGTTGTCTTTAATTTCAACGCGCGCAAGAGAAGCATCAACTACGTCTTTTAGTATTTTGGGCATAGAAGAATTTGTTGCACTTGAAAATGGATACAGCTCGTACATAGAAGTTAGATCTATATCGTGAGCTAGCTGAAGAGTACCACAGGTATTTTTTTTCTTTTTACATAGTACAAGCGCGAGTGGGTATTTTTTGGTATCTTTTCTGTAATCTAGATCTGAGGGGAAAACAGATGATAGATATTGCTTGCCTAAATCTATACATGATTTTATCTTTTTATTTCCGCATATCCTACATTTTGTTATTTTTTTTATTTTATTCATCAGAATTACTCTTAATATAACATAAATAGAGTCTATATTAAATGATTATTGTCTGTTTATTTTATCTTCTAAAAACGAAAATACTTCTTTGGCATCGGGGAATTCTGGTAATGGCTTTTGAACCTCTTGAACATCAAGTCTACCCTCAAAGTTTACTTTCAAATTAAAATGATCAGCTATTTCCTCAAGAGTAACGGAATTTTTTGCTCCTAGCTCTAAGGTGCCTTTTTTGTTAAGATTTTTCGATATCCAAGAGCCTATGAATTCAAGACTTGCAAAGCAATATCTGCTTTTTCCGCTCACATATACCTTGCGATTGTTGATTATGTCTATTAGCGCTCCCTTTTTGAGTGAATCTCCAAAAGTAGAGCTTAGTCTTATTATTAGATTATCGCCAAAATCACATAGTTTCTCAGCTGCTGCTTTGTGCCTGCCGTAAACTGAGTCCAACTCTGTTCTCGCAGAGATAGTGCTAATCTGAATTAGTTTTTTAAATTTCCAACTATATAATATATCAGCGGTTTTCTTTACAGTTTCGTAAAAGTCTTTCATAGGATTATTTGCAGCCCAGAAACGAGCAGCGGGCATAGCGGAATTTATAATATAGTCATATTTATTTTTCTTAAATTTTTCATAACTAGAACGAGTAACTGCATCAACGGAAAATTGAGATTCTTTTGAGAGGGCGCTGAATATTGCTGACCCTATATATCCTTGAGCACCAATAATTGCTATTCTTTTCATTAGTTTTTGTATTGAAGTAAATTAGACAACATCTATATGGACAACGGGAACTTTACAGTCATCCCAGGGTTTTGTTAAGAGGGCTATGGCGGTTACAGGCGATATGGCATGAAAAGCATGGGCCATTCCAACTGGCGTTCTGACACATGTACCTTTACTCATGTGTATAATCTCTTTGGCTTTTGATTTTCCTTTTTCTCTATAGACCATGGCGCCTGTTCCTTCGACGACAAGAAAATATTCAACAAATTCCGGATGATAATGATTGCCTCTTGTTTTTCCTTTATGGAAGTAAACAATATTAAATTCTTTTATATCGTCTTCGGGGACCCAAGTAAAAATACCGCCTCTATCATCTAATAATGTTTTAATGTCGCACGTTGGTCTTAAAATTCTTGGTTTTTCTATTTGGGTTTTTGTCTTTGCCATAAAATAAAAAAAAGTATATCAAATAATATAAATCAATGCAATTGAGATTTAAGCAACTGCTCAAGAGTTGTCAAAGGGTCTGTTATTCTGAGGTTGCAGCCGAAGAATCTTCTTCAAATAAGATCCTTCGTTTACACTCAGGAT
>Ga0055450_10000107_pt1 | contig 13790 bp, 11 predicted proteins | sample China_Galinas_PW_5_FD_57740 | JGI IMG/M metagenome (GOLD analysis project Ga0055450, IMG submission 57740) | Wetland microbial communities from San Francisco Bay, California, USA, that impact long-term carbon sequestration - China_Galinas_PWC_D1 | ecosystem: Environmental > Aquatic > Marine >... | reverse complement strand
CTTAAAGCCATGCAGGAGTTGCAGGACTTGAATCAGGAAAAGGACACCGCCAGCAACGCCCAGATAATGTTTTTAGTACTCAACGCCTCATCTGTGACATTGTTACCTGTGACCATTTTTACCTATCGGGCCCAGATGGGCGCTCATGATCCGACCGATGTTTTTATCCCGATACTGATGGCTACCTATTGTTCCACCCTGGCGGGTCTCCTCTTTGTCATGATAAAGCAACGTATTGTGCCGGACAGGGTTGTTATGGCATGGATCGGCAGTCTGACCCTTGTAGTCGGGGGATTGTCTGCCTGGTTTCTCAATCTCCCGGCCACGGAACTTCCTGTATATTCATCAATAATCAGCAATGCCCTTCTTCTCGGGGTGATCACCGTTTTCCTGGTTGGGGCAATGGTAAAAAAAGTCAATGCCTACGAAGCCTTTGTGGACGGAGCAAAAGATGGATTCAAAACGGCGGTGACGATCATCCCCTATCTGGTGGCCATGTTGGTGGCCATCGGCATGCTTCGGGCCAGCGGCGCATTGGACGTTTTCGTACACGGAGTTAAAACCTTGGCAGGCACTCTAGGTCTCGATCCGGCATGGGTCAACGGCCTGCCGACAATGCTGATGAAGCCGTTATCCGGCAGCGGGTCCAGGGCGATGATGGTGGAGACGATGAAGACGTTCGGTCCGGACAGCTTCGCCGGTCATCTGGCATCGGTCGTACAAGGCAGCACGGAGACAACGTTTTATGTCCTGGCAGTATATTTCGGCTCAGTAGGCGTCAAGCGTACACGATATGCAGTAACCGGCGGGCTTGTTGCGGATCTGGCGGGAATGGTTGCAGCCGTAACAGCAGCCTACCTCTTCTGGGGATGGCATTCTTGACATATCCAGAAAACAAACGTTTCAAAAAGGCTGCAAAGAAGGTGAGGCTTGGTGAAAAGATATTGAAAACAAGGACTAAACCTGATAGGCTTCTTGCAGAGTTCGAAGAGTGTGTTTTGAAGTTTCTTTTTTGGGGGTGGATAGGTACAATAACGACTCTTCGTGAGATGGAAGACCTCCTGGTGAATTTGATCGAAGCAGCTTGAAGGATGCCGTTCCGGTTTGTTTTAAAATCGTTTCTTCATTTGAAAAAGAATGAAGATTCAACAATTTGATGGAGACGGAAAAATGATTATCGTACCCAAGGAAACACCGATAATCCAGGAATTGAACAGCTACTATCTGAATATGGACAAGCTGTTTGAATATTATCAGGGTATTGTTGACGCAGGCTGTGTTCATTTTCAATTGCCGGCGGCGGAAGGGGCCATCTTTTTCGATGCCTTTAATCTGATCAATGGAGCATACAGGAATACCGGGACATCGATCAGCGGAAAAGAGGCTGTTGATAAGCTCCTGGATGAAGCAAAAATAAATAAAGTTTTGCTCTCCATCTATGAAATCCCTCCGGAAAAAATAGCTTTCTGGGCAAATGTCGCAAACGCCGAGGATCTCTATAAAGATTTATCTACAGAATTCACCGATCTCGAAGGGCTTATCCGTAAGATGACGACCGACCATTTGACAGGTTATATCGAGATTGCCTTTTCAAAAGATGACCTGGCCCTGCTGTTTATGCATAACGGCCAGGTTCTCGGAGCGGTGTCCGCCGAAACCAAATGGCAACTGGTTCGCTCCCAAAACATACAGGCCGGATTGGTCGAGAGATCGAGAAAGGCCACGGCTATGCTCAACGTTCGAAGGATAATGCTGGAACAGGTTTCCGGAAACAATTCAGTGAAAAACAACGGCAAAAAAGTACCGAGTACGAGTGAGGCCGAAGAGAAACCTGCTGTCAAACCAAAAGAACCGGAAGCTGGATTCGAAGTTGAATACCAGGAAGAATATTCAGGACCGCTGCGAATCATAGAGATGCTTCAATATCTGATGCTTATCTATGAAAAATTCATCTCCAGCAACCGGAAGATTCGAAGCGATTTTGATACTATCTTGAAACAAAAATTTGTACAAAAAGTAGATAGATATGAGTTCCTTGACCCGTTTGCCGAGGAGTTTAAATACGCAAAGGGCAAGATAGAATATACCGGCCGGGCCGATGAAAGACGTCTGGCAACCGGGCTTCTTGAATGTTTACACGAGATTGCAGCTGAAAACGATATGCAGAGTTGGCTGGATAAATCTCTCTGGCCGTTACGGGAAAAATATTCTAGAGAGATTGACGAACTCAACATTGAATTCTAATCTCCTTCAATTCCTGCCCTTCATTTTGAACGGTTTTCGAGGGTCGCCGGGAAAAAATTATATTCTCTTTATTGTGATGATTTGGTAACAAGTCGCCGAGATCGCCGAGATGGACTTTGGAGATAAGCGAAGACTTCGAAAAGCTCGATATACTGGCGTAGTATCTGAAAGGGCGATTTGACAGTGCATGCAGTACGGCGAATCGCCCTCTCAGATCTATAACGACGTAGATTTGGCTTTTTACGTGTCCATCATTGTGCGCTGAAAGAGCGAAGGATTTCACGAGCAATAATCAGGCGCTGGATTTCGCTGGTTCCCTCGTAAATGGTGGTTATTCTAGCGTCTCTTGCATACCGCTCAATGGGAAAATCGCGTGTGTAGCCGTAACCTCCCAATATCTGCATAGCCTCGTAACAGGCCATATTCGCCGATTCGGTGGCAAAAACCTTGGCCATGGATGCTTCTTTGGTGAAGGACCGGCCTTGTTCCTTTTTATAAGAGGCGTTCATCAATAGAAGTCGCGAGGCCTCAAGTCTTGTGTACATGTCGGCAATCTTCCACTGAATGGCCTGAAACTCGCTTATTTTCTGCCCGAACTGCGATCGTTCCAATGAGTACCTGGTTGCATAATCCATGGCTGCACGTCCAACACCGAGGGCCAGCGAACCTATGCCGATCCGCCCGCCCGCCAATTCACCGACGGCAACCCTGAATCCGCTATTGAGGTTTCCCATCAAGGCATCTCCCGGAACCCGACAATCCTGGAGCAGAACCTCGTTTGTGGTTGAGGCATGCTGCCCCATCTTTTCTTCTTTTTTACCGATCAAAAGACCAGGCGTTCCTCTTTCAATCAGGAATGTGCTGATCCCTTTCCCTTTTTCAGCCTGTGGATCCGTTACCGCCCAGACAACAAAAACACCGGCATAGGAGGCGCTGGTGATGAAGATTTTCGAACCGTTCAATATCCAGTCTTCCCCGTCGCGGACAGCCGTTGTCGTCATGCCTGCCGGATCGGATCCGGCTCCCGGCTCGGTGAGGGCAAAGGCTGCTGCCTGATAGTCGCCGTTGCAGATCTTTGGGATGTACTTCATCTTCTGTTCTTCACTGCCCAAGGCCTGGATGACCTCACTGACCATGTTATTTACAGATACGGTTACGGCAGTGGAGGCACAGGCACGGGCGATTTCGGTCATGGCGACACTGAAGGCGACAACACCGGCTTCCGAACCTCCATACTGATCTTGAACGTTAAGGCCCATAAATCCAAGTTCGGCAAGCTTTTTCAGATTGGTGAGAAAGATTTCTTCGTCCCTTCCCTGGTCCAGTCCTGCCGCTACCGGCTCAAGTTCGGCAGTGGCAAAATCTCTTGCAGTGTCCTTGATGAGTTTTTGTTCTTCGTTTAAATCGAGATTCATGTCAGTCCTTCCGTATCGTTATTTTCCCTGAAATTTGGCAGGGCGTTTTTCCAGGAATGCATCCATTCCTTCTTTTTGATCGGCACTGGTAAAACTCAGAGCAAACTGATCAACTTCATAAGCGCACGCCCTGGTAAGATCCATTTCCAAGCCGTTTACGATGGCATCCTTACTCAGCCGAACAGCCACGGAACCGCGTGAAATGATCTTAAGGGCCATTTCCCGGCAGGCGGGAAGGAGTTTTTCCTGAGGAAAGACCTTGTTGACAAGACCGATACGATAGGCTTCGTTCGCGTCGATCATATCTCCGGTAAAGATCAATTCGCTTGCCCGGCCTCTACCAATTAAACGCGGTAAACGCTGAGTGCCGCCAAAACCAGGGAGAATACCAAGATTTACTTCCGGTTGGCCCAATTTCGCATTGTCACTTGCCAGGCGGATATCGCAGGATATGGCTAACTCGCAGCCTCCCCCCAGGGCAAATCCATTGATGGCGGCAATTACCGGTTTATCCAATCGTTCGATAGCAGCCATGCATTCCTGGCCGATGCAGGCAAAAGCGCGGATTTCAAGTGGCGTCAGGGCACGCATGAAAGAAATATCGGCACCTGCAACAAAGGCCCTTTCCCCAGAACCGGTAAGGATGACAACCTGGACCTCATCGTTGTCCTTCACGTTTTTCAGACAGTCGATCAGCTCCTGTAAGGTCTGTTTGTTCAACGCATTTAAAGCCTTGGGGCGATTGATGGTGATTGTTGCGATTTTACTGCCGATTTCAAGGATTATATTTTCGTAGGGCATATGTTTTCCTCCAAGAAGATTTGTGCATCTGCTCTTTAAATTCTTCTTTCTTTTTTATCTGCCAAAAAGGAGAGCCGGGAAGTCTCATTCAATAAGAGAAAACTTCCAGGCACAGTACCAGTCTTCCGGGTGATCATCCGGAGGACAACCGACACAGGTGGTTGTAACCCTCGGGTCGATGGTTCTGGCGAAATATGTATATTCCACCAATCCTCCTGATTTGCAGGGATAATCGTCCAAGCCTTTACGTTTTCTGGCCGCTTGGACCCGGCACTCATTCATGCGGAAGATAAAGCTGTCGGCTGTTTCTTTTTCGATGGATTGTTTATTTATTCCGGCATAAACCCGAAATCCCAAAGCTCTTTTTAATCCTTCAAGGCCGGGACGATCTGAAAGTCCGAGAAATTTTTTAATAGAGGAGGCCTCAAAAGGTGAAAAACGAGCCCAACAGGAATCGTTGCAGCGTTTTGCATCGTTCATTCCTTCGGTGAATTCGACGGCCTGAAACCAGATGCCATCGTTAGCCAGCCAGTTTTTGGCAACACGGTCTTTAAGGGCGTTAAGGGATGCCTCCTCCATATCCAGAAGCGGTGCCGGAATGCCGTCTTTAACCTCAAATCCCAAGACAGAGGCCAGATGGCGCATCTGAAGGTCATAACTTCTCTTGGTGGCAGTATGAAGGATCTCGAGCGCCTTTTCCATGCCGAGCTGATGAATTACTTCGTTTAACCAAAGGGCATGATGGATCATGGTGCGATGAAAGAGATCGATGATGAAGCGGGCGGTCTCCTCATGGTTCAATTCAGAATGATGGTAGGTTTCTTTAGACATATTGTATATATTTTCCTTATACGGATCGGCTGTTGATTGAAAAAGTTGTCATCTCCCTCGAAGATAACCAACTCATTTCCTGGCTGCTTTTTTTTCCAAAAGAATTATCCCTCGCGGTTATCCGGGAAGGATATAGATGTGGTCGTCGAACCGGGATAGAGATACGAGACCGGTATCGGTGACGAGCATGGTATTCTCGATGCCCACGACTCCTTTGCCGGGAAAGATGACTTTCGGTTCCAGGGCGATCACCATACCGGCGGCAAGCGGCAATTTCTGGCCTTTGGCAAGAAAGGGAAATTCATCCAGTTCCAGTCCAACCCCATGGCCGGTAAACCTGATACGCCTGTCTCCGACACCCATGAAATTGTTTTCGTATCCCATCTCTTTTGCCAGTGCAGCCATCATTTCATAGATATCGCCGGACGGCGTACCGGGCAGGGCCTGTTTTTTGGTCTTTTCCTGGATGGTCAGCATGTCTTCGTGGGCTTGCATTAATTCGTCGGGGAGGGAGCCGATGGCGAAGATCCGGGCATGGTCCGAGATATACCCCTTGTGAGCAAAGGTATAATCGACCAGGATCGGCTCATTTTTACCTATTTTCCGAAAGCCTGCTCCCTGTCCGATAACCGGGCTCACTCCCTTGCCGCCGGTTGGAGATGCAAGATAACTTGGGACAGCAGCCGACGCACCCGACATCAGATGGCCGTAAAACAGTTCGCTTCCCCAAAGGCGCATACGGATTATTCCCTGGTGGCCAAGACTTCGGGCATAGGCCTCAAGCTGACCGGCAACGGTTATTTCTGTTTTCCCTGCCTCTATCAATTCCGGAACCTTAGCTGCAACCATATCGGAAAAGGAAGCCGCTTCTTTGAGCAGCTCGATTTCATAAGGAGACTTGACGGCACGGATCAGACGAATTTCCAAGGAGACGTCTACGATAGCGCATCCCTTGAAAATATCGGTATACTGGAAATAGAGATTTGCCGGCAGGACATCGAGCTCCAGGCCGAGGACTGCGGGAAGGTTATAGCCATAGTCTTCAAGGATTGCCGGTATTTTTTTCGAGCTGGCCAGCGAAATGACCTTCTCCAGCGGAGATTCAATAATTGCCCGATTAAATTCCTTGAATATCATCAATAGAGGCAAGCCGGAGGCGGGTATATACAACCAACCTTGCTGCGATGTTGCCGCAAAATAGAAGAGATCCGTTTTCTGGGCGATCAAGGCACCATTAATACTCTTGGCCTGCATAGCTTTTTGCAGGCTTTCAATTCTGACTTGCAATTCTTTGAGCGGGGCGCCCGGCGAATAAAGTTCCATTGTCATTGTTTTATTTTTGAACTTAATAGGAATAAAACCCCCGTCCTGTTTTTCTGCCGAGCCATCCGGCTTCCACATACTTTCTGAGCAGCGGACAAGGGCGGTATTTGGAGTCCTTGAATCCGTCGTAAAGGGTTTCCATTATAGCAAGACACGTATCAAGCCCGATCAGGTCAGCCAGTGCAAGGGGCCCCATCGGATGATTCATGCCGAGCTTCATTACGGTGTCGATGTCTTCCGCTTTTCCCACACTCTGGTAGAGGCAGAATATCGCCTCATTGATCATCGGCATCAGGATTCTATTGGCTATAAACCCTGGAAAATCATTTGCTTCTGCCGGTATTTTGCCAAATTTGAGACAGAGATCCCATGTCATTTGAAAGGTCTCATCCGATGTAGCCAGTCCTTTGATAACCTCGATCAGTTTCATAACCGGCACGGGATTCATGAAGTGCATTCCAATGACCTTGTCCGGGCGCTTGGTTTGAGCGGCGATTCTGCCGATGGGAATTGACGAAGTATTGGTGGAAAGGATAACCGAAGGAAGGCATATGGCATCAAGATCCCTGAAAATCTTGAATTTCAGATCTTCCCTTTCCACAGCGGCCTCGACAACAAAATCTACCCCCGCCATGTCTTTCAGATCGGTTGTTGTGTTGATCCTGCTGAGGATGGTATCGCGTTCACCGGCAGCAAGCTCTCCCTTTTTAACACTGCGGTCGAGGTTTTTGCCTATCGTTGCCATGCCTTTGGCGGTAAATTCCTCTTTGATATCACTCATTAAAACCTGTAGCCCGCTTGCCGCTGCCACTTGGGCGATACCGTTGCCCATCTGTCCCGATCCTATGACTCCGAATGTTGTAACCTTCATGTATCCTCCTGTCCCGTGGCCCCGCTTGAGCTGCCGAATAAAATTGAATAAAAAAAGACTGTAAAATATTTTGTAATAGCTCCTAGCCCTGATTTCTCAATCTTCAATTTTTAAAAACCTAATACCAGAATGCCAACAGCCCAAGGACTTACCGGTTGACTACCAGAGCAACCGCCTCACCGCCACCCAGACAAAGAGAAGCCAATCCCCATTTTGCTCCCTGCCTTTGCATCTGGTAGAGAAGGGTAGTCAAAACCCTTGCGCCGCTGGCGCCGATAGGATGACCGAGAGCAACACTGCCACCGTTGACATTGACCTTGTTCGGATCAAGTCCCAATACTTTATTGATCCCTACGGAGGTGCCGCTGAAGGCTTCATTGATTTCGAAGAGATCGATGTCGGCAATCGAAATGCCCTGCTTTTTCAAAACCTTGGGTATTGCGTATATCGGAGCCATCAGCACGTATTTCATCTCGATGGCACAGGATGCCTGGGCACCTATTGCGGCCATGACGGTACAGCCGAGTGCTTTGGCTTTCTCCTCACTCATGACCACCACTGCCGCGGCTCCGTCACTGATGCTCGAAGCATTGCCTGCTGTACCGACACCGCCTTTTTTAAAGACGCCGGGCATCTTCGCAAGTTTTTCAAAGCTGGTCTCCATTGGGCACTCATCGGTGTCAAACAAAAGAGGGTCACCTTTTCTCTGCGGGATCATGAGCGGTGCGATCTCGTCCTTGAACAACCCGTCTTTTGAAGCCCTGACGGCTCTGAGATAGGATTCTGCGGCAAAACGGTCCTGATCTTCCCGGGTCACCTGCCAGTTCTCACTGCAAAGCTCGTTGGACATGCCCATGTGAAAATCGTTGACAATATCCCACAGCCCGTCATGGACCATATGATCCTCTATTTTACCAGTGCCCATGCGCAGCCCCCATCGTGCCTTCTCTATGTAAAAGGGGGCCATGCTCATGTTTTCCATGCCGCCGGCGACGACCACATCGGCATCTCCACATTGAATAGCCTGGGCCGCCAGCATCACCGCCTTCAGGGAGGAGCCGCAGACCTTATTTACTGTAATGGCCTCCACATCCTGGGGCAGTCCTGCTCTGACGGTTGCCTGTTTGGCCGGATTCTGACCATAGCCGCAGGGAAGGACCATGCCCATGATACACTCATCGACATCTTTCCCCTCTATTCCTGCTCGCTTAACCGCCTCTTTGATGACATGACCGCCGAGGTCAGTAGCACCGGTAGTGGCGAGACCTCCTCCGAAGCTTCCTAATGGAGTTCGGACAGCACTGACAATTACAGCCTTTTTCATAACATTCCTCGTTTATTGCGTGGTCGGGTATCCGGTTTACTGATTACAGAGGATACCATAAGCATTTTTGGTTGAATTGTTTTGTTACTGACAACTCAGGGTTGTACAACACAGGAACTCTGTTTTCGTGACGCCGGCCCACAAGCGTCCGAGCGCTCAGTCAGTATTCAATTGATGCAAATACAATATATTACTGGTATTGGATACACAATTCTCCCCAATTGAGCGCGTTTCCGACCAAGCGCTCAATCTCTTTTTAGGGATCATTAACTGACGATGGGTTTTTGTCAATCATTTTTCGTACAGGTGCTGCAATTTTTTTTAATGTCCCAACTCGGTGAAATGTTTTGAGCGATTCCGGACCAGGACTCCTTAAGCTGTTAGAGTAAGTTTTGTAAATAAAAAAATTCTTTGACAATCATCAGCAATTGTTATTTAATCTACAAACCGACCGAGCGCTCAGTAGAATCCGTTGCATGGGTAAAGGGAGATCACCTTTGGTTGTTATCTAAATATGAACAGTGAGGAGCCTCATATGGGTATGGAAAAACTATACAAAGAAGTGATGGATTTGAACATGATGGAGGATAACGAGCTGAAAAAGGAGGTAGCTAAGGCCTTTTTCGATAAGCTCAATTCCATGGAATTACCCGAATATTTCAACTGGTCCGAGGAAATTTTTGAAGATCTGCATGTCAAGGAAAATGGTGATAAAAAAGCCCTGATCTGGGCTGACATTGCCACCCAGGAAAGCAAAACATATACCTACAAAGAATTTGCCGCCAACGGGAATCAATGCCTGAACCGCCTGCGCAAAGCCGGGATCGAAAAAGGAGACAATATGTACATGGTTGTCCCGATTGTTCCCGAGACCTGGTTCGTAAGTTTTGCATGTATTAAGGGGGGGTTGGTTGCAGTCCCTACAGCCACGTCCATGACTATGAGAGAGATGGAGTTCAGATTCGAGACCTATCCTCCTGATGCGATTATTGCCGGCGAAGCATATACCGATCTTATCGATCAGGCAATCGCCAGTATGGGTGTGCATCCTAAGATCAAGGTGGTCTTGGGGAAAAAAGACGGTTGGATAAGCTACAGTGAGTTGCAAAGTGAAGAGAAAACAGCATCTGCCGCCAAAACCAAAAAGGATGACCTGCTCTTCTGCTTCTTCACATCGGGGACAACAGGGTTGCCTAAAAGAGTCGGTCACACGGCCATATCGTATCCGGTGGGGCACCTCTCCACCTCTGTCATAGCAGGCATACGTCCCGATGACATTCATCACAATCTCAGTGCACCTGGTTGGGCGAAATGGGCTTGGAGCAGTTTCTTCGGTCCGCTGAATGTCGGAGCAACCGCAACCGGTTTCTTCTTCACCGCTCTGGACGGTGGGAAATACATGGAAACTTTATCTGCACATAAAATCACCACCTTCTGTGCTCCGCCGACGGCCTGGAGAATGTTTATCAACCTCGATATGTCGAAATACGACCTCTCCAGCCTGCGTCAGTCGATAGGCGCAGGAGAGCCTTTGAACCCGGAGGTCATCTCTCAATGGAAGAAACTGACCGGTACTGAGATCCGCGATTTTTATGGACAGACGGAATCCACAGCAATGATCGGTAATCCTCCGTGGATGAAAGGTAAAATGCGCAGTGGATCTTTCGGCTATCCTTCTTTCATGTATGACGTGGTTTTAGTGGACGATGACGGCAATGAGATAACCACTCCCGACGAACCCGGGCATATCGTCGTCAAACTCGACAAATGGCGGGCAATCGGTCTCTTTACGGAATATATAGGTAATCCCGAGAAGATGGCCAGTGTTTTCAAAGAAAAATATTATTATACCGGCGATCGTGCCAGCATTGATGCCGACGGGTATTGGTGGTTTGTCGGCAGGGCTGACGATGTGATAAAATCGTCGGATTTTCGCGTGGGGCCCTTTGAGGTGGAAAGCGCCTTGATCGAGCATCCTTCCGTTGCAGAAGCGGCCGTTGTTGGTGTGCCAGATCCTAAAAGACATCAGCTTGTTAAGGCCTATGTTATCTTGAAAAGCGGATATGAGCCTTCCAAAGACCTGGCCTTGGATCTTTTTAAACACACCATCGGGATCCTGGCGAAATTCAAGATCCCGAGAATTATTGAATTCATTCCCGAAGTTCCGAAAACCATCAGCGGTAAAATCAGAAGAATTGAGCTGCGTGAGTGGGAAATTGCCCGGAAAGAAAAAAATGAAGGTGTCAAAGAGAACGAGTATTTCTATTGGGATTTCCCAGAGCTGAGTTCAAAGAACAATACATGACAGTGCAGGGGAGCACGGAATGGAACCCGTTCTCCCCTTAACCCGAATCCGAGAAATCCGGGTTAATCGATGTCGTTTATATTGATACAAACGTCTTGAAATAACGTTTAGATATTATATATTAAATAGTTACGTGGCAAATAGTTGTAGGGCTTTATTTTTGGATTGACATTTGTTGTAAGGTCGTTCTTCCTTGGTTGTAATCAACATATCTGTGATAGAAATAAGGTTTTCCACAGTGTACGGAATAAATTTTTCTAGTGTTCTTTTCCGTAATTGTATATGCTTGCCGATTGGATTTTTTTCTAATAGGGTTTGAATGGCTCATTTTGAACCACAGCCTTTTTTTGTAAATGAAAAAATTATCGCATGGAGTTGCCGGAATTGAAAGCCGAAGCAAGAAATGCTCGCGAAGTTGCGACACAGATCAAAAACCAGGAACTGGTAAAACAACGGCGACGGCAGATTGTCGATGCCGCCGTCTCCCTTTTTATCAGGCATGGATATCATAAAACCACAACGAGGGCATTGGCAAAGGAAACCGGGTTGTCGATCGGTTCCCTCTATGAGTATGTGTCTTCCAAAGACGATGTTTTGTATCTTGTATGTATTGCCATTCATTCTGAAGTCGAAGCCGGCATCAAAGAGGCTTTGACTCGAGCCTCTCACGGTCGCGAAGCCCTGGCAGAGATTATCCGTGAATACTTTCAAGTCTGCAACCGGATGAGCGATCATGTCCTGCTTATGTATCAGGTAACACATTTTTTGCCGGAAAAATGGCAGAAAAAGGTTCTGGAAACAGAAATCCGGATAACGAACCTCTTTGTCGAAGCGATAAGAAAGCTCAATGAAACAGGAATGTTTCAACAGTTAGACGAGGACAGGATAGACCTGGCCGCCCATAATATCTCAGTCCTTGGTCAGACCTGGGCTTTCAGAAGGTGGTATTTTGCCAAACGTTTCACGCTTGAGCAGTACATCGAACATCAGACTGCTTTTGTCATGAGTTTTCTTCGGTAGAGCACATCCGGAGCCATTTCGTCCTTTTTGGGTGCTCTGACGGATGGCCTCATCGTAACTGGTCCCGTAGTGACCTACGTATCAATTCCTCCCCCGTCTCACCATGTTTGCTTACCCATGCAAACACAAACATAGCCTGGCGACGGTGAAATTTATCCAATCTTTAAATTTGGATAAAGAGCATTTTGACGGTAAGGGGATCTTTCTTTACCGGTGATGTCTATTCCAACGTTGTTTTTGGTCCTGGTAATTATCTCTCCTGTAATCCCTTCGATCTTGATATCTTTCTCTTTTGTAATCTCGATGATAGTTGCGCTCCCAGCGGCGTTCACGTTGCCAATTATGCCAATTTCGCTCGACCTCGCGATAATTCAGACGGTGATGTTTTGAATAGGTATGCCGGTATCCCCTGGGAAGATTGAATATGACATGAGGAACTCTTGAACGCGTCATATGATGCCAAGGACCGTTGTAATAATTCGAGCGGTACCAATATCCATTATGGGAACGCCACCAGTATCCCCCGAAAAAAACGATATCAACACCGACATTGGGGACGAAATAAGCATTTGTTCCCGGGATGACAACCAGTTCGGGTGGATAAGCATAGTGTACACGGGGAGGTCCCGGTATACCGATTGTGACAGATACGCTGGTTGAGGCAAGCATCAGATTCTGATCAGGTACGAAATGTGGACGAGTCACTGCAAAAGCCTGGCTCGCCAGCCCGGCAACAGATAGGGCTATTGTTCCGACCGTCATGATGAATGACCGTTTTAAATTCATGAAATTACTCCTCTGATGGTTTTGAAATTGATCGGGATGGAGTTGAACCGCCGTGTTTGCATGGCAAAGTTCGAATTTCCCCATTCTGTTTTCCCCACCGGTATTTTTATATAACTATTGAATTCTGGAGAATAAAGGAAGGTATAAAAAGCGTCCCTGAAAAAGTTAATACAGTCAAAAAAAAAGTAAATAGTAATTTAATATATGTTAAAGCAGGGTAGGGTATTATTTCATAATGTTTCAAGTGTGCCTGTGGTAAATTTTTTCGTATGCTTTGATTTTGATCAAAAATCCGGGCTAGAGTATGATTATTTTGAACTGAACGGGGTCAAGACCTGACTATCCAGGCCATAAGAAAAGTTTGCAAATATGTACGAAGTCGTGGTAGTTAACTTTATTTGCTGTTTCCTTTGGCATTATCTTTGTCTTTGGGAAATAGAATGGATATCGCTGTGAAAATGTTTTTAGCAAAGTATGTTCGATTATGACGGTACCTGAGGTAATTGTTTCTCAACAGAATGGGCTTGATATTTACCCGCTACGCACGCTCTGTGAAACACCCATGGACATCCAGCCTTTTCTTGAGCTGGCCATCTCTTTATGTACCAATCTGACCGATCTTCACCAGTCTAATATTGTTTATAAAAATCTTTGTCCTGACAATATATTAATTAACCGAAAAACCGGTGGGACATCAATAACGGGTTTCACCTCATCTCTTGACGTCCCGAACCCGACACAGATGGAAAAAGCTGCTTCCATTCAGGAATCGTTTCTTGCCTATACATCCCCGGAACAGATGGGGCGAATGAATCAAATTATCGACCATCGAACCGATCTGTATTCGACCGGGGTGATTTACTACCAACT
>Ga0055450_10000106_pt1 | contig 13855 bp, 10 predicted proteins | sample China_Galinas_PW_5_FD_57740 | JGI IMG/M metagenome (GOLD analysis project Ga0055450, IMG submission 57740) | Wetland microbial communities from San Francisco Bay, California, USA, that impact long-term carbon sequestration - China_Galinas_PWC_D1 | ecosystem: Environmental > Aquatic > Marine >... | reverse complement strand
ATTGCGGAAAGAGCTGATATCAACCCATAGGTATGAAGAACCAATTGGCGATGACTGAAATACACCCCTTTTGGCAATCCCGTCGTCCCGGTGGTATAAAAAGTCGTGGCTCTGGTATTTTCACTGAAGTCCGGAAAGTCATAGGTATGGCTTTTCTCTGCCAGCATAGCCTCATATTCCCCATCTATTGCCAGATCGGTCTGGGGCGTTGCCGGATTATCGGAGATCAGAATGATTTTTTTCACGGTACTCAGTTGATCCCGTACTCCTGCCAGCAACGAAAGGAATTCATCATTGACCAAAATGACATCGTCTTCGGCATGGTTGATGGTATAAGCCAGTTGTTCTGCAGACAATCTGATGTTGATCGTATGGAGCACGGCACCCATCATCGGTACGGCAAAAAAACACTCCAGGTAGCGGTGACTGTCCCAATCCATGATGGCTACCGTATCGCCTTGTTTGATGCCGATGTCGGTCAAAGCATTGGCCAAACGCGCAACCCGTCTGCCAAACTCCGTATACGTATAGCGCCACCTGTCACGGTAGATAATTTCCTGGTCTGGAGAGTAAATCAGGGGAGTTTGCAAAAGATGTTTTATGAGCAGTTGGTAGTCATAGGCTGAGGGGGTGGGAACAATGTGCGGTATTGTCATGGCTTCCTCCTTTATAAGATAGACAGACGTGCTGGGGAAAAAGCGGAGCCTTCTCTTATTTCGCTATCATCCCGCCTGAGAATAAGAAAAGCAACTTAAAACCGTCATATTTCCCCCAGTAAAAATTGGAGAATGGCAACCGAGGCAAGGGCAGCCGTCTCAGCACGGAGAATACGCCTGCCGAGACTCACCGTTTGCCAACCGGCCTCCCGGGCCATGGCCACCTCCTCACGGCTGAAACCACCTTCAGGCCCTAATAGAACCTGAACCCTCCCGACATCCCGAAGCGGCAAAAGATCATGTAAGCTCACGGCACTCTCCTCTTCCCAGAAAAGGATTTTCAAATCGGCTTCCCCTGAATCCAAAAAGGAGGTCAATTGATGAAAATCCATAATTTCAAGCAACTCCATAGGCCGCGTTCTTTTGCACTGCTTACATGACTGGTCTATTATTTTCAGCCATCTCTCACGTTTTTTCCCCTCTCTTGTCAGATCTGGCCTTCCCTGACAACGGCTGCTCAACACAGGGATAAGACAATGGACCCCCAGTTCAGTGTATTTCTGCACCACAGTATCCATATTTTTTGCCTTAAGCAAACCTTGGCCGACCCTGATGGAGATCCGGTCATCTGCAGGAATCGTGGCGCTGGAAAGGATCAGCACCCGTACTCTTTCACCGATTTCCATCAATTCAGCCTGATGAACACCTCCGGAGCCGTCAAAAAGTTCCACCTTGGCACCCACCCGTAATCGCAGTACCCGTCGAATGTGATGGGACTCAGACGCAGACAGTATGACCTGATCCCCAGCTCTTTCCTCCTGTCTGAAAAAAAATCTTCTCATAGCCCAATGAAATAATTATAAATGCAATTATTCAAAAATCCTGCTGTATGATTTCTGAACGGAGGTTTTGCCGAATATAAAATTTGACATCGATCCGACTTTCAACTATGTATTTGTGATACTCATTATTGTCGGCTTCATAAAAAGTTTACCGGCCGACGGTTCAGCGTCGTAACTTATTGATTTATCGTTTTGCCCCTGCAGCCTCCCGGGGTTTTTACGAGGTCATCTTTATTGGAAGCTGCCTCAATCCTGATTTCAAACCAGTTCAGGTTGCCGGCCAATTACAATAAATTGACGCGATGTTTATCCGAAAATCGGTATTTCCCTGAGAGTGTTTTTCGGGAGTTCCGATTTTCAATATTTGGTTACGGCTAGGCAAATTTGGTCCAACCTGCTGGTTCAGGGGAAATCCGAATTGACATCTCCACAACCTATCCGCAAGAGGAGTATGAAAAATAAAGAACGCAGGATTCAAGAACGTTTTTCACTTAATCTCCAAGTAAAAATCTCCACGACCGACGAGAACGGTAAAAAAGTGTTTGCCGGAGAAACAACAACAGCAAACATCAGCGCCGGCGGAGCTTTTATTATAACCGACAGAAAATTTCCTTTGGCTGGCAAGCTTGAGTTGGAATTTCTTTTGGCTTTCGAAGACCTGGAAAAACTCCGTTTTATCCTTTCCGTCGAAAGCCTGCGCGCCTGCCAAGGAAAGCATGTCTGGGTTAAGGCATCAGGCATAGTTATTCGAAAGGAGGAACAAGGAGTTGCTGTTATCTTCGACACCGATTATCAAATCTCTCCCTTACAACCATCAGAAAAAAGATAGGCTATTTCATAGCTTATAAAATGGTTCCCGAATATCGGTTCTACGCCGGGACCGGCGCTCTTCGTAAGGTTTTATTATCGGCCGGTGCGCTCCGAGCGGGCAAGCAAGGAGATACAGCTGAATCAACTCGCTTTCAGGCTAAAACTCTATACCTTCTCTCGCCTCTATCCCATCTTGGTAGTAATGTCTGATCTCTTTCATCTCCGTTACCAGATCAGCCACCGCCAAAAGCTGTTCAGGTGCCCTCCGGCCGGTCAGGATCACTTCGACATGAGACGGCCTTTTTTTTAGAACCTCAAGGACCCGTTCAACACGTATAACACCAAACCAGATCGCCACTAGTATCTCATCCAGAACGACCATGTTGTATTTTCCTGAGGTCAAAACTTCTTCAATTCGGCCAAGACCTCTCTTTGCATGCTGCCTGTGAATATCAGTCACCTCCTCACGCCTGATGCAGCCCGCGTCTCCGAATTGTTCCACATCGATTTCCTTAATCTCTGCTAGAACCGTAAGCTCTCCGTAATACTGCCCTTTCATGAATTGGCCGATAAAAACCCGCCTTCCATAGCCCGCGGTTCGCAGGGCAAGGCCAAGTGCCGCTGTTGTCTTGCCTTTGCCGTCACCGGTATACACCTGTATATATCCCTTTTGCATGCAAACACCGTCTCCCCTGTTTCAAAATCGCATACTCTCCACTGCAACTTACCATAATGAAAGAGAGTTAGCTGTTACAAAGAAGTGGAGAAACATACTGCATCCGCGAATGAATGAGAAATCATCAATAGTAAGATATTGAGATTTGTTTTTCAGACTCTCCGAGCCTGAGAGACGAGTTGACTTTTCAACTCACAGAGTTCATGGGTCAGAGAGACGTGGTAAAGATGGGGGTTGACAAGGCGTTTGACCCCGTCATACATGCACTCGAGATCAGCATCCTTACGCCTGCGCATCTGTTCAATGGTATCAAAGAGCGGAGAATCAGGGCCGCTTTGGGGGAGTTCGACCCATATCTGTTCAATACGGCTTAGATCTTTTTTTTTCAGTTTTCTCTGAATACTGAAATCTACTGGATGGTGGAGATGCAACTCGGGCAACTCATCCAAAGGCTCATCCTCTTTGGCCAGGACATCGACGATGGCCTTCCCCCGTTTATCATAGAGCCGCCAGATCTTTTTGGCTCCGGGATTGACGGTCTTGCTGGGACTTTCCGACACCTTGATTGCCGGTAGCCATTTATTATGGCGGTTTATGGCTGTCAGTTTATAGACGCCGTCCAAGGCTGCCTGGCCCTTGCTGGTAACAAGAGAGGTGCCGACGCCGAAGACCAGACGTTTGATAACAGCAGTAGGTTCCAGTCCGTATTTCGGACCCTCTTCACGGATCTGACTGATAATCTGCCAGATAACCAGTTCATCCAACTGATTGGATAAAACGATGGTGGTGTCGGAAAAACCAGCCGCATCAAGAGCTTGTGCCGCTTTCAGGGTCAGGTAAGCCAAGTCTCCCGAGTCAAGCCTGATTCCCACAGGCCGATGCCCTTTTTTCCGCAGTTCCTCGAAGGTGCGAATGGCATTGGGAACTCCGCTTTCCAAAGTGTTTACCGTATCTACCAGCAGCAGACAGTCATCCGGATAGACATCGGCATAAGCACGGAAAGCCTCCAACTCACCTCCACCCATGGCCATAAAAGCCTGAACCATGCTATGGGCATGAGTCCCCTTGGGATCAAAACCCAGCGCATGGGAAATGCCGACATTGCTGGAGGCATCGGCGCCACCGACCAGAGCCCCACGAACCCCGGGGTTGGCCCCGTAGCCCTGAGCCCGTCGAAGACCGAACTCCAGGATCGGCCTTCCCTCGGCTGCCTGGTGCATACGTACCGCCCGAGTGGCAATCAGGGTCTGATAGTTCATATGGTTGAGAAGAGGCGTCTCCAGGATCTGTGCCATCGCAAAAGGTCCCTGAACAGCCATCAACGGAACCGTAGGATGGGCAACGCGTCCTTCCTGAACTCCAACAATTTGTAATTGTTCAAAGTTTCCTTCAAGGGAAAGCCATTCTAGAAAATCACTGTGAAACAGAGGCTTCCCATTGCGACCGGTCTGTTTACGCAGATAGGAAAGCTCCTTTTCTGTAAAGCGTGCTTCAGCCATCCAGGCCCAGAGACTGCCCGAACCAGCCAGAACAGTAAACCCAGATTGATGAGGACCATAGGACGGATTAGTACGATAAAAATATTCAAACTGAACCGGCATCCGGTGCAGGCCCTGCCTGAAATACAGGTGCGCCATGGTCAGCTGATATTGATCTGTCAGCAGTATCCCTTCGCTCAATTCACGCTGTGCTCGTCTCATTGCCTGTCGTTCCCCTCCCCGCAAATTGCGGTACCACTAGCGACACCCAAGGGCTGCAAGCAGCCCTTGGGTGTAGTTTTTTATACAACAAACCTATCGTATTCCGTGAACAGTTTCAACCAGCCGGTTGCGATAACTGACGAAAGTATCTCTATCTTCTTCCAGCATTTTGTTCTTTTTTTCTAAGGTAGTCAATAATACCTCCGGCAGCGACAAGATTATGGATGAAGTAAGGCAATGCCACAATAGAATATTGCCGTTTAGCTGTCACATCTTTTATACAATTGTCCCATATCTCCAGTCGGGCAGAATCCTCAATCTCGTCGATTTCAGGACAGACAATTACCGGTAGACCCAGATTGATCGCATTTCGAAAAAAGATCCGGGCGAAGCTTTTGGCAACAATGGCCGCTACCCCTCTTTCCCTAAGGACAGCTGGTGCCTGCTCCCGGGACGATCCACAGCCGAAATTCTCTCCACCGACAATAATATCGCCCTTGGTAAAATGATCGGTAAAGTTTTCGTGATGTTCAAAGGCGAATAGAGCCATATCTGCAATGGAAGGCAGAGTGAGATGATGGGCTCCGATAATCTGGTCCGTATCGATGTTGTTGCCGAATATAATTGCTTTTCCTTGTATCATTACATGATCCTCCTTGGGTCGGTAATATGGCCGGCGAGGGCGGAGGCGGCAACAGTTGCCGGGCTTGCAAGATAGATTTCGCTTTCCGGACTCCCCACCCGAGCACGAAAATTCCTGTTGGCCGTGGTCAAAAGCCTTTCTCCTTTTCCCAGAATTCCCCCCGATCCTCCGAAACAGGCGCTGCAACCAGGTGTGCCGATCATAGCCCCACTATCAATAAATACCTCTATCAACCCAGACCCTATGGTCCGGCGATAAACCTCCGTTGATGCCGGGGTGACCAAAAACCGGACACCAGGTGCAATTTTACACCCTTTAAGGATTGATGCGGCAACTTCAAGATCTTCATATCTGCCGTTGGTGCAGGCCCCTAAAAAATATTCATCTATCTCCGTCCCTTCAAAAGCACTGATATCTCGCACATTATCGACACTGTGGGGAAAGGCGATCTGGGGCTGCAGATCGCCGACATCATATATAAGAGTCTTTTCAAAAACGGAATCTTCATCGTCTTCGACAACGTTATAATCCGACCTTCCCATTTCGCCGAGATATTCTCGTGTTTTTTCATCCGGTCGGATATAAGCAAACTTGGCACCGGCCTCTATCACCATATTGGCGAGGGTCATCCGTTCGGCGATCGAAAGCGCTTCGATGGCAGGCCCTCTGAAATACAGAGCCTTATACGTAGCCCCTCGAGCTGTCAGATCTCCGACAATCCTCATAATCAGGTCTTTGGCGAAAACCCCTTTGGGCCACTTTCCGGTTACGGTGATGGCGATGGTTTCCGGGACCTTCATCCAAATCCGGCCCCGGCTCCATGCCACTGCCACATCAGTAGATCCCATACCCGTTGCCAGCGCCCCCAGGGCTCCATAACTGCAGGTATGGGAGTCAGCTCCTATAATCAACTGCCCGGGGGCGACATGTCTCTCCATCATCAGCTGATGACACACTCCCAGGCCGTCATAGACATGGTGCAATCCCTGATCTTTTGCAAAGGCGCGCATCCTGTTGTGGGAGTCAGCTGCCGCAATCGAGCTGCTCGGGGTATAGTGATCCATGATTAAAATGACCTTGGCAGGATCGAAAATCCTATCAGCCCCTATTCGGTCTTTGAAAATATCGATGGCCAGGCAGGTGGTGGCATCATTGGCCATGACGGCATCAAGGGCGACATCGACAATCATGCCCGGATGCACCTCGGTTTCGCCGCAATGGGCGGCAAGAATCTTTTCAACGGCGTTCATTGTTATCCCTCCTGAGATGATGGTTCTTTCCGTTTATTTATTGGTCGGCCCGCCCGGGTTCAGGCCTTAAAAGCCAAAGGCAAAAGGACAACCCTGTCTCTTTTTCCTTGTCTTTATAGCATCACCATTTATATAAATGAAATACATCTTTCTCATATTTAATATAACTTGAGGTTATAACATGATCGATACGGAACTGTACAAGGTCTTCTATACTGTGGCTAAATGCGGTACGGTCTCCGCCGCCGGCAACAGTCTGCATGTCAGTCAGCCAGCTGTAAGCAAGTCGATTAAAAAACTTGAAGATCTTACAGGCTGCACCCTCTTTGTCCGCAGCTCAAAAGGGGTGCGGCTGACAACGGAAGGAAAAATCCTCTTCGATTATGTGGCCAACGGCCTGGAGTACCTGCGAAGTGGTGAGAGAATACTGAAAAAGGTACGAGACAAGGAACATGGACAAGTGAAAGTCGGCATAAGCAATACCTTATGCCGCTACTATTTTCTGTCGCATCTGGAAAAATTCCATCGGGACTATCCGGGCATCCGGATCACCATTGTTAATCGCACTTCACCGGAGACCTTGCAGCTGCTGGAAAAAGGATTGATCGATTTCGGCATAATCAGTATTCCGAAGGATCGATCCCTCTTCATGTATCGCGAACTCATGACAATCACAGACGTTTTTGTCGTCGGGTGCAACTACGAAAAGCTCCAAGGACCTGTTTCTTTGCGGGACTTGGCAGGATATCCTTTGATGATGCTGGAAAAAGACAATGTCACCCGTACCCTGATAGATGACTATTTAGTGGCAAATGAGATAGTTCTCAAACCAGAAATCGAGATAGGCAGCATGGACTTCCTGATAGAATTCGCCAAGATCGGCCTCGGAGTGGCGTTGGTGATCAGAAACTTCGTCAAAGAAGAACTCGACACCGGAGTTTTAAGAGAAATTCCGACCGTTCCGGCAATGCCGTCCAGAAAGGTTGGGATTGTGCTGCCGAAAAACCTTCCGCTGTCCATCGCCGCCGAGACCTTTATAGAATCCCTATGTTCGTGAGAAATCCGAGTTATCTCCGTTTGAGAAGATTTTTAACAGTGCTGATTTCAACATACGAGGCCCCGTTGTCGGAGCCGAAATTTCCGGCTAAAACAGTAATCAGGCTCTCTTCGGTAAGAAAGTCGTTTTCCAGCAATCGATTAAGAGCCGTGCGCAAAAATTGGTGGGAGGTGAGGTCTCGCTCCATGAATGAGGCTTGAACTCCAAAGGACAGGGCCAACTCTCGCATGACCCGTCTGCTGTAGCATTGAGCAAAAATAGGGTTTTCACCTCGATAGGCAACAAGACTCCGTATTGTCTTGCCGCTGATCGTATCGGCAATCAGAGCCTTGGTCTTCAATCGCAGGGAAGCCTTGACTGCTGATTTAGCAAGGTAACTGGTGACGTTCTTGGTCTTTTCATACGGCGCGTCGGTAAATGTACCGAGACTGTACTCGATCTCGTCTGCGATTTTTGCCATCATCTTTACAGATTCCAACGGATATTTGCCGAAAGCTGTCTCTCCGGACAACATAATTGCATCGGTATGGTCAAGACAGGCATTGGCAACATCGGAAACCTCGGCCCGGGTCGGACGAGGTGATGTAATCATGGATTGCAACATCTGGGTGGCGATAATAACCGGCTTCCTGCACTCTATGCATTTTTGGACGATCCTCTTCTGAATGATGGGAATCTTTTCGGCGGGGATCTCGATGGCCAGATCCCCGCGAGCCACCATCACGCCATAGACATGATCAATTATTTCTTCAAGGTTATCGACACCTTCCTGATTCTCAATCTTGGCAATGATCTTTATTTCGCTTTGTCTGCCATCCAGAATCTCCTGAATGGCAAGGACATCTTCTTTATTCCGCACGAAGGAGTGGGAAATAAAATCAATGTCCTGGTCAATGGCAAAGTTAATAAACCTCTTGTCTTTATCAGATAAGGGAGGAAGATTTCTCACCTTGACCGAAGGCAGATTAATGCTCTTTCTCCCTTTTATGATGCCGTCGTTTTTAACCTCACACATCAATTTCCCGAAAATTTTTTCCTTCACTTCCAGTTCTACATCCCCATCATCAATAAGAATCCTATCCCCGGCAGAAAGGTCGTCGACGAAATGATCATACGTCACACAGATACATTCCGCTGTACTTTCGCATTCTCTATTTCCTGATATGGGAATTATCTGTCCTGTCTTTACCGGGATATCTGCTCTGGCTACGGTGGTCCTGATCTCGGGGCCTTTGGTATCGATCATGATCGCTATCCTGTCGGATACCGCCCGTACATTTTTGATTACCTTAAGTGCATCTTCCGGTGTCTGATGGGCAGTGTTCAAACGGACAACATCCATTCCGGCCTGATGCATATGGGAAAGAAGAGAAATATCGCACATCTCCTCCGAAATTGTGGCAATGATCTTTGTTTTTTTCATAAAGTATTCTCTGATGGTTTCGTAAAAAGTCGCCGAGATGGACTCTGGATACGTAGTATTCTCAAAACTCCATGGTATGTATCATCCAGGAAAAATCGTTTCTGCCGTAAGGGTCGTTTGCTGAAGATCCGATTTTCATTTTTTGTTGTAATTAGGCCAATATGGTCCAGCCATGCGGTTCATGGAAAATCCGGGCTGAATAATAGTGCCGACCATTCTTTTTTTTGCAGATGTTTTGTAAGAAACAGACCTCTTGAGGCAAAATGTTTTGTTATGTTATCACTTTGCTCTCCGGTCAAAATCCCCGAGAGGATCAAATTTCCACTCTCCCCGGTTAATCGAATAAGATCATCGGCCAAATCAACCAGGACATCGTGAATAATGTTGGCTACTACAAGAGTGAAGGAATCCTGAATTTCACCGACAGGAGTCAATGATACCGACATCTTATCTTCCATACGGTTACGACGCACATTTTCCAAAGCGGCATCTACCGCTTCAGGATCATTATCGATGCCAAGGACCCGCTCAGCCCCGAACAAGGTCGCCGCCATACCAAGAATGCCGGTGCCGGTACCGACATCGAGGACACTTTTCCCACTTGTTTCAAAAAGCGAACTCTTTATAAGTTCCAAAGACAGCGCAGTGGTGGCATGATGTCCGGTTCCGAAAGCCATGCCCGGATCCATTTCGATAACCTGTTCCGCTTCTGCAGCCTTATAGTTTTCCCAGGTGGGTTTGATTACGAGACCGGGGACAATGACAAACGGTTTGAAATACTCCTTCCAGGTATTTGCCCAATCCTGATCCTCTATGATCGAACTTTTTATCTCCGGAAGAGGGACTTGAAAGATTTCAGACAGTTCCTCAATATATCCGGAAAGTTGTTGCATAATGTCCTCGCATTGTTCATCATCGTCGACCTGTTTTTCCAGAAAAGCATTCAACGTGATAAGAGGACGGTCATCATCCACGGCTATTTCCACTTCAGCGCCTGTCACCCCTACCAGAAAATCGCTGAGAGCATCCACGAGAGTAGGGTCGGTCTTGATGGTAAATTTAAGCCATATCGGTTGTAATTCTTCAGAATTATACATGTCTCCCCCCTCAAAATCATCCCATGCAATGCAAATTGTCGTGTCACTGCCAAAATCTGGTGGTATTGTTATTATCTGATTATATAATAGGTAAATAATCAAGTACTGTGAACCTGAAATCTCTTTACCTTTTATAAAAACCGGATTAACAGGGACACTTTCAGATTACCAGATGTATTTCTTCCAGTCATCCCCTGCACCGGTAATCCTCCGGAGACTGGAGTTCTTAGTCGAAAAAGATGATATGCGGCTCGTGTAATTTTCAATAGGTCTTATACTTCCTCTCAATGCCACCGATCCATGACAGCAATTTTGTTTTCCTGGACTCCCAAGGAAAACGTTGGCCCAGACTTCGTCTGAGCATCCTGATATTCTGCGCACTTTTTTTCATCTGTACGGTCATGTTCGTACAGTCTCTTTTTGTCGTAGCAAAACTCCAACTGCCTCCAACAGTCCTCCTTCTCAAGGAAAGGTTGAAGGTGATGCAAAACAGTGATACCCCGTTCCTGAAAAAATCTCGAAGACCGGTCTGGTTGGAATTTACCCGGAAAAAACATGCCGGAAAAAAACAAGGACAGCTCTCTTTCAAAACCGGCTCTGTCCCCAATCTCAAGCAACCGTCACTACCGGTGAAAACGGTACAACCACCGCTGAAACTTCCTCCGAAAAAACTCTTTCTTGGATTTTACGCAGATTGGGATCCAAACAGTCTTGCCTCTCTCAAGGCGCACATACATCAGTTGACTCACATCTGCCCAGAATGGCTGACGATGACCGATGGAACAGGTACGATAGAGGCAAAACCCGATCCGACTGTGCAAAAGATAGCCAAAGAAAATGGAGTGGTGCTGTTGCCTCTGCTGACCAACCTCTCGGACGACGATACCTGGCAGCCGGAAGCCGTGGAAGGGGTTGCCAACGGCCCCGAAGAAAGAAGGATGCGCTTTATTGCAAACCTCGTCTCTCAACTGAAAACGGCAGGAGCCGGTGGTACGGTCATTGATTGGGGCCGGGTCGACCTTACCTATCAGGATAATGTCACCGAACTCCTGGATGAGATTGCAGAGGCTCTGCATACTCATGGCATGGAGCTTTGGCTGCGCATCCCCATGGGTCGCGAATTGATGCTCTACGACCTGGACGCCCTCTCTCAGGATGTCGATCATTTTGTTGCCGTACTGCATGATGAAAACTCCGATTCGGACTCAGCAGGTCCGATTGCCTCACAGGACTGGTTTGAAGGGTGGCTCAACACAGTGACTGCCTATGGAAAACCGAAACAATGGATCGTTGAGCTGGGGTCTTACGGATACGACTGGGCAAGCAATACCCAAAAGGCTGAGACGATCGGTTTCTCCGACGTAATGACCCGTGCCGGCAACGCCGGCCTACCGACCGATTCTATGAAGGCCCCGCTCTACAGCCCGACCTTTTCTTATTCGGACGCAGGGGTCGAACATACTGTCTGGTTCTTGGATGTGGCCACATTTATCAATCAACTTCAGGTTGCAAGCAACCTTTCGGTTGGCGGAATCGCTCTTTACGCCTTAGGCTCCGAAGATCCGGCAATTTGGAAGGCTATTGCCAAGGACCCCTTCGAACTTGAAAATGAACCTCTGGACAAGATCAGCTCTCTCAGCTCAAACGGAATTACCCAGATCGGCAGCGGTGAATTCCTTACCATCGAAAATTCCAGATCGGACGGACTGCGAAAACTCAAGTTTGACGTATCGGGAAAAGTTATTGAAACATATGAAAAATTCCCGAGTTATCTCACTGTCAGCCATCAAGGAAATGGTAAGGACGATGAGGTTGCCATTACCTTCGATGATGGCCCGGATGCGAAATGGACACCGCAAATTCTCGATATCCTGAAAGCCAGGGGCGTCAAGGCAGCTTTTTTCATGGTCGGCATGCAAATGGAGGATAATCCGGCCATAGTTCGGCGCATAGTCAAAGAAGGCCACGAGGTGGGGTTGCATACATATACCCATCCCAATCTGGCACTTGTCTCCGATGAACGCGTGCGTTTGGAAGTAAATGCCACCCAAAGACTCCTTGAGACCATTACCGGCAGATCGACACTTCTTTTCCGCCCCCCATATAATGCCGACTCGAGGCCCTCCAGCCTTAGCGAAGTACTTCCCTTGAAAACAGTACAGGACATGGGGTATCTAACCGTGGCCGAAGATATTGATCCGGACGATTGGGCGAAACCGGGAGCCGATAAGATCTTGGAACGCGTCAAACTCGGCCGCCAACTCGGGGGTAATGTCATCCTTCTGCACGATGCCGGAGGAGAACGGAGCCAGACTGTGGCTGCTCTGCCATTGATAATCGACTACTTATACGATCGTGGTGATCAGATTGTATCCCTAGGAAAACTTCTTGGGGAGCCTTCAGAAGTACTTATGCCGGCTGTGAAAAGAGACCAAAACATTCTGACCAGATTTGTCAGCGGCAGCGGTTTCAGAATCTTTCATTTCGTAGAGGCATTTTGTTGGTCATTTATGATAGTCTCAACCGTTCTTGTTATCCTGCGTACACTTGTTGTCTGTATCCTTGCCCTTCTGCAGCTGAAAAAATGGGGTACATCAGCAGAAACGGACTATACCCCCTCCTTGAGTGTTCTCATTGCTGCATATAACGAAGAAAAGGTCATCGCCAAAACACTGCAATCCGTTTTGGATACGACCTATCCAGGAAAGATATCTGTCTGGATTGTCGATGACGGCTCATCGGATAAAACCTCCGATGTTATCGAAACATTTACAACCTCCGATCCGCGGGTGCATCTTGTCCGCCAGAAAAACATGGGAAAGGCGCTGGCTCTGCGCCGAGGTCTTGAATCAATACCTGATGATATTGTGGTTACTCTTGATGCAGATACTCAATTCCAGCCGGATACTCTTTTCAAGTTGGTGCAGCCTCTCGCAGACAACAGGGTAGCAGCTGTGTCGGGACACGCCAAAGTCGGAAATATGAGAAAATTCATTGCCCGCTGCCAGTCATTGGAATATATATGCGGATTCAATCTCGATCGGCAAGCTTATCAATTCCTCAACTGCATAACTGTCGTTCCCGGGGCTGTCAGTGCCCTGAGAAAAACTGCGGTTATTCAGGCGGGAGGCATCAGCACGGATACCCTTGCCGAAGATACTGATCTGACCTTAAGCCTGCACCGGGAAGGATATCTGATCTCATATGTCGCAGACGCACTGGCCTTTACCGAAGCCCCCGAGACCATCTCCACTTTGGCCAGACAACGTTTCCGTTGGGGTTTTGGGACCATCCAGTGCCTTTGGAAACATAGAGATATGGTTATGAACCCTCACTTTAAAGCCTTGGGTTGTTTCAGCCTGCCCGGAACGTGGTTTTTTCAGGTTCTTCTGGTGGCCGTTGCACCGATAATTGACCTTCTTGTCATCCTCTCACTTCTGTTCGGCTGGAGCAGTCCTGCTCTCTATGCCTATTTTGCCGTTTTTCTGCTCATGGATATCGTCCTTGCCGCTCTGGGATGTCTTATGGAACGAGAACCTGTCCTTCAGGCGTGGCTGGCAGTGCCGATGCGTTTCATTTATCGGCCTATGCTGGCCTGGGTGGTCTGGAAATCTCTCTTTAAAGCGGCTCAAGGGGTGTTGGTGAGCTGGGGGAAAATTGACCGAACAGCATCGGTCACATGATCTTTCACAAACACATTG
>Ga0055450_10000104_pt1 | contig 13926 bp, 9 predicted proteins | sample China_Galinas_PW_5_FD_57740 | JGI IMG/M metagenome (GOLD analysis project Ga0055450, IMG submission 57740) | Wetland microbial communities from San Francisco Bay, California, USA, that impact long-term carbon sequestration - China_Galinas_PWC_D1 | ecosystem: Environmental > Aquatic > Marine >... | reverse complement strand
TGGTTCTACACTCTATATTGTAACATCTTTTTTCTTGTTTGCGAACATGCAAATGGTAGTATAAAATACTTTTGTTTATGGATTTTGTGCAAGTAATTATTATTCTTCTTATAGTTGGCGTTTTTGTTTTTTTGGCATTTTTATTTAAAAAAATGTCCGATCTCAAAAAACCATCACCTGATGCAGCGCTTTTGGAATGGCTAAAGTCCATGCAAAAATCTATTGAGACTACAAACAGAAACATAAATGATTCCTTGTCAACTAATTCGAGTATGATGGTCAAGACGCTTCAGGAGAATTCTAGGCAACTAAATGAAAGGATGGATAGGGCCTCAGCAGTGATCGCAGGAGTTGGGCGAGAGATTGGGGAGATGAGTGAGATCGGACGAAACATGAAGGAGCTTCAGGATTTTTTGAAGAGTCCTAAGTTAAGGGGCAATATTGGAGAGCATGTGTTACGTGATTTGATTGAGCAGATTTTTCCTAAAAAAAGTTTTTTCTTACAATATCAGTTTAAATCAGGAGAGAAAGTGGACGCGGCAATCAGAACTGATGGAGGAATTTTGCCGATTGATTCAAAATTTCCGATGGAGAATTTTAATAAGATTGTCAAGTCAAAGAATGAAGAGGATTTGAAGGTTTATAAGAGGGAGTTCGGGAAAGATATGAAAAAACATATTGACGCAATCGCCAGTAAATATATTGTGCCTGATGAGGGGACAATGGATTTTGCCTTGATGTATGTACCGTCTGAGGCTGTTTTTTATGAGGTAGTAAATATGGATAATTTGATGGATTATGCGAGGGAGAGAAGGGTGTATGTAGTATCACCGAGTACACTGTATGCACATCTACAGACTATTCTTTTGTCTTTTGAGGGAAAGAGGATAGAGGATCAGACCAAGCAAGTTATGCAGTTACTAAGGGCATTGAGGATAGATTATGAAAAGGTGAATGATTCACTGGGAGTTCTCGGAAGACATATTGGTAATGCGTCAAATCAATATGGAAATGTGCAGAGAGGGTTTGAGGGAGTTGGCAGAAAGCTTGAGTCGGTGAAGGATTTGGGGGGCAAGAAGCTGAAGGGACAAGGTGGTTTGGGGTTGGAGGAGGAGTAAATAGAGGTTGCATTTGACGATAATGGTTTTTCGAAAAAGAGGCAGTTGAGGAGTAGATTTTGTTAAATGAGATGTTGAGTAGTAGGCTTAAGCCTACTCTGGTTTGAAGTCACCAATAAGACTTAAGCTAGCTTGGGCTTGGAATTTACATTGACATTAGGTCTTTTACAATAATGGCATTTTTTATGTAATTTATGCATTTTTCTTGTAAGGCTGAGGGTAGACTGTCACAATATATTCTACTGTCAGAAGCGGTGTTTTGATAATGAACCAGAGTACTAACTACTCCCATGACGCAGCTTTCTTGATTCTCCTGATTATTTGCGTATAGACATCCTGTTTTATCAATTTTGGAAACGTCGTTACCTGCACTTGTTACCAAGTCCCTGCCCAAACCTTGAAAGCATGACTTTTTATACTCAGAAGGGATGTTTTCGCAGACGGAAAATGAATTTTTAAAATCTTTGTTCATTTTTAGATAGAAGGATATTTGAAATGAATAACAAGTGTCTTGGTATTTGGGATCAACAATATTACAGGGGTACATAAAGTTTTTTTGATCTATATATTTAGTAGTGTCACCCAGCATATAGGCTACTGTATTTTCCATAAAAGCGCCATTCCAGCAGGATTGCTGTTCTGATTCGTCAGACAGCATATCACATTCATCTAAGGAGGTTATCAATTCATCTTTATTGAGGCGCATTAAGCCGTGCCCTATACCATGAGCGCAATTGTAATCGTCTTCGGATATTATTTGTCCTGATTTTCTAAATGGAGCGCAGATATCATTTATATTATTCTTAATATTTTCTGATTTGTAATTTTCAACAATGTAACCTTCTACTGATCCATGATAAAAACCATAGTGACAATATGAATCTCCCAGATTGAATGCCTGGTCGACAGATTTTGAATTTTTACCAGTTGCCCTACCTATAGAATGCATAATCTGATGACATTCTTTCAGGGAAAATTCATCATGGGTAGCTCGATATTTTTCATCCTGGATTGCATATTTGGTGCCTGCTACTGAGGTGAGCGATGAGTAATATTCTATGTAACATAATAATTTTGCCCTGTATTGAGCTGGATTGGTTTTAAAATCTGAGGCGGAAATTTCATCGCAGTTAAAAGGGGGTAAATTGACTAACTCTTTGCCTGAGTTAGAAGGGTTTTTTAAACTAAACAGATATGCAAATAAAGCAAACAGAAGGGTGATCAGAAAAAGTATAAGAGGTATGATTATTAAATAATTTTTAAGTATTTTGTGTTTTTTATGCGTCTTTTTCTTCATACAATATATAATATAGCATTTGTTTAATTTAAAAAATATAGTTGATGATATAAATAAAAATCAAACAGATAGTATTTTTGTAAATTGGAAAAATTTTTATCTTTTGTTAGAATTGATAACTATACATATGACTTCGAAGAGTGGGTTGAATGAACAACAATTACAGGCTGTGAATCATGGAGAGGGACCTCTTTTGATAATTGCTGGCGCGGGAACCGGAAAGACGACTGTTATTACGAAGAGGATTGAACATCTAATTACGGAAAAAGGGGTAAATTCAAATAATATTTTGGCTTTGACTTTTACGGAGAAGGCGGCGCAGGAGATGGAGGCTAGAGTAGATCAAGCATTGCCCTACGGGTATTCTGAGATGTGGATCGAAACCTTTCATGCTTTTTGTGACCGAATATTGAGACAGGAAGCGATAAGCATAGGTCTTACGCCAAATTATGATCTGATGAAGGAAGCGGAGAGTTTGTTGTTTTTGAGAAAACATATTTTTGAGTTTGAATTGGAATATTTCCGGCCACTTGGGAATCCCATGAAATTTTTACAAGGGATGTTGCAACATTTCAGCAGGCTAAAAGATGATGATATAAGCCCAGAACAGTACTTGGATTATGCAAAAAATTTAAATAAAAATTCCACATTAGATGTCATTGCGAGGAAGAATGACGAAGCAATCTCATCCTCTTACTCAAAAATAAAAGAGATTGCCGCGCTCTCCGCCAACTGGCGGGTCGCTCGCAATGACACAGCTGGTGGGGCCAAGAAGACAATGGAACTGGCGAAGGCTTTTAAGAAATATGAGGATTTGAAGGCGAAGGAGGGTGTGATGGATTTTTCTGATTTGATAAGTAATACCCTGAAGCTTTTTAGAATGAGAAAGAATGTGCTTGGAGAATATCAAAATTTATTTAAATATATTTTGGTTGATGAGTTTCAGGATACGAATTATGCCCAGAATGAGATGTCCATAATGCTGGCCGGCGACAAACAGAATATCACAGTGGTTGCCGATGATGATCAGAGTATTTATAGGTGGAGAGGGGCTGCGATATCGAATGTGATGCAGTTTAGAGCGCATTTTCCAAAGGCAAGAATTGTGACTTTGACTAAAAATTATAGGTGTACTCAAAAGATCCTAGACAGCGCGTATAAGTTGATACAAAATAATAATCCCGATCGTCTGGAAGTAAAGGAGAATATAGATAAAAAACTGGTGAGCATGAGAGAGATGAAGGGGCAGGATGTAGAATTTATTTATGCGAATAGAGGGGAGGATGAGGCTGAGGCGGTTGCGAAGAGGATAAAGACTGAGATGAAAAAAGGAAATTATAAATATAATGATTTTGCGATTTTGGTGAGAGCAAATGATCACGCAACTCCCTTTCAGAGAGCCCTTGAGAGAATGAAGATACCGCATCAATTTTTGGGACCGGGACATCTTTTCCAGACTGAGGAGATTAAGGATTTGATCGCATATCTTAAAGCTCTTGCCAATTTTGAGGACACATCAAGCTTATATAGAGTTATTACAATGTCAATTTTTGGTATTGCGGCTAGGGATGTGGCGAGTTTGTTGAATTATTCTAAAAAGTTTAATTTTTCTCTTTTTGAAGCGATGGAGAGAGTTGATGAAAGTCAATTGACTGAGGATGGGAAGAGTAAGGTTGAAAGGATTTTGGAGATGATGAAGCAACATTTGGAGAAAGTGCCAAGAGAAACAGCGGGGCAAATTTTGTTTTATTTTTTTGAAGACAGTGGTCTTCTGGGACATTATCTTGATCCGGGGAGCCTGAAGACGGAAAGAGAGGCTCAGAATATTGCAAAATTTTTTGATAAGCTGAAATCATATGCCGCGACACATACGGATGCTTCGGTTTTCGCAATTGTTGACTGGATAGATTTATCGATGGAGCTCGGAGAGTCTCCGATGGCGGCTGAGGTTGACTGGACCAGAAATGAGGCTGTTAATATACTAACGATCCACTCGAGCAAGGGTCTGGAGTTTCCTTTTGTTTTTGTGGTGAATTTGGTAACACAGAGATTTCCAAGTAGAGACAGGAAAGAACAAATTCCCGTGCCACCAGATATTATAAGAGAGGTGCTACCTACGGGAAATGAGAATCTACAGGAGGAGAGAAGGCTTTTTTATGTTGCGTGCACGAGAGCCAAGGATGTGCTTATTCTTAGTGCGTCGCGTTTTTATGGCGAGGGAAAGAGAGAGAGGAAGCTGTCGCCATTTGTCGCGGAGACTATGGGCGATGATGTGGTACAGAAAATTATTAGCAAACAAGTGGCTGTGCCTAGTGGTCAACAACTGGATCTACTCGGAATTTTTAATGAGAATATTGCAAATACTGAGAGTGATGAGAAAAAAGATGCGAAGAAAGGGATCGAAGAAGAAAGAGAGAGATTAACAATTAACTATATATCATATTCACAGATTCAGACTTTTTTGATGTGTCCGCTGCATTACAAGCTTAAGTATATACTAAATGTACCGTCAGCGCCTTCACCTGCGTTAAGTTATGGGGTAAGCGTACACAGCGTCCTTAGGGATTATTTTTTGGAGTTGAAAGAAAATCAAAGTGTAAAACCGGAAATTATAACTGAGCTTTTAAAGAAAAATTGGATAAGTGCGGGATATGAGAGTAAGATACATGAAGAGCAGACTTATGAGCAAGCGGAAAATATGCTGCTAAAGTATGCGGACGAGGTTTTGAGGAGTAAACCCGATACAATTGCGGTTGAGATGCCGTTTAATTTTTGGGTAAAAAATAATGATTTTGGATTGAAACTGGGTGGGAGGATTGATAGAGTTGATAGATTGAGCGATGGGAGGATTGAGATTATTGATTATAAGACTGGGCCAAATGTGATGAGTGAGAGGCGTGCAAAGGATGATCTTCAGCTTTCATTTTACGGACTAGCAGCAACCGAAGTGAAAGATAATATTTTTAATAAATCTCCTGAGGAAATTGTCTTGAGTCTATATTATCTTGAAGAGAGCAAGAAGATATCTACGGTTCGTACAAAAGAGGATTTGCAGGCAGCGAAGGAGAGAATTTTAAATTTGGTGAATGATATATCTACCAGTGATTTTCGCTGTAGCGGAAGTATTTTTTGTAAGCATTGTGAATATAAGATGATCTGTCAGAATTTTAAGAAATAAAATTTGATATTGAACGTGTTTTTTTGATAAAATAGCCTTGATCTAAGGAAGAAGGATCGTTAGTACGTTCAGTTTCATGAACGTACAGGAAAGTCCAGACAGGATTCGTGTCAGAATTGGAGTGTAAGCTCCGACGTGTAACCTGATTTAATCAGGAGAAGCGCTGGTGTCATAATTTTGAAAGAAGTTATGGACTTTTTGGGAATTAACCCGAAGAGAGAGCCACAGAGACGAGCATTGGCCTAAGACAAATTTGTTATGGCTGATGTATGAAACGACCCGTACCATTTGGCACAGGTTTTAGGCAATCCCTTCTGCTGCAACTTCCGATTGATGCGTCTGCACTTTACACGAAAGGAGCATCGAGGTTTGAAGGCATCCTCCTTCGCATAAAGCTATGGAGGACTAAGTGAGGAAACTCATTTTTGAGATAAATTACGGTTATGCATTGTATTTATTTTAGTAAGTGAAAAAAACACAAACTAAAAATATGTGAATGCTAAACAGAATCTGGCTTACTCGCTTCCTTAGGTAACTATTTATCTGACAGCTTTTTTTAGAGTTTTTCCTGGCGTAAAGCCTGGAGCTTTTCTGGCTGCAAGCGTAATTTTGGCACCTGTCTTTGGATTCCTTCCTACTCTTTGCTGTCTGCTTCTGATGCTAAATGTTCCAAATCCGGTTAAAACAACTTTTTCGCCATGTTTTAAAGAGTCTCTAATTGTGTTTAAAGTGGTTTGGACAGCATCTCGAGCAGCTTTATTGGTAAGATTTGCTTTTTTGGCAACTATTTCAATAAGATCTTTTTTTGTCATGCAATCACCTCCTCTCTTTGTAAAAACAACATCATAGAACGTGTAAATTAGTAGTTTTTTAGCTAATTATTTTTTAGAAAAAATCTAAGTTAGATTAACAATACAATGAAAACAAAAAGATGTCAAGAGGATATTGGAGATAGACTAGAAATTGGAAGAGCCTTTATAAACCTTGGGAGCCAGCCAATCATTTGGCGCCTGTTGATTGCTCCCATTTGACATATTTGATTGGGAATTATCTATGGGCGTACTCGTTGTGTTTGAGGATTGAGTTGACTGTGGAGCCTGATGTCTTTGCTGTTGATGAAAGTTATCTTCATTGGAATATGTGGGCGTAGAATTTCTTATCTGACGGATAGCCCCATTTCTCATGAGGAAAGAGGCAATTTCGAAGGCAATTGGAGTTGTTTTGGGATCCTGAAAATTTTTAGTTGAATAAATTATGCCACTTAACAAATTTTGAGCTGAATCCTGATCGACCTGAAAACCTAATGAAAGCAAGATATCAGCAACCAACTCGCTTACAGATGAATATGCGGGTGATACGGCCACAATATCTCCAAATCCCTGATTTTCTCTTTTGTTGTCGATGTTTATTATCTTAGCATCGCGCATTTTTTCAGGCTGAATGAGATGACCAAGATCAGACAAGACTGGAGTTCCCACAACAAAGAGCAGCTTAAATCCTTGCCCTCCTTTGGTGAAGATAACATCTTTCTCATCAAAGGATAAACTATTTCCTGCAGCTTTGACAATAATGTTTAGCTTTCCGTTTTCCAAAGTGTATGAGACCTTCTCTATCTCGCCTTCAACATAAGGGAATGAGACAACCAGGTCGCCGTCCTGTGAGCTTAAATTATTCTGCACTTTATTGATTCCAACTAAGTTGGATAACTCAACGATTGGCTGTGTGGGACATGAAATTACAACTTTTTTGTTGGCTTTTTTTAAAAGCAAAAACAGGGAAAGAGCTGCGGCCATTTCATCAATTGAGGGATCTTTACCAACAGCGATTGCAATGTCGTTGATATTTGTTAGCTCTTCTTTGATTTTTTGTACTATCGTATTATCCATAATGTTACTAACTATGGGATAGTATCATATCGCCTACCTGAATGTCAATAGTGCTTCCTATAAGTATTCCTGCTTCGTGATTTTTTTCAACTTTTGAGGTTGGATTTTTACCAACTCGAAGGGATGATATTGATGTCTCCCCTATCTCAGTGTCCCCTCTCATAATTCTAATTTTATCTCCTCGGGCAATTCTACCGTCCTCGACTTTTATTCCGAAAGCCCATGTTTTTTCAAATGGAAATTTTGCAAGAACTGAAGCTTGGCCAAAAATCTTTTCCATTTGCGACTGCAATTTACCTTCAATTGCGTCTTTTAACTCGTCAAGCATGACATAAATAATAGAGTAATTTCGAAGTAGAATTTTTTCAGTAGAAGCAAGTTTTTCGATGTTGGGACGAACTTTTGTGTTAAAGCTAATAATTATACTCCCTGTTGACTTGGCCATTAGGACATCAGCTTCAGACACTTCACCTGTCTTTTTTGATACTATATTTATATTATCAGGAAGAGCGTTGATTATGGCCTCTAAAGATCCCTGGGTATCTGCTACTAAAATTACCGAAATAGAAACTTTATCTTCTTTTTTCAGATATACCAGATCTTTCTTGAGGGCAATAGCGGGTTGTCTTGGTTCACTTATTGTCAAATCGAGTGATTTTGATTGAATAATACTTCCTACTGCAGGAACTTTTTCTAAACCAAGAATTTCAACAGCATCTCCAATATTGGCCTCCTTTAGATGTTTGCCTTTATCATCTATGATTGTCCGTATCTTGCCATTTATCCCTTCAGTATGAACCTCTTCACGAGTCAATAGTTGTCCATTCTTCAAAACAACAGTTGCGCGGGCGCCAACCCTAGGATCAAGTCGGCTTTCAACCACGATAGCCTCAAGCCTTTTAGGATCTGGGATTAGATCTTGCGCGTTTGAAGGGCTATGAAGGTCATAAACCAGAAGAATTAAGTCCAGCAGTTGTTTTATGTTGTTGTTTGTCTTTGATGAGACTTCTATTAAAGGTACGTCTCCGCCGAATTCTTCAAGTTGTATTTGCTCCTTGAGCAGTTCTTGTTTTACTTTTTCGGAATTTTTGGTTGGTAAATCTGATTTTGTAAGAACCACAATAAACAAGGTGTTTGTCTTTTTAAGAATATCAATACTTTCCCTAGTCTGAGGTTTTAGTCCCTCATTAGAAGCTACAATAAGTAGTGCCAGATCTGCTACGCGGGCACCTCTACTTCGCATCTCGGAAAAGGCCTCATGGCCTGGCGTATCAATAAATGTTATGGCTCTTTTGCGATTTTCATGGTCTATCTCAACTGAAGAAGCACCAATTTTTTGAGTTATACCACCTACTTCACGAGGTGCTATTGAAGTTTTTCTTATAGCATCAAGGAGTGTGGTTTTACCGTGATCAACATGACCCAAAACAGCAACGACGGGAGGGAATTTATTAATAGGATGATCTTTGTGTGATTCTGAACTTGCAATGTGAGACATAGTTTATATTTAATTGTTCAAAACCGAAAACTATTTGTTGTCGCAGTGCAAATTTAAATATCTCGATTTTTGTCTGCCAGCTATTTTTCTGCATTTTGAACTTTAAGTTATTTTTTATCTTGTGAATTATTTGAATCTTCATTTTTGGTAGGTTTTTCAGATTTTTTGCTGTCAGTTTCTTTTTTTTCTTCTTGCTTATCAGATTTTGATTTAGATGAGACTTCTTCTTTTTTCTTGTCGTTTTTCTTATCAGAATCCTCTTCTTCAAGTTGAGGAGTTTCCTTACTATCAATCTCAATTCTATATTGAGTTAGTTTATAGGCAAGTCTAACATTTTGACCGTCTTTTCCAATAGCTAAAGATAATTCTTCGTTTGGCACAAGACAATGCGCTACTTTCTCTTCCTCATCCACTGTTACCTGAACACTTTTAGCGGGAGATAATGCTTGAGCTATATAAGCTTTTGTATCTTCGGACCATTGAATAATATCTATTTTTTCAATTCCACCTAATTCCTGAATTATTGCTTGAACTCTAACTCCTTTTTGTCCCACACATGATCCAACTGGATCAATCCCTGGCTGACTAGAAAATACGGCGACCTTAGAGCGATTACCAGATTCACGAGCAATTGCCTTTATCTGAACGCTTCCCTGAGCAACTTCAGGAACTTCTCTGCTAAATAACCCTTCGATAAGGCCATTATGCGCTCTAGAAACAATAATTTCTTCGCCTTTTAAACCTTCTTTTATGTCAGACAAATAGAAAACTAAACGTTGATTGATATGATATTTTTCGTTTGGAATTTGTTCACTAACAGGCATGATCGCTTCTGCTTTTCCGATATCAACTATTATATTTTGTCCCGCAAAACGAAGAACCATACCATTTACTATTGATCCAACTTTTACTTTATAGTCTGATATTATAGCTTCTTTTTCTTTTTCACGTATTTTTTGGAGAATAACCTGTTTTGCTGTTTGAGCGGCAATCCTACCAAACCCAGGAGGAGTAACATCCTCGTCATTTTTAAGAATTTTGGCCTCACCAGTGTTAGGATTTAATTCGGCACTGTATTCTTCAACCTCTATTCCAGGATGATCTTTTCTGTAAGCAGCAAGAATAGCATTCTTGACAGTTTCAAGAACTACTTTTGTATCAACTCCTCTTTCGGAGGCGACTTGGTTTAGTGCTAATGCGAATTCACTTCTTTGTATTGCCGGCATGCTGGTAGTATATCAAAACGTGTAGCAACCTTCAAGCCATTGTGTAGATCAAATGACTTTTTAGAAGTGTAATATTGACATGGTGATTACTAGGTGTTTATATTAAAAGTAGGCAAAATTTTTATGATAAATAAGGCTCTTGGTAAAATAAAAAATTGTTATTTTTATAGTTTAGCTATTTTGCTAGTAGCAGGAATGTTTTTAGCGCCTACTAAGGCCAATGCCCAAGAAGTTCCAAGCCAGGTTTGTCTAGGCAATTGTCCTACATCAGCAACTTCTATAACTCCCAATGTGTCCGTAACAGCATCTGTGACTGCAAACCCATCCTCTGTTCAGACAAGTCCCACAAATAGTGCAACAAGTGCTCCTTCTCCAACCGCGACAAGTACAAATCCAACTTCTGCAAATAGTTTGAGTTCAATATTTAATATTGATAAAGAAAAAAATGGGAAAAGAGGAAAGCATGGCAGGCATGGTAGACACGGAAAGAAGGGTTTAATCGAGAAGTTATTGGAAATATTAATTTGGCTAATTATGAAAGTACTTGAATCACTTGGGATAAGCACAGGAGACATAGGTTCCCTAAGCGATATTTTAAAGGATGCTGATGATACTAAAAATGTGACTACAGCTCCGACTTCGGCGAGCAACGATAACGTTACATCAGCGGCAAAAAGCCCAATCCCCACAACAAGCACAACAACTTCAAGTGCACCAGTCTCAGGCACCACAAGCCCTAGCACGACCATATCTACTACTATTAGTCAACCGGTAGTTGTAGGCTGCACTCAGGAGGATATTCAGAAATTAGTTGATAGTGTATCGGAGCAAAATATTAGGACATATTTAGAGAATTTAGTAGATGATGATGCAACGCCTGAAAAGGATGAGCAAAGATCAAGACATACAAGCAATGAAGGGAATCAGATTGAAGCAGAATATATCAGACAGCAGTTTGAGTCTTTTGGATATCAAGCTAGTTTCCAGCCAATTGAAGCTGGTGGTGAAACTGTAAATAATATCATAGGTACACTTCCCGGTAAAACAGCTAATTCATTCTACACATTAAGCGCTCATATGGATTCGATGCCTTCTTCAGGTGCTGCTCCAGGCGCAGAAGATGATGGTAGCGGCACTGCTCTTATAATGGAAGCGGGACGCGTCTTAAAAGGATTTCAGCAATGCATGAATTCTGGAATTGAACTATTTGCAACAAATGATGAAGAAGGAGGCATGAATGGTAGCTCATATTATGTATCTAATCTTGGGGGAAAAACTATTGTTGGCAATTTTAATTTTGATATGGTCGGGAATACAGATTCAAGCGGTCCATGTAATGATAGCGCGTCAAATGGAAGTGTGGGTCAAGAATTGGTAACAAAATATGAGGAGGTAAATACGAAATACGGGATTAATAATGTAGGAAATTTTGGGACGGGAGGAGGAAGCGGAGTTGATGCAGAAAACTTCTGGGATGCCGGAATACCCTCTGTAAACACGGATTCGTGCAGCTTCAGCTCTGTTTATCATACTTCTAATGATACCATGCAGTATATTAATTTCGCTCAAATTGTAAGTATGACTAAAATTGCAGTAGCTGCAGCAGCTGAGCTAACTATGCAATAATAAAATATAGACGGAGTTTTTGAATAACTATGACTATTTGGAATATAAATATTTTTAAATTTTTAACAGCCTGTCTAATTATATTTTTCTGGTTGACATTCATGTCAGGAACCGTATTTGCGCAGAATAATAATCTTGTAGTTGCTGTAGTCCCATTTGAGGAAGAGCGTGAGCTTGTATACCTTCACTCAAGGAGCACACATCCTATGGATTATTTTATAGGTGATAATGTTTTAAGTCCTGTTTATCTAGGAATGTTCACAAATGAACAGATTTCAGAATTGGAGATGACAGGATACAAGCCTGAAATAATAGACACAAATCCAGGCGATTTGAAGCAATATTATGTGGCATATTCAATAAACTCTGATAACCCAGTATCTATTCTAGAAGGAAAACCTGATTTTGAAGTTACAAAACAGTTAAGCGATAACACGATGATTTTAAAGATCCCTTCGGGTCGCGATATTAGAAATCTTCCATCAATTGATTTGCGTATTTTTGAAGTAAAAAGATACTCTTTTGATTTAGTATTGGCTGAAAGCGTTAAAGAATTGGCTGTCCAAAATTCACCAACTCAAACCGAACAAGCTCCTGATGCAATGAATATGCCAGCAGAAACAGAGGGAATGTCTGTTAAGACATTGAGCATAGTAGTACTGCTTATTGGCGCAGTGATAATAACTTTCTATATATTTAAGAGGAATCACAAAAAAAATAAGCCTGATACTACATAAAAAACTTTAGCAAAGACTCTTAAAAGAGACCCTTAAATAATTCTTTTTTTGAAAGAATATAGTTTGCTCCTTATAAAAAAGTGTGATTTAGAAGAGTGAGGGATATAAAGAAAATTTTTCTTACTTTCAAAAACACAAAATAGAGTAATTTTTACTGCACAGTAAGAATGATATTTAAAGCCCCATCGACTCCAATGTTGATATTTTTACCTCTTACAATTTCGCCTTGTAGTTTTTTAGTCGCGATAAGGTTTGTGATGTTGTCTTGTATGTAGCGACTTAGAGGTCGACCTCCAAATTGAGGGTCGTAGCCTTCTTTGGCTATCTTTTCCAGTACAGCATCATCGAATGTTAAATTGATATCCTGAGTTTTTAAGTCATTGATTTGTTTTTGAAGCATGAGGTCTATCAGCGCTTTTACATCTGCTGGTCCTAAAGGCTTAAAGGTGATTACATCGTCAAATCTATTTAACAATTCAGGCTTGAAAATTTTGTTGGTTTGGAGATAGTCCAGAAGTTTAGACTGGAATTTTTTATCGATGGGAGTGCCTTTCTCAACCTCTTCGCGTATAAATTCAGACCCGGCATTTGATGTTGCAATTACGAGAGCATTACTAAAAGAAACAGTTCTGCCCTTGTTGTCGGTTAATCTACCATCATCCAAAACCTGTAGAAATAGGTCATGAATTTTTGGGTGGGCTTTTTCAAACTCATCCAATAGAACAAGTGATGCGGGAGCGTCATGGATCTTATCAGTAAGCTCTCCTCTTTCGTTGCCTTGGCCAGGAGGAGAGCCTAGAAGGCGTAAAACACCTGTTGAATCCGTATACTCACTCATATCTAGTCTAATCATTTGACGCTGCCCACCAAAATACAAATCACTAAGCGCTTTAGTTGTTTCGGTTTTACCTACACCCGTTGGACCAAGGAATAAAAAGGAGACGGGCTTTTGAGAGACTTTCATTCCCGATCTAATTCTACGTAGTGCTTCGGCTATTGCTGATACTGCTTCTTTTTGATCTATTATTCTTTCGTGAAGCTTATCCTCCAAATGAAGCAAAGTATTAATCTCTTTTTTGCCAGGCATACCAATGGCAACATGAATTGTGTCTTCGGTATATTTTACCAAGTGGCCTTCTAAAACAATTTTACGGTGGGTTTTTTCAAATTCAGGAGCTGTGGATAAAGCAACCTTATTGGCTACGCTTTGAAGTAGATTAACTGCACTACCCGGAAGCGATTGGTCCTGAAAATATTTACCTGCCAATTCAACAGCTGCTACAACAGATTTATAGCTAATTATGACTTTGTTTTTTGATTCAATTTCGCTAGTTTTTTCTAAAGTCATTTGAATAGCAGT
>Ga0055450_10000103_pt1 | contig 13930 bp, 11 predicted proteins | sample China_Galinas_PW_5_FD_57740 | JGI IMG/M metagenome (GOLD analysis project Ga0055450, IMG submission 57740) | Wetland microbial communities from San Francisco Bay, California, USA, that impact long-term carbon sequestration - China_Galinas_PWC_D1 | ecosystem: Environmental > Aquatic > Marine >... | reverse complement strand
AGGTAGTCTAAAACGTCACAGAGAGCAATGCCCCAGGCAATCACTTCCTCCTCACTGAAAGGTGACCTGCGCTGTTGGAGCTTGATTTCCAGGTTGTCGCCTTCGATGAACTCCATTACCAGGTAGGATCGGGTACCGAGCGTGAAATAGTCGTAGATAGTGGGAATGGATGGGTGGCTGACGGTGGCGAGAATATTGGCTTCCCGCTCGAACCCTTCCACAATGGTTTTCTGGATTTCCGGATCCGTGGCCTTATTGATCATCTCTTTGACAGCCACGATCTTTTCAACTTTGAAGCGGAGGTCCTGCGCCCGGTACACAGCACCCATCCCGCCCCGGCCAACCGTGGAAAGGATCTTATACCGGCCCTCTAATTTCGTCCCTGGCTGGAGGTATTCGAGGGTTTTGGAACGTTTGTCCAGATTCTGGGTGATCTTTCTTGTTTCCAGATCAAACCTCCCTGAGGTTCAAGTAACTCATTTTATTATATCGCCTTAACTCCAGGCCTCTGTATTCTTTAATGAAAGGATTTTATCACAAGAGCGGCTCTCAGATACCTATCAGCTTCGTGAGGGAGACAGAGTCTGGATGGGTTCTGCTTCCTGATCATAGAATGGACGACAGGGTTTATAATGTGAGTGTTGTATTTTACTTAATATAGACCTGAATACACTCTGGGAAGCCTATGGGCGAACATTCAACATATCAATCCCCATTCTCGTGGCGTTATGGATCCCCGGAAATGAGGAAGATCTGGAGCTTGGAGCACACGCGGATCCTCTGGCGGAGGATCTGGGTCGTGCTGGCAGAATCCCAGGTTCCTTTTGGGTTGTTGACAGAAGAGCAGGCAGCGCAGTTGCGAGATAAGCAAAATCATCTGGATCTTGAACGCTCACTCGAGTTGGAAAGCCACCTCAAACATGATTTAATGGCGGAATTGCAGGTATTTGCTGCCCAGTGTCCGGAGGCAGGGGGCGTCCTTCACCTGGGTGCCACCTCCATGGATATCAAGGATAACAGTCTAGTCTTACAGCAGAAGGAGGCTCTTGAGCTAATCCTCAGTGCCCTGTCTGGCCTGCTGAGTGAGCTGGCGGCCCTGATTTCGGAGCATGCTGAACTGCCGGTTATGGGGTTTACACACCTCCAGCCGGCTGAACCGACCACCCTGGGCTACCGGCTGGCCCAACACGGCCAGGATCTACTGGATTGCTACCAGGACCTGAGCCTCTTCTCGGATCAAATCAAGGGCAAGGGATTTACCGGTGCAGTGGGGACGAGTGCCTCCTTTGCCGCCTTGCTGGGGGAGAAGAATCTGGTTGATTTCCAGAAGAGCATTTCAGAGAAACTGGATCTGGAGTTTTTCCCGGTTGTCTCCCAGACCTATCCACGACTGCAGGATTACCGACTGCTGACCCGGTTAACGGGTTTGGGTGCCGTGCTGTACAAGTTTGCATTTGATCTGCGTTTCCTGCAGTCACCCGCAGTGGGTGAGATCGCTGAACCATTCGGTACAGGGCAGGTGGGTTCTTCCGCTATGCCTTTTAAACAGAATCCGATCGGGGCAGAGAAGATCAACTCTCTGGGGAGGTACCTGGCCCAACTGCCGAGGATCGCCTGGGATAATGCCGCCCACAATTTGCTGGAGCGCACGCTGGATGACAGTGCAAATCGACGGCTGATCCTTCCTCAAGGGTTTCTATGCCTGGATGAGATGCTGGGCAGTATGCGGGAGATCGTCTCTGGACTGCAGATCCATTTGGAAATCATTCAATCAAATCTGGCCGATTACGGTCCGTTCGCAGCCACTGAGAAGCTGCTGATGGCACTGGTGAAAGTAGGTGCGGACCGTCAGGTGATGCATGAGAATATCCGGGAACAAACTTTAAAAGCCTGGGACGCAGTGCGGTCTGGCAAAGTTAACCCCCTGATCGACCTGCTAGCAGAAGATTCCAGTTTGAGAAGCTATCTGGATGAAAACCAGATTCGAACCGCTTTGAAGGGGGAGAACTACCTGGGAGATGCAAGTCAGCGTGCTCGGGTGCTGGCAGAGCGGATCAGAAAGACGCTCAGGGACTGATTTTAAGCCCAACGTTACAATATAATATACTTGTGATTTTGCATTACAAGTGTTATAACTTGTTCTGTATAGAGGGTGAGGAGAACAAGATGGCAGCTGAAGTATATGCAGTGTTGACGGGAGATATCGTGTCTTCATCCCGGATCAATCAGCAACGAGGGAATCGGGTCCTGGAAGAGATCCTGGCTGTCGAGAAAAACATTAAGGGGCAGTTTCCATCTTCTGTCCATGCCGGAATCGATGTGTTCCGGGGAGACAGCTGGCAGCTGGTCGTTCGAGACCCTATCTCAGCTCTGCGTATTGCGCTTTATTTCCGGGCTCAGCTGCGTTCTACCGCCGGAATGGATTCCCGGATATCGATCGGCTATGGTACGGTAGACTACCTGCCAGCCGAGGAGGTCTCTACCGGGACCGGAGCGGCTTTTACACTTTCCGGAATGGGAATGAAAGAACTTCTCAAACCCGTCCGTATGAAGCTGAAATTCTCCTTGGAACAGAATTCAACCCTGACCAGATCGCTGGACACAATTACCGGGTTGATCGATCTGCAGGTTCAGCGCTGGACCCGGAAACAAGCGGCAGCCAGTGCCGGATCGCTGGTAGGTATGACCCAGGAGCAGATAGCCTTTAACTGGGCGGATGAGCCGGTCTCCCAGCAGGCGATCTCCCAGCATTTGGAAAGCGCTGGCTGGTATCAGATCAGGGAGAGTTTGCTGTTTATGGAAGGTGTCCTGCCGGAGGTCTTGAAACTCCGGCGCTGAATAGTACTCAACCTTGTATGCCTGTAATCCATGTAGGTGAACAAGTGTTGTGGGAGGTCTTCATGCTAGTCCCATTCTTTCGGATATTCATACCCTTATATTCTGCCCATCTGCTGGGCGACTTCCTCCTGCAAACCGACGCTTCTGTCCGGGAAAAAGAAAGATTTCCCGTGTTGATCAAACACGGATTGGTCATCGGCGTATTGAGCTATCTATTCCTGGGATTGATCACCTGCTGGCAAATTCCGCTCGGAATTGCCGTCAGTCACACTTTACTGGACGCCTGGAAGCTGCGGACCAGGAGAGGATCGCGGCTTTCTCGATTTGTGCTTGATCAGACCGGCCATATACTCATTCTCGGTCTCTTTGCCTGGGCGGGGGAGTATTCCTATGCGGATACTCCGCTGTTGGGTGTTGTATTGTTTGGAAGTGGGTATATATCCTTACTTACTTTGCTATCCGGAGCAGTCACCTCAGTCTACGTAGGCAGCTTTCTGGTTGAGCTTTCCTTCGACTCGCTGGGGATCCATGTCCAACAGATTGAGAGGCAAAAATCTCGCCAGGAGGGAGAGTCTGCTCTGAATGAGGGTATAGCGGAGGGAGGCAGAGTGATCGGTTATCTAGAACGGGGCTTGATCTTCCTGTTCATCCTGGCGGATTATCCTGCAGGGATCGGCTTTCTGGTCGCTGCCAAATCGATTTTCCGGTTTGGCGAATTGACAGATTCCACTCGGCGTTCTCAGGCGGAATACATTATCATCGGCACTCTGTTAAGTATTTTAATCGGCACTGCTGTATCCTACCTGACAGTGGTGATCTTGAAATTGTTGAGTATCTGATACGGACGTCTGGCTGAGATCGGAAGGAGGACCGGGGATTTTCCTCCCGCGGTCCTCCTTTTTTTGTTTCTATTTCAGGGGTGAAAAAATCTTCCCGGGTTCTTAGCGCAGATCCTGGGGTAAATCGGGTTTATTATCGAGAATTTCCTCGATGCTCTCAACCACGTCAGGAGTGAGCTGATCCACATAATCCAGAGCTTTTAGATTTTCTTTCAGCTGGGGTTCTTTTGAGGCTCCTGTAATTACGGTGCTGACATTCGGATTCAGCAGGCACCAGGCTAGCGCTAACTGGGCAGTTGTGCAGCCCAGCTGATCAGCAATGCCTTTCAGCTGCTTGACCTTCTCGATCTGCTCCTGGGCTTCTTCCCCGGTGAGGCGTTTCCGAAGCCACTCGTAACCTTCCAGAGTAGCCCGCGAATCCTCAGGGACCCCCTGGTTATATTTGCCGGTCAGCAGACCGCTAGCCAATGGGCTCCAGATCGTAGTTCCTAATCCGATTTCAGTGTACAGGCGGTTGTACTCAGCTTCGACCCGCTCCCGGTGGAACATATTGTATTGGGGCTGTTCCATAAGGGGAGGGATCAGATGTTCTCTGTGGGCTATGCCGTAAGCTTCCATGATCTGCTGGGCGGACCACTCGCTGGTTCCCCAATAAAAAGCCTTGCCCTGGTTGATCACATGATTAAAAGCCCGGACGGTTTCCTCGATCGGAGTTTGAATGTCGGGTCGATGGGCGTAGACCAGGTCGACATAATCCAAGTCCATGCGGCGCAGGGAGTCATCTACCCCTTCCAGAATGTGTTTCCTGGAAAGGCCTCGGTCATTTGGTCCTTCTCCCCCCCAGAAGATCTTAGTGGATAGAACGAGGTCACTGCGTTTCCAGCCGGCCTTTTTTATCGCCTTCCCCATAATTGTTTCAGAAGCCCCGTTGCTGTAAACTTCGGCGTTATCGAAAAAATTTACACCGCCATCGATTGCCGTTCTCATCATTTTGACGGCACTGTCAACGTCAACCTGATTTCCAAATGTCACCCAGGATCCAAATGAGAGGGCGGATATCTGAAGTCCTGATTTTCCTAAATACCTAAATTTCATCTGTTGGTTACCTCCATTTCTGGTTAATATCTTATCGGGGTAATCCCTGCTTCTGCGTCTTCCAGAACATGGTTGGATCTGGCTGCCAGGATCGGGTAGGGATTTCTGGCGTAATCGAGGCCGGGTTGTGCTGGGAAGGGTTGTTCTTTACCCAGGGCTTTGACAGCCCCTCCGGATTCCTGCACGATCAACCAGCTTCCAGCAAAATCCCAAATTCTGGGTGTGCTCTCCAGAGCCAGAGCTGCTGTTGATTTCGCCACCAGGCAAAGATGGTAGGCAGCAGCTCCTAAACTTCGTTTCTTGTAAGGGGTCTTGATGTCATATTGCTGCTGCATCCTGGAACAATGGACAAAAAGCGGAACCAGATCCTGTTGTGAATTTTCTGGGAGGGAGAGAGGTTTCCCATTAAGGGCTGCTCCCTTTCCTAAAGAAGCGGTAAACAGTTCATCTATCAGTGGAAAATAGACAGCAGCATCGTGAGGCTGCCCATTCTTTAAGTGCGCGATCGAGACCCCCCAGTAAGCCAGGCCGTGGCTGAAGTTCACTGTGCCGTCCAGAGGATCCACCACCCAGGTATGCTGAGTTTGCGGATATATGGTGGAGCCTTCCTCACTCAAGATCCCATCCTGGGGATAGGTTTCCTTGATGAGGGATTGCACTATTTGGTCTGCTTTTCGGTCTGCTTCTGTGACTAGCGTTAGATCAGCTTTTAGCTCACCTTGCGTGCTTCCGCTTCGGTAGAGCGCTACCAGCTCCTCTCCTGCCCGGAGAGCAGCCTTTCTTGCTGTTGACAATCGTTCAGAAGACATAGAATACCCCATTCAGGTTATCTTACCGCGGTTACCCTGAATTACGGGTCTCGATATTGGGATTCTTAAGAAACTCATATACTGCGTCCTGGAGACTGATCTGGTTTTGACGGTAGGGTTTCTCAAAACGTTTGAACCACTTCCCCATCTGGGGCCATCCTAACTGCAGCTCTGCCAGGATGAGTTCAGCTAAAGGTCCTCCCTCCGGGATGAATCCTGAGTTGTAAAAGTCCTCTTCGGCAGCTTTTCGGTCATACTCCAAGCGTGTGATCTCCGCCTGCCATTCACCTTTGTGATAGGTGAGCCGGGCATAGCCCGGCCTTGTATCACCATCGAAGGGCAGGCCCACTGATCCAGCGTTGACGATTGTGGTGCCTTGAAAGTGCCTGACCAGTGGTTGGTGAGTATGTCCAACCACAAACGCTCCTGCATCGGCCGGTATCAACCCGGGTAGATCTGCTGCAGGTGTTGTGGGATAGATCCCGATCCGGTCACCAGCTGTAGAGGCGTGAGCGGCTTCCAGCAGGGCCCGGTCTGAAATTTGGACGGTGATTTTTTCCGGTAGATGACTGATTTCAATGATGTCTTGTTCTGTGAGGGTTTGGAAGGTCCATAGGATCACTTTCCGGAGCTGATAGTCATGACCTTCTCGGGAATATGTTGGATCTCTGAAATTCAATACATAACCTTCATGGTTGCCCTTGATCAGCCGCCAGTGAGGGTTGCGGGCTTTTTCTTGGATTAGATCGAGACAGTCCTTGGAGCGGGGGCCTCGATTGATCAGATCCCCCAGGATCAGAACCTGATCAGGTTTCCAGTCCTCAAGGTCATCAAGCACGCGAATCAGGGCACGGAAATTACCATGGATATCACCCAGAGCTGCAATTTTCATTGCTCAGGATGAGACTCAACAATCTGGACATAATCCTGGGTCTCAGTCTCCGCAGGACTGCTGCCCAGCAGCTGAAGTAAATCTTTGGCGACCTGGGCTTTCTTTTCAGCGTCCTCCAGACTCCAGGTGCGGCTCTTGACCTCCAGGAATGTGCCCAGGGCAGGCTCGTCCAGTCGGTCGACGTTGATAAAGAACTCGATATCTCGAAAGCACACTTTCCAGCGTTTGCGGTCTTTTTCAATGAAGGTTTCTGCGACGGGTTTGAAATATTCCCGGTAGAAGCGCAGGCTGTGAGGGGCTGGAGCGATAAAACGACTCCTGGACAGCAGGACATCCTGCGGGAAATGGCGCTCCCGCTGAGGCCCGATCAATGTCAGGCGGTAGCGAATATTTTCAACTTCGCCGCTGCGATCGATGAATTCATCCTCGCGGTAGCGCAGCCAGCCTTCCTCGGGTTTCTCGAACCGGAAATAGGTGTCGTATTCATGATAGTGGCGATAGTAAATGATTTCCAGTTCGCAATCCAGGATGCGGTCGATCACACTCTGGGGATCCTGAACCTTGGCTTTTACCTGAACCTCGTAGCTTTCCTGCTCTTCGGCGCCGCCGATGGCGATCAATTTAGTGTAGACAGATTGGAAGCGTTCGATCAGGAACCTGTCAATTTTCTCAGCCAGTGCCTGGGCTCTGGTCAGCAATTTGTCAGTATCAACGGTCAGCAATTCACGGGAACGCATCAGCCATTTTCCGTTGACCATCACATCGCTGACGTCTGTGGATTTGGCAGCATATACCAGCTGGGCATAGATGCTGTCTGGATCATTGCGGAAGTGGGGCGAGTTGTGCAGGGTGTTGATGTTAACCAGGATCAGATCTGCCTTTTTACCTGCAACCAGGCAGCCGACCTGATCGGCGAGGTGAATGGCTCTCGCACCCATGCTGGTAGCCATGGCGATCGCCGTTCGGGCGGGAACCACCGTGGGATCTCCGGTGCTGCCTTTTGCCAGCAGCGCGGCCAGGCGCAGTTCCTCAAACATATCAAGATCGTTGTTTGAGGATACACCATCTGTCCCAATGCCAACCTGAATGCCGTGTTCCAGCATATTGGATACAGGCGCAATCCCAGAGGATAGTTTCAGGTTGGAGGTTGGGTTGTGGGCTACACCAACGCCGTACCTTGCCAGCGTGCGCATTTCCCTGTCATCAATATGCACGCAGTGGGCGGCAATCACTTTGGCTTTGAAGATGTCATACTGCTCTACATAGGGAACTACAGTCATGTTGTGGAGTTCAAGGCTGTCCTCCACTTCCTGGGCAGTTTCTGCGATGTGAATATGCAGGGGGACATCATATTTCAACGCCAGGTCGGTAGCTGATTTCAGAATGTCCACGGTGGTTGTGTAGGGAGAGTGGGGAGCCACTGCGGGAGTGATCAGGGGGTGGTCCTTCCATTTTTTGATCATTGCTTCCGAGGACGCCAGCGATTCCTCGTAAGAATCTGCATCAGGGGAAGGGAATTTAAGGATTGTCTGGCAGCAGACTGCCCTCAATCCTGCCTCAGCTGTAGCTTCGGCAACCTGGTCTTCGAAATAATACATATCGGCGAAGGAAGTCACTCCAGAGCGTATCAGTTCTGCGCAGGCCAGGGAGGTGCCCAACTGGACGAATTCGGGATTCACATATTCCCGCTCCACGGGCATAATATAACCCAACAGCCAGACATCGAGCCGGAGATCGTCACCCAAGCCGCGCAGCAAGTTCATGGGCACATGGGTGTGGGCATTCACCAGTCCCGGCATTAAGACCATTCCCTGACAGTCGATCAACTCATCCGCTGAAAAATCCTTTTGAAGCTCTTCAGCAGGACCAACGGCCGCGATCTGATCCCCTGTGACCGCCACAGCACCACGTTCATACTGAGTAAATTCTTCATCCATGCACAGCACATAAGCGTTATAGAGCAGCTTGTCAGCTTTTTGAGTCATCCATACCTCATTTCTTAGCTATTATCCAATTTTTTTCCAGCGAACACACCATATCCAACATAATTGAAAATTTCCCTGGACAGGTTGCTGGTCCCATCTTTAAAGAACATCCGGGATGATTTATCCGTCAGGAGCAGCCTAAGTATTCTGGGCAGAGTGCCGAGAATGTTTCCTAATCCGTAGCGCTGAAGCCGTCCCTTGCTTTCCCGAGTGGGGTCAATGGGATAACCGTTACCAACGATATCCGCAAAACCTGCTTCAATCATCAGGTCCATCCACTCCTGGGGAAGATGCGTGGAGACAAAAGCAGCCCGCTTGAACATCTCCTGGTAAGCCTGAGTTGGAGGTTGGAGCCAGACCATCTCCGTGATTCCCAGGTATCCGCCAGGTTTGATTACCCTCAGATATTCCCGAAATGCACCAATTTTGTCGTCAAAGAACACGTTCACTGATTCTAGCAGGACCACATCAAAACAGTCATCCGGGAAGGGCAGTATTCTGGCATCCGCAACCAGGAAGGATATCATCTTCCCCACCTGCTGATTATCAGCTCGTTGTAGAGCATCTTGAAGCATACGCTCGATCAGATCTGCTCTAATTATGCGGGGATTAATTTCCCTGGCAAGGAAAATCGGGGTAGCTCCTACGCCGCATCCCAGGTCGAGCACCAGCTGCCCGGTCTGGATCTGGGTAAGGTGGACCAATTCCCGGGTAGCATCCAGACTGCCGTAGTGTTTGGTCAATCCTAGTTTGGCCAGAAATTCAAAATAATCTTCCGCTCGTTCTACAGACATGGCTCAAATCTTCCCCAGGAAAAATGGATCCGACAGGCAGGGATTAGAGTTGATTGTAACACCTGAAAACCGATTTTACGATGACGGGGACCGGAGTCCGATCTGGCTTCCTGGGGATGAGGTGTTCTGGGAATGGAGCTGAATACCTCGCCGCTGCGATAGCTGTCCATGTCAAATCTACGGGGGTGTTGTATGGTAAAATAGAGCATCGATGAAAATCAATAAAATTGCCTTTCCGACCCCTCCAAAAGTCCTTAAATCTATCCGAATTGGGTTCGATGCCATCACCAAACACCTGGTATTATTATTGTTCCCTGTGGGGGTAGATCTGGTCTTGTGGTTTGGACCTCACCTGCAAATCCGCTCCTTGATTGAGAATTTGGTCATGGGTATGAACGAAGTTGCAGAATTGCTCCCAGCGGATTTTACTGAGGTCATGGAAGCAGGTCAGGAGATCTGGTCCCTGGCGGCTGAACGGATTAATCTGCTGGTCGCACTGCGGTCATTGCCTGTGGGAGTGTTCAGTCTGTTGGCCTCGATCTTACCGGTCGAAAACCCTGTTGGGAATCCGATTATGTGGGATATCACGAATCTGGGCAGCGCGTTTTTGCTGACAGTGGCTATCTTTCTGGTCGGTTTGTTGCTGGGGAGTTTGTATTTTTCCGCAGTGCGTCAGGCGGCTGTCTTCGATGATCTTAACTGGCACACCGTTTTAAGGGAATGGCCTCGGGTAACCTGGCAATCTCTGGTGCTCAGTGTACTCTGGCTGGTTTTCTTCCTGGCTATCTTGATATTTGGAAGCTGTGCTGCGACCGGGATCACCATGTTCAGTGTTTCCTTGGGACAGATGGTGATCGTACTGTTTGGCATTGTCAGTTTCTGGTTGGTATTTCCGCTGTTCTTTTCGCCTCATGGCATTTACACCCGGGGGTTGAAAGCATGGCAGTCGCTGCTTGCCAGCCTGCGATTGACCAACCTGACATTTTTGAAGACCAGCCTGTTCATCATGTCAGCAATCCTGGTAAACCAGGGATTGAATATGGTTTGGCAGGTTGCTCCGGAGAATTCCTGGTTGATGTTGATCAGTATCCTGGGCCACGCCTTCGTGACCACTGGGATGCTGTCAGCCAGCTTTGTCTATTACCAGGAAATCAACCGCTGGGTGGAGGAAATCAAAGCCTGGGGTGCTTCCCAAAATGTGGTTGAAGAAAAACCAAGTTTGGATAATTAACCCGCTCCATGTTATGATGCGGGTTTGCTGGAAACTAAGTGGAGGATTTTGTGGCCAATAAGAAGCAAAAAATGTCCTATGATGCAAAAGATATCCAGGTTCTGGAGGGTTTGGAAGCTGTCCGTATGCGGCCCGGAATGTACGTGGGCGGGACGGATATCAAAGCCCTGCACCATCTGGTCTATGAGGTGGTGGATAACTCAATCGATGAGGCTTTGGCGGAGTACTGTGATGAGATTGAGATCATTATCCACGAAGATGAGAGTGTAACCGTAACTGACAACGGACGCGGGATCCCGGTGGATATCCACCCGGAGAAAAAAGTTCCTGCGTTGGAATTGGTTATGACCATGCTCCATGCCGGCGGTAAATTTGGCGGGAGCGGATATAAAGTGTCAGGGGGCCTGCACGGTGTCGGCCTATCTGCAGTCAATGCTCTCTCGGAATGGTTTGAGATCACTGTCTGGCGGGATAAGAAAGAATACCATCAACGCTATGAGCAGGGTGTTCCGGTGACGAAACTGGAAGTAGTTGGGGAAGCTCCTAAAGGCAAGACAGGTACCACCCAGACCTTCCTGTATGACAAGACCATCTTTGATCAGGATCTGTCATTCCAATTTGAAACTCTGGTGCAGCGCTTCCGGGAAATGGCCTTTGTCACCCGCGGCGTTACCATCCGCTTTATCGATGAGCGGAGAGACCAGGAGATGACTTTCTATTTTGACGGTGGGATCACCTCTTTCGTCCGCTATCTGAATCGCAACCGCGAGAAACTGCATCCTGTCATTCACGTTGAGAAGGAAATTGATGACATCGTTATCGATGCAGCCCTTCAGTATACGGATTCATTCGCTGAGTCGATTTATGCCTTTGCCAATACCATTAACACCCATGACGGGGGCACTCACCTGACTGGTTTACGGAGTGCCATCACCCGTACCGTCAATAACTATGCCCGCAGTAAGAAGATTTTTAAGGATTCTGACCCCAATTTGTCAGGGGATGATACCCGGGAAGGGCTGACTGCGATTATCAGCGTCAAGCATCCCAATCCACAGTTCGAAAGCCAGACCAAAGTCAAACTTATGAACGCCGAGGTTAAAACCCATGCCCAGCAGGTAGTTGCAGAAGGCGTCGAGGCTTTCTTGGAGGAGAACCCTTCCGCAGCCAAGGCCATTGTCAATAAATGCCTTACCTCCGCCCGGGCCAGGCGCGCTGCCAGCAAAGCCCGGGACTTGGTGATCCGGAAATCAGCCCTTGAGAGTATGACCCTGCCTGGAAAGCTGGCAGACTGCTCCTCGCGGGATCCTAAGGAGTCTGAAATTTATATCGTGGAGGGTGATTCCGCTGGTGGATCTGCCAAACAAGGCAGGGACCGGCATTTTCAGGCCATCCTCCCCTTGCGGGGAAAGATCCTCAACACTGAGCGAGCGCGTTTGAATCAGATCCTGGCTAACAACGAGGTCAAATCGTTGATCTCAGCCCTGGGGGTTGGGATTGGGGACAGCTTCGATATTGAAGGCCTGCGCTACTGGAGAGTGATCATCATGACGGATGCGGATGTTGACGGTGCTCATATTCGCACTCTGCTGTTGACCTTCTTCTTCCGTTATATGCAGCCACTGATCGAAACCGGACATTTGTACATTGCTCAGCCTCCACTTTTCAGGCTGGATCACAAGAACAAGAAAGTCTACATTTACACCGATAAGCAAAAAGTAGATAAGTTGAAGGAATTGGGTATTTCCCCCGACAAGGCTAACTTACAGCGCTACAAGGGTCTAGGTGAGATGAATCCTCAGCAGCTTTGGGAAACTACCATGGATCCCGAAACACGCACCCTGCTGCAGGTTTCCATCGAGGATGCTGCCGCCGCTGATCGCACCTTTGATATGCTGATGGGTGCCTCGGTTCCACCGCGGAAGCGGTTCATCATCACGCATGCTAATGAAGTAAGGAACTTGGATATCTAAGAAGATAAATCCAAATGTCGCTTAGTCAAGGTCAGCTCCTTCGCGAACGTTACAGGATCATCGAGGTCCTTGGACACGGTGGAATGGGGTCCATATTCCGGGCTGTAGACGAGAACCTGGGCCTGGAGGTTGCTGTTAAAGAAAACCTGTTCATGATCGATGACTATGCCCGCCAGTTCCGCCGGGAAGCGACCATTCTGGCCAGCCTGCGCCATCCCAATTTGCCCCGTGTTTCGGACCATTTCAGTCTTGAAGGTGAAGGCCAATATCTGATCATGGACTATATCGAGGGGGAGGACCTCCAGGAAAGGCTGGAAAGGATCGGGCCTTTCGAGGAGGAAGAGGTCGTTTATATTGGAGCGGCAATCTGCGACGCGCTTTCCTACATACACTCCCGAGATCCGGTGGTGCTTCACCGCGATATAAAACCCGCGAATGTCAGGATCACTCCCAGTGGGGGAGTTTTTCTGGTCGATTTTGGATTGGCCAAGGTGATCCAGGGAGATCAAACCACAACAACTGGTGCCAGGGCTATGACCATGGGTTTTTCCCCTCCAGAGCAATATGGTGCAGCCCGGACAGACGCTCGGACCGATATCTACTCCCTGGGAGCCACACTCTACACAGCCTTGACCGGACTGACTCCTGAGGACAGCCTGGCCCAAACCATGGATCAGGTCGAGCTGACCCCGGTCCGGGAGAGGAATCCCAGAATCTCGAAGCGGGTATCGGAGGCAGTGGAAAAAGCTCTTCAGGTGCATCCGAACAACCGCTGGCAGATGGCGGCTGAGTTCAAGAATGAGCTCTTGAAAGCCCAGAGCGGCAGGTTTAATGTCAACTTTGGTTTTGATCAGCCGCTGGGCAATAATCGTCCCAAACCTGCTGCCCAGAAATCTCCAGGCGTGGTCGTGCGGGGTGTGGTAACCAAAGATCTGGATTCAGAACCACCCACCCCTCGTAAGAAAAGGCGGGTGAAGGGCAGCGGGGTCAAGATTGATCGAGGTGGTTGTCTGGGGTTGATTGCTTTGGTGGTATTCATCCTGATCCTTTCTGCCGCTGTGTTTGCATTGCTCAACCCAGAATTTACCCGCGGACTGCTGTCAATCTGGTTTTGGTGATTTTCCCTTCTTTGTAAGATGCTGATCAGCTAGTTCCCAATGTGATCTTGGTCATGACTTGGGGGAAAAAGCTTGTCTGACAATTGACAGGCTGGCAAGTCTTTGTTAAACTTGTAGTTGTCAGACAAGTAATCCGCGAGAAGGTATATGACTACACTTTTGGTTCGAAATGCCCATGTGCTGGTAACCATGGATAACCACCGTCAGGAAATTCCTGGTGGTGGTATTTTTATCAGGGATGGATTTATCGAGCAGGTAGCAGAATCTGATCAATTGCCCTCAAAAGCTGATCAGATTCTTGATTTAAAGGGACATATTGTCCTCCCAGGCTTGATAAATACCCACCATCATTTTTA
>Ga0055450_10000102_pt1 | contig 13961 bp, 9 predicted proteins | sample China_Galinas_PW_5_FD_57740 | JGI IMG/M metagenome (GOLD analysis project Ga0055450, IMG submission 57740) | Wetland microbial communities from San Francisco Bay, California, USA, that impact long-term carbon sequestration - China_Galinas_PWC_D1 | ecosystem: Environmental > Aquatic > Marine >... | reverse complement strand
GAGACCTCCGTTGATGAAAAATCTGGATGAAGTGCCCATTCCGGCATGGGACTTGTTGCCCATGGAAAAATACAGGGCGCACAACTGGCACTGTTTCGATCATATCGAAGAACGTCAGCCGTATGGCGTTCTCTATACCAGTCTGGGGTGCCCTTTTGACTGTTCCTTCTGCTGCATCAATGCCTTGTTCGGAAAACACATGATCCGCTACCGTAGCCTCGACAAAGTCATGGAAGAACTTGATTTTCTGGTAAACACTTATGGTATTAAAAATATAAAAATTATTGACGAGATGTTTGCCCTGAACGAGAAGCGGATCATCGCTTTTTGTGACATGATTATCGAACTAAAGTATAATTTAAACATGTGGGCCTATGCACGGGTCAACACGGTCTCCGAGAAGATGTTGTCCAAGATGAAACAGGCCGGCATCAACTGGGTGGCGTATGGATTCGAATCCGGTAGCCAGAGGGTTATTAGCGATGTAACCAAGGGTTACAAGATGGCGCAAGTGGAAAAAGTGGTGGACATGACCTATAATCAGGGGATGCATATCTGCGCCAATTTCATCTTCGGTCTTCCGGAAGATGACTTTGATTCAATGAATGAGACACTGAAACTTATGCTGGACATCAACGCCGAATGGGCCAACATTTATTGCGCCATGGCGTATCCGGGATCAAGGCTTTATGAAATGGCACTTGAAAATAAATGGCCGCTGCCAGCGTCATGGGCAGGGTATTCTCAATATGCTTTTGAAACCCTTCCGCTGCCGACACGCTATTTAAACGGCGGCCAAGTACTTTCTTTTCGGGATTATGCTTTTGAGACTTATTATCATAATCCTCGATATCTGAATATGATGGATAAGAAATTCGGCTCGGAAACCGTTTCTCATATCCAGGAAATGTCGATGAAGAAATTAAAAAGAAGATATGCGACCTATTGATAAGCGTCTGAAAACTTGCTTCTATTAATCTGGAAAGCGAAATAAAATAGAAGTTGTTGTTTATTCGCTATCATTATTAATATTATATATAATATAAGTTAGTTGTGAATATATTTATATATAACTGAATCGACGGAGCTTTAATTTTGCCTTTATTAATATACCGGATTTGAATCGGAAACCTTTAACCAATACCTAAAACAAATCAAGGAATAAGAATATGACCGGATTAAACACAAAAAACGCGACATCCATTGCTGTTATTGGATCCGGATATTGGGGCAAGAATCTCGTTCGCAATTTTCATCAGATTGGTGTTTTGAAGCTCATATGCGATAAGAACGAAGACATCGTTAACCAGTTCAAAAAACAATACCCCGATGTTGAAACCTGTTTGCAGTTGGAAGATGTGTTCGACCATGAAGACATCAAAGCCGTTGTAGTTGCAACACCGGCCGAAACCCATTTTGAACTTGCCTATAAAACTCTTTCGGCGGGGAAACATGTTTTTGTTGAAAAGCCTCTTGCATTGACTGAAGAAGAAGGTCAGCAGTTGGTAAAACTGGCTGAACAAAATGAATTGATTTTGATGGTTGGTCACATTCTTCATTACCATCCGGCAGTGATAAAATTAAAAGATCTTATCAATTCCGGTGAGCTAGGCAAAATCCAGTACCTTTATTCCAATCGACTTAATATTGGAAAGATCCGGAACGAAGAAAATATCCTTTGGAGTTTTGCGCCTCACGACATTTCGGTTATCCTTATGTTGCTTGGAGAAATGCCTGAATCAGTCTATGCAACCGGTGGCAGCTACCTGCAACGAAAAATTCCTGATACTACATTAACCACAATGGATTTTCCCAGCGGTGTCAAGGCCCATATTTTTGTTTCCTGGCTGCACCCATACAAAGAGCAGAAACTCGTCGTTGTAGGAGATAAAAAAATGGCTGTCTTCGATGATGTAAGCGAGGATAAATTGTTACTCTATCATCACAGGATCAATTGGTTAGACCGCATCCCTGTTGCATCTAAAGAAGAAGCAGACGTGGTTACTGTTCTTTCAGAAGAACCCCTTAAGGCGGAGTGCCAACACTTTTTGGAGTGTATAGAAAACAAACAACAACCACGAACTGATGGTCAAGAAGGTCTTCGGGTATTGAAGATTTTACAAGCATCTCAGGCAGCTTTGGACGATAACGAATGTAATATTCATATCAGTTCACATTTAAAAAGAAAAAAGGAGCCATCATCATCTGCTATCGTTGATGCATTTAAAAAAGACTGGTTTGCTCATGAATCTGCATACCTTGATGCCGACGTGAAAATTGGTGAAAACACAAAAATCTGGCATTTTTCCCACATCCTATCAGGCTCTCGTATTGGCAAAAACTGCAATATCGGCCAAAATGTGGTTATCGGTCCTGATGTCATTATTGGAAACGGATGTAAAGTTCAGAATAATGTGTCCATATATAAAGGTGTCACCCTCGAAGATTATGTTTTTTGCGGACCATCTATGGTTTTTACCAATGTTTACAATCCACGATCGGAAATATCCAAGATGGATGAAATGCGTAAGACCAAAGTAAAACGTGGGGCTACCATAGGAGCCAACGCTACGATCATTTGCGGCAACACCATAGGCAATTATGCCTTTATCGGTGCTGGCGCTGTCGTTACCACAGATGTTCCTGATTACGCCCTGATGGTCGGCAACCCGGCACGGCAAATCGGATGGTCATGCAGATGCGGAGATCGTCTTTCGGGACAATTTGAATGCGTATCCTGCGGCAGAAAGTTTATAAAGGTGGGACAGAGAATCGAAGAAAAAGAGACGATATGACGAAAATTATCCGTGAATCTTTATCTATCAACATTAAAAGAAATTCGGCATCCAAATGAGCTTTTTGACAGATTCCTCAAGAGTTTTGACAGGAATCACAATTCAGAGGGTTCTGTCGTGTCTTATGATTCCCATCATAGCACGACTGATAGGACCCAAGGATTATGGCATATACAGTGTGGCAATGTCCTTTTGTATGCTCATTGTCATTATCGGAAGCTTCGCACTGGAGGCGTCCATCGCTGTTTCCGATACGCAGCAAACGGCTGCAGAAAGAACGATAGGCACCTCTTTATTGGGAATAGTGAGCAGTTTAGTGTGTTGGATAATACTCTGTTCAATACGACCGTATTTAAAAAGTTTCTATTCTATGGATATTATAAATGCTCTTGTTTTGATGATCCCTATTTATGTTCCTCTGACAATTATAAGCATGTCCTTTCAAAATTACATTGGTTACCTCGGTCAGTTTCAATTTTTTGTAGTTGCGGATATAACAGCTCCGATTGCGAATTTTGGGACATTGCTTTTTGCATACATTTTATTTTGGCAGGATTATCGTTCTTTAATAGCGGCGGGTATCACGGCGGCTCTTGCCAGAATTATAATTTTTAGTTATGCCGCCAGGCATTCTCGATTATTGAATGTAAATAATCTTAATATTCATATACTTAGATCGCTGTGGCAGGCACGAAACTTCGTTAAGTTCAACTTTCCCTCAAACATCTTAAATACTGCTACAATACAGCTGCCTCCGGTTTTATTGTCCACGGTGTTTTCAGAAAGTGTTATAGGTCTTTTTTCAATGGCAAGAGATATTATCACAATTCCCACGAGTCTTTCCGGAAAGGCGCTGGGGCAGGTATTTTATCCACGGGCAGCGCTTAGCTATAGAGAAATAGGAAACATCCAAAAAATAACTTGGCAGACATTTGTCTATAGCTGCCAGATTGCACTTTTTCCTGCTATATTCACAGCGGCTGTTTCCAGCTTTGTATTGCCCGTATTATTGGGCCATAAATGGGATGGAGTGGCGACTTTTATTGTATTGCTTCTTCCATTTGTACTTATCAATGCAGTTCAAACCCAGATCGGAATAGGATTTGTGTTCAGCATCTTAAATCAGCAGTATAAAATTCTCATCGGAAACGTGCTCTTGTTTATATGTAGAATATTGCCATTAGTTCTTTTTATGCTCATGCTTAAATCTGTGCATTTGACGATTTTAGCATATTCCATCGGGAGCGCCGCGGGTTACGCAATTTTACTTATCTGGGTCTTCACATCAACTTCCATCACAATATCAACAGCCTCTTATACGTGGGTGAAGTATTGTTTTATTTCAGGAGTATGTGTTTTGCCCATTGTAGCGGCAAAGCTAAAAGGAGGAGTCTTTTTACTATCATTTTCTTTGGCCGTGTCCGTCATGTTATATGGCTTTATCGCCTGGTTTACATTTATAAATTCAGAACAACGTTTGCTGGTTATATCTAAGATCAAAGAAATGATTTCACCTAAAAAAAAGAATTCAAAGGTTCTTGAGAAGCCTTTTCTGAGGTAAGTTGATATTAAAATTTAATGATAAATCACCCGAACAACGGTATTAGACTTTATGAGCGTTAAAATTATAACCGCAAATGATTTGTGTGTGAGCTGCGGTGCATGCTTTCATATATGCCCTTTCGAAAATATTGAGATGTGGTTAAACGACCGTCACGGCAAATGGGAAGCTCGAATATTAGATGTTCAAAGGTGTAACAAGTGCCGCAGAAAATCTCCCTGTTTATCGGTCTGTCCGAGCTACAATGTGGATTATATAACCTTGGCACAGAGCCATATGAACCATCTTCTGGGAAGAATTTCAAATGTCTACAATGGGTATTCCTGCAATGAAGATACCCGGTTTTCAGCGAGTTCGGGGGGATTTATTCGGGAACTGTGTAAAACGCTTCTCGACAGTGGTAAAGTTGACGGGATAATGACAATTACACACGATTACGGTCTGGAATATTCGCCAAAAATGATTGACGATATTCATCTAATGCCGACTTCCATCTATCACAACATTAATTTTCAAAATGCAGTGACATCGCTAAAAGAAAATAAAGGGAAATTTTTAATTATCGGTTTGCCATGTCAGATTACATCCATCGAACTCTTGATGCAAACAAAAAAGTACGTCCGCTTGCGGTCAAAGATTTATGCAACCGTTTCCTTAATGTGTGGCTATACTTTCGATCGGCATAATGCATTTGCATTTGCCTTCTATAACCGTATCCATCTCGATCAAATAACCTATCGCGGACAAGGTAGATATCGGAAAACCATACTGACGAATGCATCAAAAAAACTGTTATTTGATATTCGCAATCCAAAAAACCTTAGAGAAAAACTAAACAATACGATTCTTATTGATCGATTTTTGGCTCAGCTTGGATGCATCTACTGCGTGGACCATATCTGTTACGTCGCAGACATCGTTGTCGGAGATGCATGGCAAAAAAGGTATGCCGAGGACGATGTTGGAACTAATTTAGTCATTTCCCGTACAAAAAAAGGAGAAAAACTTATTTCATTAATGTGTAAAAATTTCAAGTTCGAAAGAGGATATATTCAGGAAATAATTGAATCACAAAGCCCCGGTTATGCAATCGGTTCAATAGGAGAAGGAATAAGAAAAGTCAGATTAAAGGATCAATATTTCACACCAACAAGACTACGTACGAATCAAGTAAAAGATGTACAAAAATACAAGTTTAAATTTGATGACATGATAAAAATTAAAATTGTCAAACGCTTGCTTGGATCCAATAGATTCTATTTGGCCAGATTTCTATACGTCCTGCTTTATATTCAACAGCTAATTAGAAAATTATTACTAGAACCTTCAATCAAAGGTAAACTTAAATGAACATATTAGTTACGGGTTTGTGTATAAGCAGAAATCTCGGGGGTCCCGCTATGGCATTAACACTAGTGGAACAATTGAAAAAGAGGTTTCAAGACATTAATTTTGTGTTCGCAGTAAGTCCTTCGGCCTATCGGCAGGAAAAGATTTGGGCTGATTATTACGGTGTAAAAATCTTAAGGGGCGACACCTTTATTTCATATTTTGTAAATAACAATCCACTTTTAAAGACGGCTGTCTATGCGTATAGCGCCATCAGGAGAAAAACCTTAGAAATCGAAAATAAAAAAAAATCTAATGAGATCCATAACGAATTCATGGATGCATTTAAAAGTTGCGATGCCGTGATTAATATGATGGGCGTTTCTTATGTCGGCGACGGCCTTCGAGGAATCGGTCACGGACCTTCATCTTATTCCAATTTATATTATGCAGAAAAACATAAAAGGCCATTTACCTACTTCATCCAATCTTTTGGACCGTTTGATGACAAAATCGTACGATTTTTTGCAAAGCGAGACTTTGAAAAAGCGCCATTTATTCCGGCCAGAGGTAAAGTTTGCGCCGAATATTGCAGAGCCATTGTCAGCAATCCCAAAAAAGTCTTGGATTTTCCTGACTGTGCGATACTGCTTCCGCCTGCAGATGATAAATGGACTCTAAATTACCTGACGAAACTCGGACTGAAAGAAAAAAAGTATATCGTGTTGTCGCCCAGTTCAGTAATTTACAACTTTCGGGAAAAATACGGAAAAAGTGTCGGTAAAAATCATGTAAAAACCTTTTTAAATATCGCCGAAAGCTTATTGTCGAAAGGCGAAACAATCCTTTTTCTCCCTCATATGTATTCTGATAACAAAAAAGAATGTGATCGCGAAGTATGTCGTGCCGTATTAAGTTTACTAGAAAACGTCAAAAACACCGATCTCTCTAGATGTAAGATAATAAAAGACGATATAGATGTTTGGCAGGCCAAATCACTCATTGCAAAGGCGAAAGCAGCGATAGTTTCACGCTACCATGCCCTCGTGGCGGCAACATCATCCGGGGTTTTGGCGATTGCCATCGGTTGGAATATAAAATACGAGGATTTGCTTGAATACTATGGGATGCCCAACATGGCATTCGATGCCCGAAAGTATACACCCAATCGTCTTTCTGAGGAAGTTCTAAATAAATTAGATGAATATGAGCTCAAAGACTATTCAACACTGTTACTGAAGAAACATGATGAAAACGTATGTAAAGTCGAATACGCTTTCGATGTATTAAGTAATTGGTTAAGGAATAGCGCGCTGCAAAAAGAAAAGATATAAAAGCTATCCGTGCCATGAATAAATCTCACGTTAAATGCAATGTTTGTGATTTGAATACTGCTGTATTTTTATCAGAATTCCAACCGTATATAGATATGAAATGGATCTTTAAAATTTACGAATGCCAAAATTGCGGGGTGCGGTTTTCAATGAGAGATCCATCGACACATTATCATGAAATATTGCATAAAACTTTAGGCGGCGGATACAGCCGCCATTACGATATTGCGCATACCGTCAAAAATCTGCTCGACAAGGGAAATTTAAAGAAATGCGAAAAATATCTTAGGGAAATGTCTCCGGTTTATGCTGAACTCATCGATTTTATAAAAAAACAGAAAAGTAAGACATTGAACATTCTTGAAATCGGTTGTTCTACCGGATTTATTACCGCTTTTTTTCAATCACACGGTTATGAAATAGAAGGTATTGACATTTCGGAATCATCGATAAAATATGCAACAAGTACTTACGGCCCTTTTTATTATCCAGAACCTACCAAAGATCACTATGATTTAATTTTTCACTTGGGATTAATCGGATGCGTTGACAATCCTAAATCTTTTCTTTCATCTTACCTCAAGCTTTTAAAACCGAACGGCGTTATGTTCTTCAACTCGCCGAACATTAATAGTTTAAAACAGCGCGGCCGATTATGGGCTTCGACACCGCCGCCCGACTTGATTTACATTTTTAACGAAAAATCATTTCGTCGTATGGTCAATAACTCATATGAAGTTAAATGTATAAAGCAGCACGTTCAAGGCAGTGGTTTGATTTTAAATCTAATCAATAAAATCAGGGGAATTAATCCAAATAGATATCCTATGCTCTTTCAAAATAGCTATTTAGAAAATCAAAAACAGAACATTCCAGTCATCAAAAAAAATATCAGAAAATATCTCTCAGGCGCTTACAAAGCTATCTCAAAGCTGCCAATTGAGAAAAAATCTTATAGTGAATACGGTTTGTTTTTTACAATTAAACGGTTAGATTAATGAATCTCCCTGCAGCAAGCTGCAGGGTATCAAAGTTGATTTTATTTTATCCCTTCACCCTAACCCTCTCCCTGGGGAGAGGGAACATAAGGGGATGACCCTGTAGCAAGCTACAGGGAATTAGCAAGTTAAAGTCCTTAACTGATGCTTACTATCGTTTGTAATAATAATTATAAAACTGAAAGGGAATATATCTGCAAAGTTCTCTTAAATGAGTTTCTTGGGATTGAATATGAAATAGCGTTTCAGGCCAGAAAAGACTGGTTGATTACCGATAGCGAGAAAAATATAAAAATGTCGCTGCCTGATGTTCTGTTTCAAACCCCCCCTGAAGACTGGCTGACTGAAAGAAGCCTGCCCTCTCGACCGCTGAAAACCTGGGATATCTCCCGATATGGAATTGATTGCCCGGTTGTTGATAAAAAAATCCCGATGATTTATGCTGATACAACAAACATTTTTTCAGATTCAAAAGAACCCACAAATATTCCTGTAGATATATTTGGCTCGGCTTTTTTAATGCTTACGTGTTATGAAGAGGTTGCCAAACCCGCTTTGTTGAGGGATGTACACAACAGAATCCCGGCCACACAATCGCTTGCATTTCAGGAAAATTTTCTTGGCAGGCCCATTGTTAACGAGTACTTAGAGATTTTATGGGCCTTTTTACATCACCTTTGGCCGCAAATTCTGCGTAAAAACAAAAGATTCAGATGTTTGCCTTCACATGATATCGACATACCGTTTAAGTATCACATCAGACCGATTTTTCGAACATCGTTAAGTTTGGGAGCGGATTTTATATTAAGAAAAGATATCCGCCTTGGAACGAATAACGTAATCGATTTTATTAAAGTAACGACCGGTCGAAAGAATGATCCTTTCGATACTTTTGACCTGATAATGGACTTATCTGAAAAATGTGGTCTAAAATCCGCTTTTTACTTCATGACGGGCGGCAATACAAAATATGATAGTTACTGCTATCCCATCGAACATCCTTTGATCCAGGGGATAATATCGAGAATAATCAAGCGAGGTCACGAAATCGGATTCCATCCAAGCTATTCATCGGCAACAAATCGGGCGATCTGGGATAGTGAATTCAATAAACTAATAACAACAAACCCAAATCTTGATATAAAAGGTGGAAGACAGCATTATTTACGATTTAAGATTCCATATACTTGGAGGTTTTGGGCGGAAAATCGGTTTAAATATGACTGTTCTATAGCGTTCGCAGATTATTCCGGTTTCCGTTGTGGAACCTGTTATGAATTTCAGACCTATGATCTGCTGGAAAGAACGATGCTGCCTATAAAAGAAAGACCGCTTATCGTTATGGATCGAACTGTTATCGATAAAGATTACATGGGAATAGAATCATATGATAAAGTTTTTGAACATGTCTGTAATCTTAAAAACTATTGCAGACTTTTTAACGGTAATTTCACGATCCTGTGGCATAATAACAGATTGTTTAAAGACCGCGATATAGATCTATACGAAAGCATTTTAAAAGCCTAAAATTCTTTGCCTGTTTATCGCCACAATCTTTTTTTATAAAATTACTATGAATATATTAATCGTATCAACTTATTTCCCTCCCCAGCATTCAATCGCTTCACTCAGGATTTATTCTTTTGCTAAAAATTGGGCTTTAGCTGGAAATCAGGTGACCGTTCTTACACCCCGCAAACTCGATGAAGGTGATTTAAACATTAGAGTTTCAGCCCCCGAATACAATCTTGTTGAGCTGTCTCACCTCGGAATCCTCCAGAATCTTATCAAACTTAAACAAAAACAACTTCATCGAAAATCTTCTCGGGAAACCTTCCGCCCAAAAGGCGCCGTCCATGATAAAAGAACAAATCCATTACGTATAATGATCGAACAGGCGGCATTTTTTAAAAGGCGTTACGGCATGTTTACTACTGCAAGAATGCCCAATGTGCATGACACTTGGGTTCCAAAAGCCGTCAGGATTGGAAAAGCCATTATTGACTCAAAAAATATTGATATTATCTTCAGCAGCTACGGTCCTCCTGCGTCTCATATTGTTGCCGGGATATTGGCAAAATACAGCGGCAAACCCTGGTCTGCCGATTACCGGGATCTTTGGATCGAGCATCACATTTATCCGGGAGCTTGGCCATTTAAATTCTTTGAAAAACTGCTGGAACAAAGGTACGTTGGTAAGTATGCGAAGTTGATAACGACCGTATCAGAACCCCTTGCCTTCGTATTGAAAAATAAATTCAACGTCCCTGTATATGTCATCGAGAACGGATATGATAACGAAGACTACAAACAACAACTTCCACCCTATTTTACTGATCATAAAACAAGAATAATATACACTGGCACTATATATGACGGCAATCAAGACCCATCTCCCCTTTTTTCAGCAATTGCACAATTAATTCAAGATAACAGCTGGTTAAAAAATTGGATGGAAAATAATTTAAGAGTTTTATTTTTTGGTAGGCAAAGCGAATTGCTCGTTAAAACAATCAATCAGTATCATCTTTTCCCAATAGTTCAATACAAAGGCAACGTATCCAGACAGGACTCTTTGCAGATACAAAAACAAGCAGATATGCTGATCTACCTGGAATGGGGGGATGAATCTGTTCAGGGAATACTTACAGGGAAAATCTTTGAATATCTATTTTTAAAAAAACCGGTTTTATCTATAGGAAAAACATCAAAAGCATCAACCGGCTCTAAGCTGCTCATAGATTCAGGGGTCGGTCTTTTTGCAGGAAATGATGTCAAGTGTATTAAATCAGTATTATTAAGTCTCATAAAAACCGGAAAACCTTTTAATACCAATCCTAATGAAAAAAATATAGAAAAATACTCGAGGCAAAATCTGTCAAAAAAACTACTTGATCTGATGAAAGCGGCTGTATAATTAGAATTATGCATCAATTAAAAAGCATATCAGAAGTTTTGAAAATTCTATTTGTAAGTACTTCCTACCCTGCCGATGATAACGACTGGCGTGGTCGCTTTGCAGCTGACCTTATTGGAAGTCTTAGCAATGACAGTAATATCGAACTGCGCGCGTGGGTTGCACCAGGGAAATTGCCTATAAATGTAACAAATGTTGCAGCGGGTTCTGAAACTATGTGGCTGAAAAGGATGATGATGAGAGGTGGAATTGCACATATTATTCGTAATAGAGGTCCATTGGCGGCAGGCACTATTTTACGATTGCTTTCATATTTACGCAAAATGTATCAACGTGAAATCGAAAATGACATCGCACATATTAACTTTCTTCAAAATGCCATACCACTTTGGAGATCTTCAATTCCTGCAGTAATAACAGTATTAGGGAGTGATTTTGGACTACTTAAGATGCCAGGTATGATATTCTTGCTAAGAATAGTTATCAATCAAAGAAGATGCATCATTGCACCGAATGCTGAATGGATGGTTCAGGATCTGGAAAAATCATTCGGAGATATTGCAGAAATAAGACCTGTTCCTTTTGCGGTAGACAATAAATGGTTTAACATTAAAAGAAAGCCACAAAAAAACAAAATATTTAAATGGATTGTACTCACTCGCCTAACTGAAAAAAAGCTCGGACCATTATTCGAATGGGGAAAAGATCTATTTAAAGAAAATAATGAACTTCATTTATTCGGCCCAATGCAGGAAAAGCTTTCTTTACCGGAGTGGGTTTTTTATCATGGCCCGGTAAGCCACGATGATCTCTGGAATAAATGGTTTCCCCTCTCTTCGGGATTGATCACTCTCAGCCAGCATGATGAAGGAAGACCCCAGGCGATGCTTGAAGCAATGGCTTCCGGACTTCCAGTTATTGCCTCTGATATACCCGCCCATCTGGATTTTATAGAGCACAAGGTAAACGGATGGATTGTATCCAAGCCCCAAGACCTAAAAGATGCGATATCATTTTTCAGTAATCATGAAACCCTGAATCGAGTGGGGGAATCTGCTCGTTCTTGGGTTTTGAACAACATCGGGACTTGGGATGACTGCGCGAGACGATTTATCGCAGCATACCGGGACCTTCTGGGACAAAACAGATGAAATTCAAAAACATACTACCAATATCTAATCAGGCAGTGAACACGCCAGAACCATCTCATGGAAATTATCGAGCCTGTTTGCGGTAAGAAGCCGCCCGCTTTTTATCGATCGAGCCGGAAATTAGATGTAAAAACTATCAATATGAAAATGTCTAAAGAATCCATAGGTCCTTCTGACGGTCCGATTTGCTCAATCTGTATTGCCAACTATAATGGTATGGGCATTATCGATTCCACTTTGAATTCCGTAATGGTGCAGGATTGTGATTTCCCAATTGAAATCATCGTGTATGATGATGCTTCTATTGATGGTTCAGTTGATTTTATCCGAAAAAACTATCCTGATGTTAAATTGATTGCGAGTGAGGTTAATGCCGGTTTTTGCATCAGCAACAATCGTATGGTTTCAAAGGCTATGGGTAAATATATTCTGCTGCTTAACAATGATGCCGTGCTTTTACCCAATGCAATTTCCACATTATATAAAGAAGCTTCTCGACATGACATCCCCGGCATTCTTGGACTTTCTCAATATAATTTCTTTACCGGGAATTTGATCGATAGAGGTATTTTGCTCGATCCTTTTGTCAACACAGTGCCAAACCTTAGCCTCAAAATAACAGATGTCGGTATGGTAATAGGGGCCTGTCTATGGATTCCCAGGGCTCTGTGGGAGGAACTCGGCGGGTTCCCGGAATGGTTTCATACCTTAGGAGAAGACATGTTTCTTTGCTGCCTCGCAAGGCTCAGAGGATATCCAGTCAGAATAATCCACACATCAGGATTTAAACACCGGGTAGGAAGTAGTCTTGGAGGAGGCAAGATCGTCACAAACCGACTATCCACCAGCAAAAAAAGGCGGGCTCTCAGCGAACGCAATAAAAGTTACGTGATAGCGTTGACCTACCCTGCCCCGTTCTTTCAACTTATTTTTCCTTTGCATCTTGCGCTATTCCTCGTCGAGGGGGTTTTGCTCTGTTTTGTGAAAAAGGATTTCAACCTGTTCCGTTCCATTTATATTTCCTGCATAAGATCATTGTGGCGTGAACGCAACCGTCTGTATCATCTGCGCAAAAAAATTCAGCAATTACGGCAAATTTCTCCTCGGCGTTTCTTTTCACCGTTTACACCTTTACCTTATAAGCTATTAATGCTCATAAAATACGGAGTCCCGGAAATTAAATGAAAACATTCAGCGGATACATATATTTTTATTGTATTCCATATCAAACCACATCCCAAAGAAAAGGGTTTGAAGGCCGCTGATCAATGAGAAAACTAGGGCTATGGTATTTATACCGGGGATAAACCCTTTGAATCCCCAAATATAAAAAAGACGAATTGTTAAAGGAAGACTTGCGAACAGCAGAAGAAATGACAGCAAATAAAAGAAAATGAGAGGGTGAAAATCTTTAATCACATATTTTACAAAAAGGCGTTGCCAAAAACCTTTAACAAGAATCCAAGAAATCTTGGGTATCACTTCTATCAGTTTGATGCCTGATTTTTCTCCAACATTGTAAACCGGTCTTACATGCACATCCTTCACACGAAAATCATACTGATTCAAGTTAATCAATAAATCATTCGGCATTCCGTAGCGTTTGTATATCTTATCAAGATTTAATCTTTGAAGGGCAATCAAAGAAATTGCGGTGTAACCGCTCTGTGAGTCCGCTATATGCCAGTAACCAGACGCTATTTTTGTCATCAATGATAAAAATGAATTACCTAAATAACGATAATGGGGAATCATATTCCACGCATCGCCATAAAAAAGACGGTTACCTTTCGTATAATCCGCATTCCCGGTTGCAATAGGCTCAATGATGTTGAGGAAATCTTTCGGATCCATCTGGGCGTCACCTGCCATCACC
>Ga0055450_10000098_pt1 | contig 14022 bp, 13 predicted proteins | sample China_Galinas_PW_5_FD_57740 | JGI IMG/M metagenome (GOLD analysis project Ga0055450, IMG submission 57740) | Wetland microbial communities from San Francisco Bay, California, USA, that impact long-term carbon sequestration - China_Galinas_PWC_D1 | ecosystem: Environmental > Aquatic > Marine >... | reverse complement strand
CCGCCTATACCTTCTTCAACAGAGGCAACGCCTACGGTGGTGGAAAGCAAGCTGCCTCTGGTTGCAGTCATCATCGACGATATGGGCTACCATGTAAGAATAGGAAAAGAACTCATGGCATTACCGATACACCTGACATTTTCCTTTCTGCCCTTTGCTCCTTATACCAGACAACAGGAAGCGCAAGCCTTTGACTCTGGTCATACCGTATTATTACATCTACCGATGCAGCCGGAAAGCCGGAAATGGAATCCCGGACCGGGAGCATTGTATCTTGGCGAGCCTGTAAAAATAATAAGAACAATTTTGAGTACTGATCTTTCCTGGGTCCCGCATGCCGTTGGGGTAAATAATCATATGGGATCACTCTACACCCAGGATAGACAGGCAATGCAAAGTCTTTTATCGGATCTTGAAAAAAGAGGCCTTTTTTTTATAGACAGTCTTACGACTTCCAAGAGCGTTGCGTATAAGCTTGCGCTAAAAATAGGGGAGAAGACTGCAAGAAGGCAGATTTTTCTCGACAATATCCATTCCGAAAATAAAATCTATCTTCAATTGGACAAGCTTATAGCTGAAGCCGAACAACACGGCCGGGCAATCGGTATCGGTCATCCTTACCCTGAAACACTGCAGGTTTTGACTGCCAGTGTTTTCAAACTGAAAGATAAGGTTCGGTTTGTAGGTGTCGAGGAATTCGTCCACTAAAAAAACGAGAGGGAAATGAGAGGAGTTGGCATAATCGGGACAGGAAGACATGGAAGCCGCTATGCAAATCATATCATAAATGATATGGAAGAAATGGAACTGACTGCCATTGCCAGAAGATCTCCGGAAGGCAAAGATCAGGCAGATGTTTGGCGGACCAAATGGTACGGGGATTGGCAGGCATTGATAAGCGATCCTGATGTCGAGGCGGTCATTGCTGCAGTCCCTCCCTTTTTAAACCTGGCAATTGCCGGAGAATGCGCAGCTGCAGGTAAACCTTTATTGGTAGAAAAACCACTTGCCACAAATAGCCGAGAAGCAGCGGAAATCGTTTCTTTGATGCAGGAGGCCGGGCTGTCGTTGACTGTCGGTCAGACGCTTCGATATAGTCCGGTAATCAAAAGTTTGAAGGCCCGGATAAAAGAGATGGGAGCCGTGTATTCGTTCACAGCAAATCAGCGTTTGGAACCGTCAACCCTCGTCTGGCATGATGTCAGGGAAATCGCCGGGGCTGGTGTTGTATTCCACACAGCTATCCATATCTTTGATGCCCTCCGCTTTATAACTGATGTGAAAATTAAGAGGGTAAAGGCTGAAAAGTATCTTCTGCACAATAAAAATCTTGAGGACTTAGTCGTGATCCTGGTTGAGATGGATAATGGCGTTGCGGGAACTGTTGATATCAGCAAGGTTAGTCATGCTCGTAGCGGACGCTTTGAGTTCATCTGCCATGACGGGCATCTTTACGGCGAGCAGATTCATTCATTTGTCGAAGTCGTCCGCAGCAGTGATCTGCAGCGTGTCGAAGAGCTTCCTCAAGTCAATACGATCCTTCAGTTGCTCAAAGACTGGGGCGATTTTCTGGATGGCAAAAGGAAAAATCCGATACCGGGAGAAGCCGGACTTTATGCCGTCAAGGTCTGTGACGCCTGCTTGGAATCTGCGTTTGAGGATCGCTGGGTTGAGGTCTTGTAAGGAAATGTCTTGAAGGAATAGTTTTCTTTTAGTGAAGCGCGGATCTGGGGCAGGTTTCCCTGGATTATTTCAGTTATCTGAAAAAAAATTCCGCAATAGCGAATTTTTGATTGTCTTCTCTATGATATTTTCCGCCAAAGAACTTCAAAGACTGACGAAAATTGCATAGCCCCATAAAACCAAAGCAAGTAAAAAACTTATCAACACAGCTGCACTGCCAATGTCCTTCGCCTGTTTGGCTAGAGTGTGATATTCAGGAGACGCAAGGTCAACTATAGCTTCTATGGCTGAATTTAAGAGTTCAACAATTAATATAAGTGTATTGGCCAGGAAAAGAAGACCTTTAAAAGTTAAGGTTACCGGTAAGCAGTAAAGTATTGGGAGAAAAATAAGAAAGAGAAAAACCTCCTGCCTAAAGGCAGCTTCACTGCAAAATGTAGTGTATAAGCCACTTTGAGAATTTTGGAATGCGGCAAAAATTCTCGCCAATCCTGTTTTTTTTGAGCGGAGTTTTTGCACTGTTCTTTTTTTCAATGAGAATGGTTTGTAGTTTGGTTTGTAATGATTGGTGATGGATAGTACAATGTTATAAAGTTGTTTGCAATTTGATTTTCCTATCAAAGAAAAGCAATTATAGTAGTATCATTTGTCCAAAAATAGAAAATGTTTGATAGCATTATGAAGAATAAAGAAAGCTTTTCAATAACAAATAAGAATATTGATAAATTAATAATTTGTAGGGCAAGTAAAAGTATCTCCACTGAGCTTGATGGAGAGACGATTATCTTGAATATTTCCTCTGGAATATACAGCGGTCTTGACTCTATTGGTACAACTATTTGGAATTTAATAGAGAAACCTATATCGTTTGCTCAATTGTGTGACCAGATTCTCAAGGACTATGATGTGAAAAAAGAGCAATGTATTAAAGATCTTATATCTTTTTTGCGGGAACTTGCAGAAAATAATCTGATTGAAGTCATAAATGGGACTTGTGATTAAATATTTTTGTCTGCCTATGATTGAAAAACGTCTTTACGTAGAGGCACTTTTCTATCTGCTTAAGTATAAGATTAAACTAAAATTGTTTTCGGCAGAATCTCTCTTTGTTAAGATTTCAAATAAAACCTTTGGCAACTTTCCATTGAAATCCACCAATATTTCGTTTGAACGTATAGCCGCAATATTAAATCGCGCAAGCCGTTTGGTACCATCAACTTGCCTGTCTAAGGCCTTGGCAGGACAGGTTTTAATGTCCAGAAATGGGTATAAAACGGAGCTGCATTTAGGGGTTGCGAAAAACAATGTGGATAGTTTTGAGGCCCATTCCTGGTTAACCCTGGATGGAAAGATTGTATTATGTGATCTTGAAGACATAGAAAAATTTCAAGAACTCCCCATCAACCGGGAGGAGTGCCATAAGTGAGTGGGATAGCGGGAATAGTGAACTTTAATGAACGCCCGTTTTCCCCCCAGCAGGCGAAGCGGTTCGCCGATTCAATTGCGCATCGAGGACCTGATGGTATTAACATCATTCAGTTTGAGGATGTGACACTTGTTCATTGCCTGTTGAGAACAACGCCTGAATCCCTATTTGAAAATCAGCCTCTTAAAGATAAAGCTTCCGGAATAATTGTCACTGCAGATGCTCGGATCGATAATCGCCTGGAGTTAATTGAAATATTTGAACTTAAAAACGAAAAAAGGGATCGCATTCCGGATAGCCTTCTTGTCGCGGAAGCATATAAGAAATGGGGAGAGGAATGTCCAGCACAGCTCGTTGGTGACTTTGCATTTGCCCTATGGGATCCACAATCCCGGAAATTATTCTGTGCTCGAGACCACATCGGAGCCCGGCCTTTTTACTATTATCATTCAGATAATTTCTTTGCCTTTTCTACAGAAATTAAGGCAATCTTGACACTTCCAGGCATTGATCGAACTATAAACGACAAAGGAATTGCCGATTATCTCCAGCTCTTAGTAGGAAATAATACCGACACCTTTTATAAGAATATCTTTCGACTTGAACCGGCAACAACCTTGCTTTTAGATTGTAAAAAGGTAACAATAAGAAAATATTGGGATTATAATCAATTAGATACGATAAAGAGAAAGAATAACGAAGAGTATGCCGAAGAGTTTAGGGAAATATTCTTTCAAGCTGTCCGATGTCGATTGAGAGCAATTTCACCAATCGGCTGTACAATGAGCGGAGGACTTGATTCCTCTTCCGTTGCCTGCGTCGCCGAGCGGATCATTGCTAAAAGAAATCAGTTTCATACATTTTCATTTAATTTTTCCGACTTACCGGAAAGTGAAATGGTGAAAATAGATGAACGCCAATTTCAGCAGGCTGTGCTAGCCTCCGGTAATTTTATTCAGCATTCAATTAATGGAAATAATTTAGCTCCATTACAGGATTTGTCTGTTTATTTAGCTTGTTATGATCAACCGTTTTTTTACCCACATCTCTATTTAGATTGGCAAGCTTGGAAAATTGCTAAAGCAAGTGGGATTCGAGTGATGTTGAACGGATTGGATGGAGATGCGGTTATCTCTCATGGTTACGAGCACCTGAATCATCTTGTCTATCATGCGAAATTTTTTCAATTCTTTAAAAACGTTAATGAGGTTTCTCAAGCTCAGGATATTTCAAAAAAACAGCTTGTAAAAGCATATTTAATCTATCCATTGTTTAGGGCGCCTTTGGCTTCTATTTATCATCGGATTAAAGGAATAATACAACCTCTTTGGCAGGTTAACACTTTAATAAAAGGAGAATTTGCATTAGATTGCGGATTGCCTGAACGTGTAAACAAGAAAAAGCCATTATACTTATCAGCAAAAAAGCTTCACTACCAAAGTTTGACTAGTCCTTTATTAACTGATGTTCTTGAATTGACAAATAATTTCTCATCTCGATTTCAGATCGAGACACGATCGCCCTTTTTTGATAAAAGGGTTATGGAGTTTTGTTATGGATTGCCCTCCGATCAAAAGCTCCAAAACGGACGGTCTCGTTTTATCCTGCGACAGGCTATGGATAAGATCATTCCTGATAAAATTATTGAAAGACAGGGGAAAAGCAATCTTTCTCCTGGATTTATATATAATCTCTTAGCACATCATGACCGCCTTATCCGTCAAGTGGTCTTCAGCCCGCACCCCTATTTTGCTAATAAAATCAAAACCGAAATGCTGGATCATCTTTATGATTCTTTAACGAGTGAACCCTATCGCTGTAACCGTACCTATCATTTGAATTTATATTTTCTGGTCGTCTTGCAGGAATGGTTGGCTTCGAGAGATGCCTAGATATAAACGGAACAGAATTTGCAAGAAATAATTACAACGTACCTTGGTGAAGAAAGCTTTGTATTGATTTTATTAATAAGAGCCATAAATTGATTTTAACAATTTTTGTTACCAGATAATAAGGAGAGAGATATGAAAAAGAGGGGAATATTTTCACTGGCGGCTGCAGTACTATTCGTCTGGGCGACCTCGAACGTTGCGTCAGCATCAGTTCTTACTCCCCAATATGATACCACTCCCCCAACAACGGATATCAATACTATCAGCGGTTGGGATACAACCGGTATGGATATGAATGGGATGCAGGTTTCTGTAAACTCAGGAGCGCCAGTAACATGGTCGAATGGTGTTGCTGCAGGAGCAGGCTGGGCATTGACGATGGTTGATGGATTTCAAGGAAGTCCATTTGCTACTGGATCAACGGAATGGTGGGGACTTGAGTTAACTGTTACGGATCCCACCTTGAATATAGATAATCTTGTCATAAATGCCCTTCCAGGAAACGCAGTGTTTGATGTCGACCCTCATATCGACTTTGTTGGGCCAAACCCAAGTACAGGATTGGATTACAGTACCCCAGGTTCGCGGGATGGTAAGCCTATAGCTCCAGGATACACCGATTGGAACGGAGATGCCAGTGTACAAATGTCGGCGGGCCTCAACGTACAAGCTACATATTCACAGGTGATCTCTTTTCTAGGTGCCACCTATGAAGATCTGTACGGTACTCTTACTTTGAATTTTTATGATAATACTGGTGCTCCTATAGCCTTCACCAGCAACGATTCCCTTTATTTTGTATCAGACACAGACAATCTCAGAACTCCATCAGTACCGGAGCCTGCTACGCTCTTACTTTTTGGAATCGGGATAGCCGGGCTTGTGGGATGCAGGAGAAAAAATAATTGATTTTTAATCACAAAAAAATGTGATACATTACTTTAACGTTTTCAGATAAAGGATATGGGGTCATCCGGATAAATTAAAACCTGAGTAGAGGTTTATGATATGGAAAAAGATAAAGATCAGAAAATAATAACAAGTTCGGTGAATGGCCAAAAGAAGTGGACTCCACCAATACTTACAATATACGGGGATATGAGAGTTGTAACACAGGGGTCCAACGTTTACGGGAGCGGAGATGTGGGGTATGAACATCAAAAACCACTCTCCCCCGGTGCCTCCGGGTAATACGTACGAGTTGTTTGTTTAAGTAATTTTTGGTGGTAAAGTCGTATTTTCTGTATACGCTATGGTTCCAGTCTTCGTTTGCACTTCCCTTAACAAAGGGTGATTGTTTACGACCGGATGTAATAATTACGTATGGAAAAAAATATCAACCCTTAAAGAAAGCAAAGGGGGTTGATTTTTTTTTCTCGGTAGGTCCACAGAAAGCCCTTTTTCATTATCGGGATCTTGCTCTTTTTACTATCAAACAGGGTAGTGCCATTTACGTTTCTCCTGTTGAGGATTCAGATTCTGATCTTCTTTCCACTACACTCATGGGTACTCCCATGGGGATCCTTCTTCTCCAGAGAGGATTCCTTGTTCTTCATGCCAGCGCAGTTGAGATTAACGGTAAGACCGTTTGTTTTCTTGGTGCAAGCGGTTCGGGCAAATCTACAACTGTTTTATCCTTGATACAGATGGGCCATAGGCTTGTCACTGATGATGTGGTGGCGGTTGACACATCGCTCTTACCTTCTCTGAATGTTCTTCCCGGTTATCCATGGATGAAGGTGGACAAGGAACTTATTTCTCGTTTTTGTCTTAAGAACAATCAATTATACGAATTAGGGCGCTCGGAAGAGAAAGTGAGATATGCTCTTTTGGCGGATGGTTTTGTTCAAAGCAACCGAAACCAACTTGCTTGTTTGTATGTTCTCCAATGGGGGAGGGATTTATCAATTAAGGAATTGACGGAATCGGAATCTCTTTTAAGTCTGTTGAGGCATGAGTACGCTTTCGTGCCGAAAAATGAACATCCCGTTGCGGAGCAAAACCGGTTCATGCGGTCTTCGGAATTTATTAAGACCATTCCTTGTTATGCTCTCCAGCGTCCTCGTGACCTCAATCAACTCCACCGACTTGCTGGGATGATAGAGGAACATGTTAAGTTGTTATAATATTTTAACATTTCCCCAAATACGACAAACCTGTCGATTGTATAGTATTTTGTCTAACGTTTTTTTGCTTAATGTTTAAAAGATCTCTGGCCAGTATACATCATGGCTACCTGAGGATCTGCTTCGTTACAAGCCTGTATGGTCTCAAAATCCCGTAGAGATCCACCCGCCTGCAAAATGGCACTGATCCCTTGTTTGATTCCGACATCAGCACCATCCCTGAATGGAAAAAAGGCATCGGAGATCATCACTGAACCGGGAAGACCAGCCTTATCTCGAATCACCTGAGCATCGATTTCATCCTTTTGCTTTTTGTCCCTTTTGCCTTTTTCGATTTCTAAAGCAAGATCCGCGTATGGGATTTTGTAAGTGTCAAAACAAAGAATATCGGCATACTTGATATAGGCCTTGTGGACGGCGATCTCGGCTACCCCCACGCGGTCTTGCTCGCCGGTTCCTATTCCAACTGTGCAGCCGTCTTTTACATAGAGAACGGAATTTGAAGTAACTCCGTGTTCCACCGCCCAGCCAAAGAGCATATCATCAATCTCCCTCTGGTTGGGTTCTCTTTGGCAATGATACGTTTCACCTTTCCACGTTGCGGTGGCCGATTTCAGATCTTCTTTGCTTCTGATGGAATTAACAGCTGACTGCTGGGCAATAATACCGCCGTCGATCAGGCTTTTGAAATCGACGAAACGATATTTTTCAAATTTGGCGAGACGGTCAATCCGGGAAATTTTGATGACCCGTAGGTTTGAACTTTTTTTAAGGATCTCAAGACTGCCTTTCTCAAAATCAGGGGCGCAGACGACCTCAAGATAGCTTTTTGACAGGAGCTCTGCTGTATCGTTGTCGCAGGAGCGGCTCATGACTACAGCTCCACCGAAGGCTGCGATCCGGTCGCAGCGATTTGCCCTGTCCACGGCATTGGCCAGGCTCGTGCCATAGGCAGCCCCGCAGGGGTTGTTGTGTTTCAGTATAACGGCAGCCGGTCTATCCATTAAATATTTCAGGATATTGAGGCCATTGTCTATATCCGTCAGATTTATTTTCCCCGGATGTTTACCGACCTGGAGCATATCATTGACGGTAATGGCAGAGACAAGGCCTTTGCCTGGTTCGATAAAAGAGCAATCACCCAGGATGAGGTTGCCGTTGACCAGCTCATAAAGGGCTGCTTCCTGATCAGGGTTTTCACCATAGCGGACCCCGCGTTCATCAAACGAACCATCAGCCTGCGGGATTTTCCACGTCCTTTTCCGGTAAACAAGTTTTTGGTCACCGAAAGAAATGGTCATCTCCATGGGAAAATGGTCTCCGAGAATGGTGGAATACATCTTTTTCAGATCGCTCATGGTTCTCTCCTTAGAGTGAGAATGGCTATAATATTCGTTTATGGAGTTTTATGACATATTTTGCCGAAATTGCAAGCAAAAGACGGAGATATCAGCCTTCAGCCTCCTGAAAAACCGGGTCCCAGTCCTTATATACCGGGTCTAATCCATGGGCACGAATTGTAGCGCATACTTCGGCAAGGGAGCGATGGTCACCGACACTGAATTGTTCACCTTCCTGTTCGGGGTTGGAATAGCCACCCGGTGCTGTACATGAACCTGCGGAATACCGGGTGGGGCCGAGGCCAAGCATGCCGTCGCGAAACCGTGCTTCCTCTCTTGTCGAAAGCAAGAGACCGACATCAGGGTCAAAAATGCGCAAAGCAAATATCAGATGACTGAGGTCTCTCTCCGAGACAATCTCGAATGGCTCAAATTCACCGGCGGCGGGACGAAGGCGTGGAAACGAGACAGTGAAGGCGGTTTTCCAGAATTTTTTTCTCAGCCATGCAAGGTGGTAACCCAGAGCCATACCCTCAGCCCGCCAGTCGCCGAGACCGAGCAGAGCGCCGATGCCGATCTCGCGCATTCCCGCTTCTGCGGCGCGGGTCGGCGTATGCAGGCGATAGTTGAAATCGCATTTTTTCCCGGCAAGGTGCACGCGGTCGTACAGAGGAGGGTCATACGTTTCCTGGTAGACGGCGACGGAGGCGATGCCTGCTGCAAACAGTCGTCTATATTCCCGGCTGGAGAGCGGTTGAATTTCGATGGAGAGTGATGCGAAACGTCGGCGTAGCCGCCTTGCCAAAGTTTCAAGATATTCTACATCAACGGCATTTTTAGCCTCACCCGAGACCAATAGAATATGTTTGAATCCACGTTTATGGAGGATATCGGCTTCGATTTCTGCCTCATCAAGGGTAAGGCATCGTCGCCGGATTCTGTTATTTGCAGAGAATCCGCAATATGCACATCGGTTTGTACAGTAATTGGAAAGGTAAATCGGTCCATACAACTGAGTTGTTTTTCCAAATCGTTGTAGCGTAAGCTTTTTGGACAAAGCGGCAAGCTGAGGAAGAAAAGCGTTAGATGCAGGCGATAGAAGGGCGCAAAGATCTGTCATCGTCGGACGTTTCACTGCAAGAGCCCTTTTAACATCATTGGCAGTACAGGAGGCCAAATTTGTTTTTAGTATCTGAAAATCAGGAATAGTAAGCATAATTAACTCAAAAAACTAAGGTCATCCATCAATTGTCCGGATTCTGGAGAAGACGCCTGTGCGTTTGTGGTAACTTTTCCCATACCGGCAAGATAGGCTGATCTGCCCGCTTCGACGGCTTTGGCAAAGGCACTAGCCATGGCAACCGGGTCTCCGGCAATAGAAATGGCTGTATTGACAAGAACCGCATCTGCCCCCAATTCCATGGCTAATGAGGCATGCGATGGGGCTCCTATCCCTGCATCGACTACTACCGGAACACAGGCTTGCTCAATGATTATCTCGATCTGAAACCGAGTCAAAAGTCCCTGATTGGTGCCGATCGGTGCACCAAGCGGCATGACCGCTGCCGCACCGATATCTTGGAGTCTCAGGGCTAGAATGGGGTCGGCGTTTATGTAGGGCAGTACAATAAACCCATCTTTGACCAGAGTCTCAGTGGCAAGAAGAGTCTCGACAGGATCCGGCAGCAAGGTTCGGGGATCGGGTGTTACCTCGAGCTTGAGCCAATTGGAGCCTGATGCCGTTCGGGCAAGGCGGGCAAGCCTTATGGCCTCGTCTGCATTTCTGGCTCCCGATGTATTCGGTAGGAAGGTATATCGGTCCTTGTCGAGGACCCGCATGATATCGTCCTCAGGATTATCGAGATCCACTCGACGTAGGGCCACCGTAACCATCTGTGTTCCAGATGCCTCCAGTGCCTGTTTCATGATTCCTGCCGAGGGGAATTTCCCTGTTCCGACAAAAAGTCGGGACACAAAGCTTGTACCTGCAATGGTTAACATATCAGCCACCTCCTACTAAACGAATAAATTCCAGCCGATCTCCTTCGGCAAGGTAGCTGCCGGCATATGAATCAGGTTGTATAATAGCACCATTATGTTCAACTACGATGGTTGCTGTAACGATTTTAAACAGTTCGAGGACCTCCGTTACTGTTATGTGGTCAGGAACAGTCTTCTGTTCACCGTTAATTGTTATGTTCATAAGACGAGAGCATTCCAGCAAAAATGAAATAAATTACCCCTCTGCTTCATATGAGCCAAGGCATGAATGAAATATAATAATTATCTCTCCTTCAACTCTTTTTGTCGATGCTGAAAGGAGCAATGATGGCTTTTTCAGGATATGTGATTCCTTCCAGGTAACTATAAGCGCCGATAACGACATTGTCGGCCAAACAGCAATCATGCAGAAGCGCTCCGGCACCGATTTGACAGGAAGAGCCAATGGAACTGTTTCCTGTTATCCGAACTCCCGCTTCCAGGATAGTATCTCTGCCAATGGTTACTGTTTGAGACACTGCTGTCGTGTCGGGATCAAGCATAGTCACGCCAGCGAACATTAACTGTTGATTGCATCGGTTTTGGATCTCTTTATGGGCAAGTGCCAGTTCCACACGTGAATTAACACCTAAAATATCCTTCGGACAAGAATTGTAAAATTTCTCTACGTTGAAACCAGCCGCAACAGCAATGGACACGATATCGGTGAGATACACCTCGCCTTGACTGTTTTGGTTTCCAACTTTCTTTAATGTCTCGAAAAGAAATTTGCTGTTGACGCAATAAATGCCTGCGTTGATCTCGTTAATTTGTTTTTGTTTATCCGAAGCATCTTTTTCTTCGACAATAGCTAGGACTTTTCCGCATTCATCACTGATGATGCGACCATAATTCGTTGGATCGTCAAGGATGGTCGTCATGATGGTGAGGACAGAATCATTATCAATATGATGTTGATACATTGATTGCAGAGTCTCTGCCTTGAGAAGCGGGGTATCGCCACAGAGGATCATCACTACGCCATCGTCATTTTGAATTGCAATTTCGGCACACAGAACGGCATGCCCGGTGCCGAGTTGCTGCTCCTGGATAGCAAAGTGTACCGGGAGGTCCGAGAGGGCCTCCATGACGGCCTGACGCTGATGTCCAATGATGATAATGGTTTTTTCAGGATGAATTTTGTGCACAGTTCCAACGACATGATGAATCATCGGGGTAAACAATACGTGATGAAGGACCTTGGCCAGATCGGATTTCATCCTGGTTCCTTTGCCTGCGGCAAGGATGACGGCAAACAGAGGTTGCAGTGGTTTCATGGTTGGATTGTAACAATTACTAGTGGTTAACTATACAAAACTATTCGGAATAATTAAATTATCATTTTTGAAGACTTCAAGATATACCTAAAGCCCTGTATTGTCAAGCCGACCATAAAAATGGGTTTTGGTTTTTATGTTTTTATCAGGTCGTCTCGTGGATTTTACCATCATCCAATTTGACGATACGATCGGCGAGTTGAAGGCTTCCTGGACGATGGGTGATGAGAAGGACTGTTTTGTCGCGCAATATCTTTCTGCATTCGAGGATAAAGGACTGTTCTCCTTCAGGATCGAACATGGCAGTTGCCTCATCGAGTATAAGGATAGCCGGGTCTTTGATTAATGCGCGGGCAAGTGATAGTCGTTGTTTCTGGCCGCCGGACAGTTTCACTCCCTGATCACCGATTATCGTATCGAACCCTTGAGGAAGCTTGGTTATAAACTCGAGTGCATGGGCGTTACCGGCTGCTGTTGTAATCTGTTCTTCTGTGGCATTCGGATTCCCAAAGCGAATGTTGTCAGCTATCGTGCTATTTTGGAGCAAGACATGTTGTTGCACAATGCCGATCTGCTTTCTGAGGCTGTCAAGGGTTACAGTGCGGATGTTTTTCCCGTCTATCAGTACCTCTCCTTCGTCGGGGTCGGCAAATCGCATCAAGAGGTGGACCAGAGTAGTTTTACCCGCGCCATTTTCTCCAGTGATAGCTACTGTTTCCCCAGACCTTATAGTAAGGTTCAAACCTTTAAGGAGCTTTGATCGTCCAGGGTATTGAAACGAAACATCGCGGTATGCAATATCACCTGTTACAGCAGGGAGTTCAATCCCTAACTTTGGTGATTCCGGAGTGAGAGAAAAAATCTCCAGAAGATGTTCTGTAGCACCTATTGTTCTTTGTACCTGCCCGTAAACATTGGCAAGTCTGCTGACCGGCTGGGTCATCAGCATGCCATAGAGCAGCAATTGGACGATGTCGGCGGGGTGGAGGCTTCCTGCTGAGAGATCATCACTTATTGTCCAAAGAATAAGGAGGATAATCCCGGTTGCTAGAAATTTTATTAGTGGGGACAGCAGAGACTGAATGCGGATATAGTCGGCAGTAGTAGATAAAAGTTGTTCGTTTCTTTTCTCGAATTTTCCAGACTCAATATATTCACGGGTAAACGATTTAATAACCGGGATGGTAGCAAGATTTTCCTCGGCAACACTTAAGGTTTCTGAATACTGTTTAATCATCTGTTGAGACAAAGGTCGGATTCGTCGACCGAAAAGTTTCGTTGCAAGATAGAAAAACGGGATAAGAAGACCAGCCAAAACTGCGACCATGGGTTTGATAAAAAAGATACAGATTAAAGCTCCGCATACTGTAAAAAGAAGCGGAAGAAGGCTCAACAAAGTGTTGGTTACAAAACTCGAGATGATAGCGGAATCATTGGTTAGCAATGAGAGAATATTCCCGTGTTTATGCTCTTGAAAAAAGCTTATCGGCAAGGACTGGAGATGGTCATAGAGTCTTACCCGCAACCGGGTGAGCATACGTTGTGTTGTCGTCTGGGAAAGATATTGGTAACTGAAGCTGGTTACAGTCTGAAGAACAAGGAGCAATAGCCAGAGCAAAAGTATCTGCTGATAGGTAAAGGCCAGGGAAGTAGAAGGGGTCAGCACAGCCTGGGTAAACCGCCCGGCAAGCCAGGGTGTAACGAGCGAAAGCGCGCTTTCCATGGTCATGAGAACAATTATCACTAAAAGTATTGGAACATTCGGTGTTATCTCGAAGAGTAATTTATTCAAGTTGCGGAGATTCATGAACATCTACCTCTATAAAAAGGTAGGTAGTTTCCATCCGAAACCTCAGGAAATGGTTCGAAATTGAGGCATGCGCAAATTATAACTGCAAGCATATTATTGATATTCCGAGAATAAAAATTTGCCCATAACGAAGATATCGGGAAAAATAGCAGTTTTCGGACGGGAACCAGGTGGAAAATTTACTGGTACAGATAACATGAAGGTATCATAAGCTCGGAATAATTGCGAATCATAAGGCAAATCATCAATAACAAGAGCAAAAAACCGGAGATACTAAACAAGGTGAGGAGAGAAGAGGAAAACATGCAACTGCAGTTTTTTGGTTCAAAAACATTGCCGTTCGGGTTTGATCACGGAGGTTATAAGAGGTGAAAAGCAAAAGGCCCGGGCAAGCGATGCTTGTCCGGGCCTTTTTATAAAGAATTCGG